>Ga0164294_10003121_pt1 | contig 14770 bp, 17 predicted proteins | sample GEODES005metaG_FD_111479 | JGI IMG/M metagenome (GOLD analysis project Ga0164294, IMG submission 111479) | Oligotrophic lake water microbial communities from Sparkling Lake, Wisconsin, USA - GEODES005 metaG | ecosystem: Environmental > Aquatic > Freshwater > Lake | place: USA: Sparkling Lake...
CCTGTTTGTATTCGATGCCGTTGGAGTCGACGCCGGTTCTAACAATCACCACATCATGGTCGGGCACCACGGTCACATACTGACCTTTGTTGCCGTACGTGGTGTAGGTAGACGGTTGGCTTGGGGCTTGAACTGGTTAGGGCCAAAGTTCGACTCCATGAATGGCGCACTAACTTAATGTTTTGGGAAGCCTATGTGTTGAAAACCGTGGAATACCGCGTGTAATCGGTTCGCAGTTCGAGGATTCCCACTGCAGGGGTCGCAAGTTCCAAATTTGAATCGTCCAACAAAAATCTTCAAAAACGCTTAAGGGAAATCGCATGGATTTTTTTTTCTTGCGGTGTTTTTTTCTTCGCTGCGTTCAAAGGGTGGCGCAGGCAGTTTCAGTTTGGATCTCAATTGACGAATTACAGATTGAAGGACAACTTGAAACATAGACGCTCCTCAAAAGGTTTTTAATCTTGTTGTTCACCTTACAACTTAGAGCAATTAGCCACAAGCCGGTTTATTTAGTTAGGATTGGAGTTCTTCATGGTGAGAGAGCAGGAGTCCTCAAGCCCCCCGGGACCTGGTCTCTGTGCAGGCCACCCAGTGGGGTAAGGGACTGGGCCTTATCCGTTTCCTCTTATCAGCCTGACGTTTTCTGGCATTGGCTGCTTATTGACAAGCTGGGTAAGCCTATCTCCAAGTACATCAAACGCAATAGCTTGCTCAGACTCTCGTCTATTTCTGATGTAAGTGCGCCGGACTTTGCTATTAATGATGTGATTCGCGCATTCGTCAATGACATCGCCGGATATACCTAAACTTGACATCATTGAACTCGCGGTACGACGAAGGTCTTGTGCTGTCCATCGACCGCCATGCAGGGCTAAAGACGTTAATGCCTGAGTCCTTCCTTTTAGTCTTTTCTCAGGAGCTCTCTGCCGATCAGACAGTTGCTTGCCAAAACTCTTGACGTTGACTGGACGTTGCCGATCTCTTGCGGGGAAGACCCATGGAATTGAATATCCTTGCTCGTCAACCTCACGGTAAAGCTCAAGCTTTCGAAAAATTGCAACTGCAAATTCGGATAAATGAATCGTATGGTCGCGCTGGTTCTTTGTGACTGGTAAGTACCAGCGTCGGTTTTCAAGGTCTACGGTACCAAACTCAGCCGAATTTGCTTCTGCAACCGATCTCAATGCCATTTCAACAGACCGTTTGGTAAGTTTATTTCTAGGACTTGTGTCACACCACGTTGCTCCCATCAACTCTCCGATCCTCGTGCCTGTGGCTATGAGTAGCCAGATGGCGCACTCCATTTTTGGGTGTAATTTGGCGGCTGGAATAAGTTCTGCTAGATCCAATATTTCTGATTCAGATAAGGTTCGCTCCCTCTCAACCTCTCGTCCAACAATGCGTGATTTTTTGATACTTGCGAAAGGGTTTACTGCGATTAGTTCACGGTCGAGGGCAAAGTCGAACATTTGTTTGAGGATACTAAATAAGACGGAGGTGGTGCGTTGTTTTCCTTTTGACTTCTGCACATCCAATGCCGCCAGAATGTCTGCTTTGGTGATCTCAGTTGCGAGGCGGTCGCCCAACAACGGAAAAACGTGCCGTTCAAGTTGCTCTGAAACGTATTTCCCTCCGTCTTTGCGGCCTGAGCGTTTTCCATCTGTACCTACGACAGGTTGCAAGTCCGTTGTACGCCACCGCTCAAAAAGAGTTCGTAGTTTGACTCGTCGAAGTGCTTTCAATTCGTCTTGTCTTTTTGACTCTTCTCGTGCTGCGCTTTCTGACTCTTGAGTAAATTGACGAGCAGAAGCTTCATGCAAAAAATGTGCAGCTAGATCTCTGATGCCGGACCTGTAAAGCGTTGAAAGTTGGCGACTTTTGTCCCTTGCCTGTTGTACCGTGAAACGAGCTGATCCGTCGCCTTTAGGATCATATTGGCCAATAGGTAAACGTACTCGCTTCCCATCGGAGCCGGTATAGCGAAAGTAAAACGAGCGCGTTCCTTTCGGGGTGATTCGGCCATTTAATTGACCTGTACCCCTCACGCCTTCCTCTGTCAGCCATGTGTCCTTGGCCTGAGGCTTTGCTTGCATTGCCTTGTCCGTAATCTGCATTGGCTCATCCTTCAGTAACAGCTTGGTGACCGTTCAGTGACCGTTCACCGATGGATGAAACTATACTTTATGGGATGGCTATAGAACAAGCAATCTATTAATCTATTGATTTACATGGTACATTTAGTTAAATTTACATCTGGTGAGAACTAGCTGAATAGCTTATGTGTTGCATGGGGTGCAAGGGGTCGCGAGTTCGAATCCCGCCACGCCGACCATACAGTTAAAGGGTTAGTTCTCTCCGGGAACTAGCCCTTTTTTAATCGATACACCCATGAAAAAACTGATTTTCTTTGTTTCTTTTTTTTGTGTAGCCAGCCATGCTGAATGGTCTTTGTTTCATACGGCAGAAGATAAATCACAATTTTTTCTGGACCCGGAAACTTTGATTGTGGTGGACGGTGGCTACAAGCGTATTTGGATTCTGAATGAGTTTGACCAAGCCAATTTACAAGGCACCAAATCATTCCGGTCCATCGAAGAATATGATTGTGTTAAGTCACTGTCACGGGTAATGCAAATTGCTGCGTTCAAAGGCACTATGGCTTCAGGTCAGTTGCTTGCAAAGCAGCATGGCAGTGGTCAGTGGAAACCCATCGAACCTGCAAGTGTTGAAGAGACGATTCGAGAAAAGGTTTGCAGCCAACTTCAATAAATCTTAAGATTGCTACCAAGATTTAATACTTATTGAAATAACTATAAAAAGGTAGCTTGCAACATGACAGTCATGGTCTGTACAAAATGTGGATTGTCAGATGACAGCCCCAAGCCTCTTAGATGCGCAAAATGCGGCGGTAGAGACTTTTATGCATCAACTCCCAGTGCATTTGGAAAAAAACCCGCTACTCAGACCAGCGTCGCAAATATTGCGGAGACGGAAAAAAATGAGACTGCAACTTCCGCATCTGCAGGGGTAACTTTATTTGATAAGTACGGAGGCGTTCCAGTGATTGCAAAACTGGTTCGCGCTTTTCACAAAGAGGTTATGTCAAGGCCGCATTTAGCAGCTTATTTTGATGGTGTTGATCTTGTGCTGTTGGCAGAGCACACTGTCAAGTACATTGCGTTTGTCATGGGCAAGCCGGCCGAAATTTATACTGGTCGCGATATGTATACGGCTCACGCCAAGTTCCACATACATGGCATTCACTTCGATGAAGTCGCCGATGTGTTGAAAGATATTTTGATGGGCGCAGGCGTAGAAAAAAAAGATGTAGAAAATATCATGCAGAGAATCGAAGGTCTACGAGAAATGATCATTGTCTGAAAAGGATATCCAATGAGCAAAAGTATTTCTAGCCAAGCTATAAAGTCTTCGACGGCTCATTCACACAGTACGCCTGCAAAACCCATGTTGTTCAATGAATTGGCGATGTGCTATGTTTCAACACAATCAGACAACTTATCAGCTGAAATTTTAAATGGCCGTATTTCTGATTTGAGCGAGCATTTATTGCCCTATTTCGGACTTTGCCCCATCACAGACATCAATCCGCAAAGACTGCGTAAATTCACATACATGCTTGAGACCAACGGCATCACTGAGAAAAAAATAAACGCTTGTTTACTTACTTTCAGAGCCTGCATGCGATTTGGTTTGAGTCACCATTGGATCACTGACCCGACCATGACCAAACCATTGTTGAACAGGGATGAATTTTTGTTGCCTGATCAACCGATGATGTCAGCTCACGAATTTAATGACTTGTATCAAGATTTGGTTCAGGGGATGACCCAGGGCGCTTTCCACTAGATAGCGGGAACGCCCCCGTAGGTTTGCCACGTTGAGCCAGCCAGCCAACCGGCATCCACCGGTAAGTTGATACCTGTGATCGCACTAGCTTGCGGGGATAACAAAAAGGCCACCGCCACCGCCACTTCATGGGGCTCTACCAAGCGACCCATGGCGGCTTGAGATATCAAGTCCTTCGGGTCACGGTCTCCTCGGTCAATCGCGGCTTGTAGCGCTGGAGTTCTTGTGTAGCCGGGTGAAACTGCGTTGATTCTCACGCCTGTGCGGCCCCATTCGGCTGCCATGCCTGCGGTCATGGAAATCACCGCAGCTTTGGCGGGTGCATAGGCATGAAGCGGGTTTGAGCGCATGCCCGCAATAGAGGCGAGATTGACAATGGCTCCGCGTCCACGTTTGACCATGGCATGCCCAAACAATGAACAGCATAAATAGGTGCCCCTGAAATCCACGTTCAACACCCGTTCCCATTCCGACATGCTTAATTGGTCAGGAGGGAGTCGATTTTGTAATATGCCTGCGCTGTTGACCAGACAGTCAACATCACCGTGTGTTTTTTCGATATCGGCCAAGCTGGCTTTGAGTGCCGCTTCATCAGTGACATCACACGCGACGAATCCAGCAGCTTTCGGGTGCAAACCAGCGACTGAGCCAGGCAAGTCCATCACCACCACGTGATGGCCGATATCTATCAAATGTTCGACACAAGCAGCACCAATGCCGCTTGCTCCACCTGTGACTAAAGTGATTGATTTTTTTTGCATGATTGTCTGGAGTTATTGGTTACCGATGACGCCTTGGAGAATCACGAATTTGGCGGAAAAAGTGGCTTTGGCAGACCCATTTGACAACACTTTATTTTCCGGGTTGAGGGCCGATACATTGAATTGGTATTCGTGTCCAAGTGTAGTGAAATTTTCCGGGCATGGACCCTTGTATTTATCTAGGGCGCCGGGTTCAATCACAAACTCTGCGGGATAGCCCTCAGCGTGGGTGAGTAAGCCGCCACCATGGTCATGTTTGTGATTATCCAGATCAATCATTTGTACCTTGAGTTGGGTAGTCCCTGGTGGGATTTTTTTCAATTTCAATGCGGGGGAAATGCTGGAGCAATGGTGTGAAATAAGCCATCTGAATTCCACGTTCAGCGCATTTTGCGCCGAGGCCGGAATGAAGCAGAAAAATAAGAGCAGTGCTGTCAAGCATTTCATGGCGTACTCCAGATATTTACCTATTATGGTCGTTGGCTGCGGCAGCAATCCAAAAAAAACTTTTTTAATCCTTGGCATACGGGCTAACACGGCCTTGTAACAAGGAGCAACTGGCGTAAAATTCGTGTGTTTAATTTTCAAATGGTTGAATAAAGATGCTAAGTGACATTGAAATTGCGCAGGCCGCAACATTAAAGCGGATTGCTGATCTGGCTCAAAGCCAACTGGGAATATCAGACGACCATTTGTACGCTTACGGTCACCACAAAGCCAAATTGTCATTGAAATACATAGCCGATTTACCGGCCAAAAAAGACAGCAAAATTATTTTGGTCACAGCCATTTCACCCACACCTGCGGGGGAGGGCAAAACCACCACCACCGTCGGACTGGGGGATGCGCTTTGCAAAATTGGCAAGAAAAGCTTGATCTGTTTGCGTGAACCTTCTCTGGGGCCCGTCTTCGGTATGAAGGGAGGTGCTACCGGTGGAGGTATGGCGCAAGTGGTTCCCATGGAAGACATCAATCTCCATTTCACCGGAGATTTTGGTGCTATTGGCTTGGCCCACAACTTGTTGTCTGCCATGTTGGACAACCACATTCACCACGGCAACACATTGAAGATTGATACCCGGCGTATCACTTGGAAGCGTGTCATGGACATGAATGACCGCGCATTGCGTCAAATGGTGGTGGGTTTGGGTGGCACCGCCAACAGCGTGCCGCGAGAGGATGGTTTCGATATCGTGGTGGCTTCCGAGGTCATGGCTATTTTTTGCTTGGCAACCAGCCTGGCTGATCTCAAAACGCGTTTAGGCCGCATTGTGGCGGCTTACAACACTGAGGGCGAACCTGTGCTCGCCAGTGATTTGAAAGCCCACGGCGCCATGGCCGCTTTGTTGCGTGATGCGTTTGCGCCCAATATTGCCCAGACGCTTGAAAATAATTTGGCCTTCATTCACGGCGGACCCTTTGCCAATATTGCGCATGGTTGCAACTCTGTGGTGGCTACGACGACTGCCGCAAAACTCGCAGACTATGTGGTGACTGAAGCGGGATTCGGTGCGGATTTAGGCGCAGAAAAATTCATTGATATCAAATGCCGCAAGGCTGGCTTGAAGCCATCTGCGGTTGTCTTGGTTGCCACAGTCCGCGCTTTGAAATACCACGGCGGTGTAGCCGTCAAGGAATTGGGCACAGAAAATTTAGCGGCTCTTGAAAAAGGCATGGTTAATCTGCAAAAGCATTTGCACAACATCCGCACACACTACGGCTTGCCTTGTGTAGTCGCCATCAACCACAGAACAGAAGACACGCCTGCTGAAATTGCCATGCTTGAAAAAGCCTGCGCTGCCTATGACGCACAAGTGGTTGTGGCCAAGCATTGGGCACAAGGCGGTGCAGGTGCCGTTGATTTAGCCCACGCAGTCGTTGCATTGTGTGAGCAGCCAAACAAATTTCAGTTTGTCTACGATGAAAAGCAAAGCTTGTGGGAAAAAGCTGAGAGCATTGCCTGCAAGGTTTATGGGGCGCAAGGTATTTCTGCAGATGCCAAAGCCAAAACCTTGATTGATAAATTGCAAGAGCAGGGTTATGGACATTACCCTGTGTGCATTGCCAAAACCCAATATTCTTTTTCCACGGATGCCAAGGCGCTTGGCGCACCAACGGGTCACACTTTGCATATCCGCGAGGCCAGGCTTGCTGCTGGGGCAGAATTTGTGGTGCTGGTTTGCGGTGATGTCATGACCATGCCCGGGCTTCCCAAAATCCCGTCAGCGCATGCCATTGACATAGATGCGGATGGCAATATTGTGGGATTGTTTTAAGGGTAATTATGAAAAATTCAAAATTCTGGCTGGCTGGTGTTTCTGTGGTGTCTCTGGCCACCTTGTTGGCTTGGTCTGTGCCGCTGACCGTGTTGTCTGATAACAATGACAAGGCCTTGATCGACAAAGCCAATACCTTGTTCAAACCCTTGCCTGCAAGTTCCGCGCTTGAAAACACCGACCTCACGCCAAACCGAGTTGCACTCGGCAAAGCTTTGTTTTTTGAAACCCGTGTGTCCTCAGATGGCAGACTCGGTTGCGCAACTTGTCACAACCCTGCTTTTTACGGAGGCGATTCACTCGCTTTATCTGTAGGTATCCACGGCAAAGTGCTGCCCAGAAATGCACACACGGTTTTCAACACCTCTTTGTTGATGTCGCAACACTACGGTGGCAACCGAGCCACTGTGGAAGAGCAGGCATTCAAGTCATTGCTCAGCCCCTTGGCATACGGCAACACATCCAACGAGCAAGTTGAAACCAAGCTGACCAAACTCGGTTATTTGCCTTTGTTCAAGGCGGCGTATCCAGCAGATGAAAAGCCTGTGAGCGTAGAAAATTGGAGCAAGGCCATAGGTGCTTTTGAGCGCACATTGCTCACGCCTTCACCCTTTGACAAATTCTTGAAAGGCGATGCGCAGGCCTTGTCTAAAAACGCCAAATTGGGTTTGGAGAAATTCATCAATACAGGTTGTGCTGGTTGCCATAACGGTGTGACGGTAGGTGGCCAGTCTTACCAGAAATTTGGCATCACACAAGATTACTGGAAGGTCACTGGCAGCACACCCAAAGATGCTTTTGGCGGCTACGACAAAGGGCGTTTCCATGACACCAAAAATGAGGCTGATGCTTTCATGTTCAAAGTACCTCAATTGCGCAATGTGGCTATGACCCCGCCATACTTTCACGACGGATCAGTGGAGACTTTGCCGCAAGCTGTGCGTGTGATGGCGCAGCTGCAATTAGGCAAGCAATTGTCAGATGAAGACGTGATGCAGATGGTCAGTTTCATGGAGTCTTTGACCGGAGACATTCCAGCAGACTTTGCCAAAGCGCCGCGTTTGCCTGTAGCCCCACATTGATCTCAAGCAGCAGTTTCATCTGTCGATTTACTCAAATGCGTTTATTGTGTCGTGTTGTGTTGCTTGCAGGGCTTTGCCTGCCAGTTCTGGCCAACGCAGAATGGTCTTATTTGTCTGGTGGTGACGGGGATACCGTTCTGCTGGATCGGTCAACGCTGGTGCAAAATAAAAACCGGAATTCAACCATTTGGATGTTGACCAATTTTGGCAACCCCACGGCACAAGATGTGTTGTCCGTGGCTAAATGGATTGAGTTTGATTGTGATCGTGACCGCTACAGGTATCTGGCAGTCTATGGTTACGAAGGACAAATGCAAACCGGCGCCAAACTCATCAACATGACTAAGCCGTCACTTTGGGACAAAACAAAGTATGGAACGGTTTTGAAAAACATACAACTCATTGCCTGCCTGCGCGGCCCCTTGCTGAGGTAAACAAAAAATGCAAATGAACTTTGTCGAAACTGATTTGTTGCGGATCGGTTATTGTGAATGGAATCCGGATGCTCCGCGTTGTGTTGTGTTGACCCACGGTTGGCCAGACAGCATTCGCTGTTGGCATCATGTTGTGCCGCATTTAGTGCAGGCCGGTTACAGAGTGATAGCGCCTGCGCTTCGGGGTTTTTTGCCCACTACTTTTTTGTCCGAGTCCACGCCAAGAACCGGTCAATTGACCGCACTGGGCCGAGACATGGTCGACTTTGTCCATGCATTGAAGTTGGATAAGCCCGTTTTAGTTGGGCATGACTGGGGTGCGCGTGCAGTCGCCAATGCCTGTGGATTACAACCGGGCATCGCCAGTCACATGGTGATGATCTCCGTCGGTTACGGCACCAACGACCCGTCTCAGGCTTTGAGCATGGAACAAACCCAACTCTACTGGTACCACTGGTTCATGGCGACTGAGCGCGGAAAGCGTACCGTCAGAGAACACGGCAAGGCGTTTGCGCAGCGTATGTGGGACACCTGGGCGCCAAGTGGTTGGTATTTGCCGGATGAATTTGAGCAAACTGCCATGGCGTTCAACACCTCAGATTGGGCGGAGGTGACACTGCATTCTTACCAAAATCGTTGGGGGCATGCGCCGTCCGATCCTTATTACGATACGGATGAACAAAAATTGATTCCTGCGCCAGTGTTGGATGTGCCGACATTGATGTTGCACGGAGAGCAAGACGGCGTGAGTTTGCCAGCCACATCCGCGAAAAAAGAGCAGTTTTTCAAAGGCCGGTATGAAAGACAGTTGCTTGCAGGTGTAGGCCATTTTCCTCAGCGCGAAGCACCCGAGAAAGTGGCTCAAGCAATCCTGGCTTTTATCAAGTGATCAGCTCTCGAGCCAGTCGCAAATGACCTTCCATTGCTGAAGATCTTTTTCCACTTTGCTGGGGGTGATGTCGAACAAACTCAGGCCGTGGGCTGCCAGGTGCAAGTAGTATTGGGTATCGCGTAAATAGCCAACGATAGGCACATCAAGTCCGGCCATGAATTCACGTAATTTATTTGCGGCGATGGTTCTTTCATCGACCCGCATGCCGATGATGCCTAATTTGGTTTTGCTGGCTTTGGTGATTTCCCGCACTTGGGAAATGAACGCCTGAGACGCATACATGTCAAAAATGCTGGGCATGATGGGAATGAGCAATTTTTCTGCGCGGGTGACGACTTCTTTGAAACGCCAGCCACCCAAGCCACCGGGTGTGTCAATCACCACATGTGTGGTGCCTCTGGGCGGTTTGGCCGTCAATACCAGATCAGCTTGCAATTCCCAGGTGGATATACGGTTGGTTTCAGCAGGGCGCAAATCAAGCCAAAGCCTAGATGATTGCTGTACGTCGGCGTCTCCCAGCATCACAGAATGTCCACGCGACGCAAAATACCCCGCCACGTTAGTGGACAGAGTGGACTTTCCTGAACCCCCTTTGGGGTTGGCTATCACTACAACCGGCATATCAAGACAGATCCCAACCTTTTCCATTTCTGCAATAAGTCAGTGCTTGGTTATACAAAGCCTGACCTGACGGGCTACCTTTGACAGACAACAGGTAGTTTTTCAGTGGCATCATATCCGTTGATCGCGCGCAGTCAAAACCGCGTCCCAGTTCGCCGTTGAAATGCAGCACAACCCGTCCGTTGGCTTGCACACGTTTGTAAGACGCGCCTAAAAAGGCCACAGCACAAGCGGATTCACATTGTTGACCTTCAGTCACTATCAACTCGAGGGCTTGTGACTTGAACCACTGCCCGAGTTGCATACCAAGCATCAATTCACCCTGGGCGGAATTCACATAGACCGGAGTGACCAAGCGAATACCGTTTTTGCGAATACAGGGTTTCAAATTTTGCAGCAAGCTGCCCAAACCGGTCAGAGCACTGCTGTCGAGGTAGCCGGAAAACTCCACAATATCCAATGAGCCAGACATGCATTCGGGGTAATTCAGACGGCTGTGTCTGGCCTCAAAGCGCTCGCCATAGACAGAGTTGACCAATTTCATTTGAGACTGCGGATAGCCGTAACTGTTTGATCCCATGACCACCTGGTAGGGCACTGCTTCAAGGCTAGCCTGGCGCGGATTGACGCAGCCGAGCAACAGCATCAGCGGCAGTAGCAGCAGGGTTGAAATTGTTGAGATCTTCATGGACGACCTTGATGAAATGAATGACAAATTGCCACTCTTGATGGTCGACACAGCCAATGAAAACTTGAGCTGTCGCAACCGTCGTTAGGACGGCTGCGACAGCTTATTTGCTCAGTGAACCACCATCAAAGTAAATGGATAAACGTAGGCTTGCAAGCTCACAAGTATCCCCACGAGGCAGGCCAAAGCAATGGAGTGGAAGAAGACGTAGCGCAGGATATCGCCTTCATGGTTGAACCAGCGTGTGGCGGTGGACGCCACCACAATAGACTGGGCATCAATCATCTTGCCCATGACGCCGCCTGAACTGTTGGCTGCACCCATCAGGTTAGGCGACAGCCCCAGTTGCTCGGCCGCTACTTTTTGCATACCGCCAAACAACACATTCGATGCCGTATCTGAGCCAGTGAGCGCCACACCCAACCAACCCATCAAGGTACCAAAGAAGGGATAGAAGACGCCGGTGTTGGCAAACGCCAAACCCAGGGTGGTGTCAGTGCCAGAGTAGCGTGTCAAGTAACCCAAGGCCAGCATCAAAACGATGGTGATCAGTGAATAGCGAACCAGCCAAATCGTCGAGAAGAAAATGCGGATCATGTGAAGCGGGTTGTACTTCATCACAAAACCGCCAACGATGGCAGACAACAAAATGCCGGTGCCGGTGGAGGACAACAAATTCAGCGTGTAGATGGCACTTTCGGTTTTGGGGATAGGCACAACCGGCGGCATTTTCTCAATCAGGTTGTGCAAACCATCCATGGGAAATTGCGGAGCAAAGATGCCATTCAAATAGGCCTTCACAGATGGCAAACCCCAGATGAAGATGAACACGGTGAGGATGGCCCAAGGAGTCCAAGCACGAATGATGTCGTCGCGTGAATGCACGGTGACGGCGCGTGGTGCTTGCGCTTGACCGCCACTGGCCTCGTGGCCTTTCAAAGACACAGAAGTCCAGATGGTTTTGGGTTGCCAATAACGCAAGAAGCTAACCAAACAGGCCATGCTGACCACGGCGGCAATGATGTCCACCAACTCGGGACCGATGTAGTTAGATACCAAAAATTGCATGATGGCAAAACTCAAACCGGTTACCAAAATGGCTGGCCAAATTTCCCACATGGCACGGCGACCCGCGAAAGCCCAAATCAACCAAAAGGGCACCAGTAAGGAAAAGAAAGGCAACTGGCGACCGACCATCATGGAAACTTCCATGGCGTCATAGCCATGCACTTTGGCCAAGGTGATGATGGGGGTACCCAAAGCACCGAACGCCACTGGCGCGGTGTTGGCAATCAAGGACAAACCAGATGCTGCCAAGGGCGAGAAGCCCAGGCCAATCAGAATGGCCGCGGTCACCGCCACAGGGGTACCAAAACCTGCCGCACCTTCAAAGAACGCACCAAACGCAAAGGCAATCAGCAGCAATTGCAAGCGCCGATCTTCCGTGATGCCAGCAATGGAATCTTGTAGTACCTTGAAGCTGCCGTTTTGCTCTGTCAATTGGTGCAGGAAAATGATGTTGAGCACAATCCAGCCGATGGGCAATAAGCCGGTTAGCCCGCCGTACAGGGCTGCATTGGCAGCCATTTCGCTTGGCATTCCGTAAACCACGATCGCAATGGCCAATGCCGCGACCAAGCCTGCTCCTGCAGCGATATGGGCTTTCAAATGAAAGAAGCCCAACCCTGCCAACATGACCACCACAGGAATGGCTGCCAAAAAAGTTGAAAAAACCATGTTACCCATGGGGTCGTATATTTGTTGCCAGGTCATTGCAAACTCCAAGACTTTTAAAAAGAAAATTATAGGAAGATCAACCACAGGGTTTTCCCATGGCCAATGAAATGAGAGACAAATGATTGAACGCACACTTTTCAGCCCTGAGCACGAATCTTTCCGTGACAGTTTTCGCCGTTTCATGGACCTTGAAATCGCACCGTTTCATGCGGCATGGGAGCAGCAAGGTTTTGTAGACAAACAGGTCTGGCGCAAAGCAGGCGAACTCGGTTTTCTCAATATGAGCATGCCTTCTGCTTATGGCGGCTCTGAGGCGGACAAATTATTTTCAGTGATTCAAATTGAAGAACTCAGCGCAGCCGGTTTCAGCGGCATAGGTTTTGGTTTGCATTCGGAAATTGTGTCGCCTTATCTTTTGCATTACGGAACAGGAGCGCAAAAGAAAAACTACCTGCCGCGTTTGTCAAGCGGTGAGATGGTTGGCGCTATCGCCATGACAGAGCCTTCAGCGGGCAGTGATTTACAGGGCATCAAAACGACGGCCAGTTTGCAGGCCGACGGCAGTTATGTGCTTAATGGCAGCAAAACCTACATCACCAACGGTTGGCATTCGGATTTGGTGATTGTGGTGGCCAAAACCAACCCGGCGGCAGGCGCTAAAGGCACCAGTCTGTTTTTGCTCGAAGCGGGAACGCCTGGTTTCACCAAAGGCAAGCCTTTGCACAAACTCGGCTTGAAAGCGCAAGACACGTGCGAGTTGTTTTTTGACAATGTGCGATTGCCCGCCGACAGTTTGCTCGGTGGCCCTGATTTTTTGAACAAAGGTTTCATTGGCTTGATGGAGCAATTGCCCTGGGAGCGTTTGCAAATTGCCATAGGTGCGGTGGCGGCATCGCAAGCGGCCATTGGCTGGACCTTGGATTTTGTGAAACAACGACAGGTGTTTGGCCAACCGGTGGCGGCGTTTCAAAACACCCGTTTCAAGCTGGCAGAAATGCAAACCGAAGTGCAGGTTGCCCGCGTCTTTGTCGATAAATGCACAGAGTTGTTGCTGCAAGACAAACTCGATACAGCCACGGCCAGCATGGCGAAATACTGGACCACCGATTTACAGTGCAAAGTCATGGACGAGTGTGTGCAATTGCACGGCGGCAGCGGCTATATGTGGGAATACCCGATCACGCGCGCTTATGCGGATGCGCGTGTGCAACGCATCTACGGCGGCACCAATGAAATCATGAAAGAAGTGATCACCCGCAGCATGGGTCTGGGTATGAAATAACCGTTGCTGTCAGCTGATGTTCAAGGTGTGCAATTCAAAGTCCCCCTTGGCGCGATCAGCGAAATAGCAGCGCAAAGTTTCTTTGACGGTGCGAAAAGCCAAGTCGTCCCACGGGATTTCAGCCTCACTGAACAAGCGCGCCTCTTGAGTTTCGTGGCCGGGGTTGAACACCGGGCTTTGCAGGGCCGCTAGAAAAAAGAAATGCACCTGGCCGACGCGCGGTACATCAACGATAGTGAATAGGTTTTGCATTTCAATTTGCGCCCCGGCTTCTTCATCGGTTTCGCGCGCCGCGCCTTCAGCCAATGTTTCGCGCAGTTCCATGAAGCCTGCGGGCAAAGTCCAAAAACCTTTGCGCGGCTCAATATTGCGTTTGCACAGCAATACCTTGTCTTCCCACACAGGAACCGTACCCACCACGTTCAACGGGTTGTCGTAATGCACGGTATGACATGCCGGACAGACCGCGCGTATGCGTGTATCACCGTCATCCGGCAAGCGCTGAACCACGGCTGTGCCACAGTTTTTGCAGTGTTTGATGGAGGAAGGAACGGCGTGGGGCATGACAGGGTGTCTGGGTAGAGGCGGCAGATAGCTGCGAAGCTTGAAGTTTAGGTGAGTCTGAGGGCGGATGTGAAAGCCATGGACTGAGGTTATCCTAAAGGGATGAAATTACACAATTACTTTCGATCTTCCGCCTCATTCCGGGTCAGGATTGCTTTGGCACTCAAAGGCTTGCCCTACGAATACTTGTCTGTGCATTTGGCCAAAGGCGAGCAATTGCAAGACAGTTTCACGGCGATCAACAGCGATGGTTTGGTACCTCTTCTTGAGATTGATGGTTTGCGACTGACCCAGTCCTTGGCCATCATCGAGTATTTGGAGGAAACCCGTCCCACACCGGCTTTGTTGCCTGCTGACGCTGCTGGGCGCGCGCGGGTGCGTGCCTTGGCGCAGTCCATCGCCAGTGAAATACACCCCTTGAACAACTTGCGGGTATTGAAATTTTTGAGCCAGACTTTGAAACTTGATGAGGACACCAAAAACACCTGGTACAGACATTGGGTGCGCTTAGGTTTGCTGGCGTTTGAAAAACAACTGGCTCACTCGCCGAGTGGCGAGTTTTGCCA
>Ga0164294_10003122_pt1 | contig 14769 bp, 16 predicted proteins | sample GEODES005metaG_FD_111479 | JGI IMG/M metagenome (GOLD analysis project Ga0164294, IMG submission 111479) | Oligotrophic lake water microbial communities from Sparkling Lake, Wisconsin, USA - GEODES005 metaG | ecosystem: Environmental > Aquatic > Freshwater > Lake | place: USA: Sparkling Lake...
GTGAAACAGAGGAATATATGCGCGTTCCTTCTGTACAGTACGTACACAGTTGTTGATTGTATCCTGCAACAGCACCTACACGAACTTTACTTCACCGCTTATCGTCTGTAAGTTATGTCGACATTACGCAAAGTGTTATCACGTGCAGTCCTTCAGGGCGCAAAGATGAATATGGCAGCTGTCAAAGGTCCGTCCCGCGAAGTGAGACTTTTCTCTACTTTGTTGGAAGGAAAAGAAAGGAGCGACGAAGCGAGATACATCCGCAACTTGGAGGCGCAGAGGCAAGCGGAGATACGGGCTAAGGTAGAGCAGATCCTGGCTTTGGAAGATGGTCACCATGAGAGAGAAGCTTTGGAGGACCTTCTGGGTGAGCGATGTTGGATAATTGTAGTCCATGCAGCTCCCACTTGGTAAATTTTATGTTTTGTTTGCACAGAGAAAAAGCCAGAGGATGTGTCTCTGATAGCCAAACTTGGATTAGACGACTGGAAGTTTGCGCTTCCTATAGGGCTATTCATTGCCATTCCTGCTCTCTCCAACGAGGTGATCTCGTCGATATAACTTGCTGCTGGTACAACCTGGTTGATGATCTGTCTGTGTAAACTACCTACCCGTAAGGTTCTTGTGCTAGATGCGGAGACTCAGCTAGTTGCTTGCTTCATCTTGTTCTGCTCTACGATGTACACCCAAGTGGGTGGCATGCTGGCGAAGAGTCTAGACGATTACAGCAAGGAGATTTATGAGGATCTAAAAGCTGTAGACAACACCATGTTGGAGCAAATCAACACTGTTATTGCTGCCGACGAGCTGGCCCTCTCGGTGGAGGAGGACTTCAAGCAATACTGCCACTTGACTGACCAATTAGCTATCGCTCAGGCCGAGGTGCTGAACCACAAAGAGGTCCATCTCTACAACGAGGCCATCGTGAAGAAGCTCGAGTCTCTGAGTGCATTGGAGGAGAGCGCTGTTCAAGCTATCCGCCACCGCATGGTTGCCCAGGTGAAGAGAGACGTGATCGACACCTTCACGAGCGACAAGAAGGTGAAGGACGCTGCTCTTGCACGAGCCATCGAAATTTTAGCCTCCGGGGCCAAGGGACCTCTCGGCAAAGACGTTGTTGGTGACGTGTTCAGCCAGTCGCTGGCCAACTACAAGAGTGCCTACGCCAAGTTAGCTCCTGGTGCCGATCCCATCTTAGCGCAACTGGAGAAGGACATCGCCGCGGTGGCCACAGCTCCCGTCGTTGAGAGCAAGGGCGGCAACGTGTATCTCATGTAACGACTTTGGTCTTATTCTATGGTGTAAATGATGCATCTTATGTTAAGTAATAAGTTTAAATAGTTATAAGTGCGTTCCTTCTTAATTACAGTGAAGCTGAAGTCAAGTAGATGCCCTCCGGCCATCGAGTATCGTATAGCAGTGGTTAAGCAGTCAGTAGAACGGCTCCGCCAGCAGCCTTGATTTTCTTTTCAGCCTACAGTTGATAAATGAAGACAGTCAAAGCGGCACGAAGACAGATGATGGACGATTGAACCAGTCAGGTCTTACATCTTTGCTGAAGTATTTCGCTTTGACTATAAGTGGTATACTGGGTAGGTTTCCTTTGCCAAGCACTTTGAAATAACCCTACAGTTAGTTTTAGTTTATGGTTTGTTAGTGATGATTGAGACGCACTTGTACATGTGCTAGGGCCATTACCAGTTTGGTGACATCGATAACAGGGGTGAGATCATCAGGGTTTGACTTGCATTTATCGTACACGCCCTCAGGCATCAAACTCCACAGACGATCGATATTGACAGTGGGGCAGAAGCTCATACCCCGCTTCAAATGGTATCGTCTCATTCCGACTTTACCGAAGTAACCAGGGTGGAACTTATCCATCAGTATTCTGTGATGGTGCTGACCACCTGCATTACCGCGTCCTCCAGGATGGCACCTGTGTTTACCGATACGACCGTGACCAGCGCTGACATGTCCTCTCTTCTTACGGTTGTGATGCAATCTGGTAGGCTAATGATAGTACGACAACAATGGAGACAGTATGCAACAAAGTCAGGACACTGCAACCAATGCTGAGCAGACAACAGACAGCTTACCATTGTGGAACTTGGAAATCGCGAAGGTCAATAATAAAGTGAATTCCGTGGCCGCAAATCACGTTTCAACAAACGGCGCTTATTGTGAACTAATGATCGTATATGATGTCAAATTCTATGGTACAATTAGAGGTACTATCGTACGTACGTTACCATTTTCGTAACTTAACTTTCTAAACTTAACTTAAACTTACATTGGAAAAGATATTGCAAATAATGATGTTGGTCAGCAGATGGATTTGATTGGGGCTCTTTTCGATGCTGTTGTTATCGGTGATGATGCAGTAGTTGCTCATGTGCTGCGATTGGGAGCAGACATTAACGGGGCTGCTGAGGATGGGAAGACTGCTCTACATGCCGCCGCAATGTCACCCGAGGGGGAGCAGGTAGTGCCGTACTTAATATCGAAAGGTGCCAATGTGAATGCGCGGGATAATGCTGGTCGCAGTCCTCTCTACGTGCATTCGGTTCAAGGTCGTGTGTATGGTGTTACTTGTCTCTTGTACAACGGCGCCGATCCCTCCATCAGGAATAACCTCGACGAAGCTCCGCTGAATGCCGCACACCTCCACGGTCACGGAGAAGTCATCGCTGTACTACTAGCGTTTGGGGCGGAGAACACTCTGATTCCCTGAAGAACAGAGTCCAGTTCCTCCCTCCAAGGATGGATGCTTGTTCCTCCTTCAACTGATGTTCTGTTCCTCTTGGAGGTAAGTTAAGTTCTCCGTACTAAATCTCATGGCATCAATGTATGCGCTGTGCTTTTTTGATGCAGTGGGGAATCGATGTCTACATTATGCAGTAATATCCACGGTAGATTGCTCACGAACAGCACATAACTATTGCACTGAACAGAACCATGCAATACAAGGGCAGGATTATGTTGTCATTCTCTTGCGTGAATGCCTCGGCAAGCGTGGTCATCAGGAGAGTGAAGGTCACGGCAGTTAAGACTATGTAACCATCCGTCGCGTTGAACCTGTGCTCCGCATAAGCGACAATGTGGTTGACGTAGTAGTTGTGGTGAAAGACTAGGAGCAATGCGCTAACTGAGAGCATGGATGCGAAGCAAGCACATGATCCCAAGTAGGTCCTTGCAATGACACTGGTCGACCCATCTCCACCTCGAGCATTCAGCAGCCAGTCGGTCAGATTGGACCTCCATCGACGTATGCCGTACACGCTACCAGCAATGGCCGCACATGCATCTCCGATGCCGATGGAGATCAGTCCCAAGTGAGGCAGCAGTGACAGCAGCAACCACTCACGACTGGATGCTGTATGTAGCGACGCCTGTTTCGAGGGCTTCAAACACAGAGCGGCATAGAACCATATTGAGGACGCGCTCCCCACCAGCAAGGAGATATGAGCCGTCTCCAAACCGTCCAATGCTCCATGACTGCTGCCATCTGTGCCATTCCGACCGTGGACGAACAAGCGCATGTAGTGGTCCATCGCTAGCCCAGCCTGAGCGAGCATCCCTCGGTTGGTCCGAGTGCAGGTCAGAGGTAACAGCAGCCCCAGTCGGACATACTCCAGCACGAAGAACAACACGAGGGCCACTGCAAGACAGAACACCAAGTAGCCGAGCAGGCCACTGATAGATGACCGCGCACAAGAGAGCCCCTCCTCCTCCTCCTGTATGTGGAGGGTGCAGCTGGCAGCGATCAGCGGGGCGAACAGCAACACCACAAGAAAGTGGAATATCTTTCTAGCGCACGTCTTTGTCCAGTGCAGCTTCTCCACTGCAAAGTAAGCTCCGCTGATGGCGATGATGAGGAGCGCCAACCAGTACACGCTGAGCGATAGCTCGTTGATGTAACCACTCGAAGGGCACCAGAGGTCCTTCAAGATGAATCGCCCAGTCCACACGACGAGAGAGGGCACCTGCAGCGTCCGCAGTAGAGGAGCTAGCATGTACGCATTGGTAGCAGCAGCGGCCACTGGTAGAGCGACCAGTCTAGCGTAGGTCGCAACGTCAGTGCGATTGAATAGTCGACAGAGATGATGTTGTACCATGAACATTAACATCTCCACCATAGTAAGGACCACTATAACTGCACCTGTGCATACCTCCGCGACCGATGAACATTGCTGCAAGCTGTACTGGTATTCATCGTGCGACCCGCAATGGCGCGACTGGGAGTACAAGGCGTCCAGTGACTGCTCAACCTCAACCCCTCTCGGATCGTCCCGTAGAATAGCTCCGAGCAGATACTGCATCGATAGTATAGACACGAAGACCTCGTAGTCGGATAACTTTTTCAGACTCATCAATGTTGTGGTCTTTAAGTAAGAGTCTCTCACAACCATGATAATCTGCATGATGTGGATGGATACGGCAGAGGAGGAGTACAGTGAGGGATGTTGCATCAATGTAGATATGAGGACTGTCACACTGAAAAAGACTGCCAGTTGGGGACGCTGTCCACACCAGTAACTGGATAGCACCGACGGAAGATAGCTCACTAGGATCAGGCCATGTGTGCCGATGGATGGATGGACAGGCACGGAGGCTGCATCCTTTCCAGACGAATACAAGTTGTAAACACATTCCAATGCGAAGGGCGATATCATGTACATAAACGCATCCTGAAGCATCTTCCACGGTTGGATAACGACTGATTCGAGCTGCTTATTGTCGTAGCTATCCACATACATGCTGTGTCTGGAGGCAGCGGCATGCAGTGCACACAGAGACATGAAGTGCCCCAGTACACTGCTCAGCACATTCCACTGCTGATGGAGAATCGCGCACAGTAATATGAAGAAAGTCGGAACCGCGTATATGAGCGTGCGTTCGATGTTCATTGATGATGATGATGAGGATGATGGTGATGAGGAGGATGATGAGGAAGAGGAGGATATTGAGGATGATGAGTTAACTAGTTATGTTAACAGTTAAGTTACGACATGCAAAGTAACGGCTGCATAAGTTACAGTTACACATGTTTGTTTAAAAGGTAACGTTAAACAGTATTTTGATGAAGCAGCGTCTTGTACTCGTACTGCTACTAGCCATGACTGCTCACTGCTCGACATCGAAGCAGATGCGCGTCGTTCCCCGCTACATGCTTGAGGAAGTCGTCGGAAGAGATCCCAGAATACATACAACTGACAACAGCGCTATGCTTCTCACTGGGTCCGCGGACAATCTGCCTATTGAATCTATTGTGGAGCAGAGCATCGATCCCCCTTTTCTATCTTCTGATGCAAAAGTAGCCACCATCAGCCAGGGTAAGTCCTCCTCAAACTGTCCCACCTTCACTCCTTCGCGTCCACAACCAACTGTCAGGCCATCCAGAGTCCCTTCATCGACTAAGCCTTTGCTCATCTCGTCCATCAGCTCTTCTGAGTTCCCTCCGATCATCCCTACTGACTCCCCTACAGTCATAGCTTCACAAGCACCGTCGTGCCTGCTTAGTTGTCAGCCCACGGATCAACCCACATCCCAGCCTAATCTTTTTCCTTCCGCCCCACAATCCGAAGCACCAATAGACCATCCATCGGACGAGCCTTCCATACAACGTTTCTCACGACCGTCTTGCCATCCAATCGATCTATCCAGCTCCCAACCCTCTGTATGTCCATCAATGCAGCAGTCACAATTCCTTCCCACTTGTCAACCGACCATTGAGCCATCGGTCGTCCTATCCGCTCAAACATCTGTCCAGCCAAGTAGGACACCTAACGCTACACCAAGTATCCATCCCCATCCTTCGCAACCATCAACTCTACCCAGTAGACAGACTTCATCGGCGCCATCCGTTGGACCATCGATGCAGCCAACAGCCCAACTATCGAATCAACCACTTGGTCATCCCTCCCATCAACCCACTAGACAACCGCTCACTCTCCCTACAAGCACCAGTGTGTTGTCTCATTATCATGTTGAAACAGCAACTGAACACTCCCCCACGACTGCCAAAGAATCCCCGAAGGGGGCAACGCGCTCCTCATCGGCGGTAAGGAACAGCGTCGTCTACAACTTCCTGTGGTCGATAGCGGGTGCAATGGTGCTGGGGCTGATCTTCTTCGGATGCTGGGACTTAATCCACCCAACAGGTCGACACTCGAGCATCAACATTAGCAGGCAGAGGATGTCGTCTCTTGATGATGATTGTGAACGGAACCTCTCCTGCGCTAGAAGAGGCATTGGTGAGTTCTTCGAGTCCCTGTACCCGGACCGTCTCCGCACATCGGAGTGGTATGCGGTGCTGTACAAGCAGCTGCGCAAGGAGCACTCTCTCTGGAAGCTGTTCGTCACCGCCGATGATGATGATAGACACAGTGACACCTGTAGCTGTGTGGTGCTGAGCAGGAGCTTCAGTTGGGTGGGGTTCATTGCGGGGTTGGTTGCTTGGACATGCAGCTGTACGATCATTGTTTATGTGTGGTTCGCTGATGATGGTCGCTGCGAAGCCATCACGGATCACAGCTCCTGTGCGAATGCGGGTCCGAGTAGTTGGCTGGTCAGCTCCATCGGTTGGAGGCCCTGTGACTGGCGGTGGGACAACGATACCTGTGTATTCCGCGGATCCAACCACTCATCCTTCCCCACAGTGATGGCGCTCGCTCTGGTTGCAGGGGCGCTGTCATCTCCTATCCGACGAGTCACCGATCGCATGGTTGTTTATATTTACTTACTATGGAGACGCAGAGGCCGCAACGCGAAGAATTTGATCATTCCGTCTCTCATTCAGAGAGTCGATCGACAACACCATGACGAGTTCAGTCAAGCATCATCGAAGCGAAGTACGTGGCTCCGAGCAGCTAGGTTAGTGAAGCTGCAGGAATCGATGGACTTGATTTCCCCTGAACAGGAGGCTGTGGCGATTCAATGCCTCTTGTCGTCGGGGAAGAGGCGATGGGATGACGATGCATGGTCTCTGGGGGACCGCAATGAGTGGTGCATGTCCAGCAGCTACGATAATCGTGCCACCATTGTATCTCAAGTCAATGATTGTCGCGCTGAGGCCATCCGACTGAGAGCACTATGTGAGGAGATGCAGCGGGACGACGCGAAGGAGGCGTTCCTCATGAGGCACTTCATCGTCGGCCTCTTCGGAGGATACCGCAAGAGGATCGTCGCTTCTTTCCTTTTCGGAGCGAACAGCAATCGATTGCTACAGGAGCTCATCACTAGCGATTCCACTTACTGTAGATTGCTTCGGTATGGGAGCTGCGTGGGGCTACCGTTGCTGCTGGCCGTCATGCTCTACTGCATCGCTGTACTAGGAGCATCCATCGGATCCAGATCGATCGACTTGTGGCTAGTGATCGTGCTGGTTGGTATCGTCGTTGATAACTTGGTGATCCAGGTGATCGTGGCTTGGTTGACCTGGTCGGTAATTTACAATTCGGTGGTTATCGAATTCGAGTCCATCATGCGCAATTTGAAGTGTAAGTCTAGGATAATCCTCCGTCGGACCACAGGAGTTATGCGGCCCTGCAATGATCTCGTCCAGCACCTCAACCCAGCATGCAGAGTAGCTAGGATGTTCCCGGCCTACCCTATCTGCAGACTGCTGCTGTCCATCAACGACGGCGACATAGCAGACAAGGTGGACTCGTCGAGGAGGAGACGCTGGGATTATGATGCAATCGGATGCTCCGTTGGTTGGGTTATGTATTTGCCGCAGGTCATCTCTGCAGTCGCCCTCGATTGGATGGCACTCGTGTTGTTCGACGGAGGCTTGCTCGCAGTGTTTCATTTCGGACGATACTCTTTGGTGGCCGCATGCACAGTGGTGGGTTCACTATTGGCCGTCGCTGTTGTGTGGATAGCATGGATCGAATGGCAATACTTTCGAGTACGGCTAGCCAAGCAGAGGGCCTACAACTTGAGGGTCTTCCGACAAGTGGACGAGGAGGACGAGATCAAGTTACGCGCGATGAAGTCCCAAGCACAGTCGGACCTCCTGGACAGCGAGGTCAAGCAAGACGATGTTGTCCATCAGAAGGCAGTGGGGTCTGAGATTCGAAAGCATAGTGTCCCATCTGCTGCCCGGCACATTTATCTTAGGAGCAAGGGCGTGCAGGTAACGCCCTCACCTCTGACAGCTGATCCTCCTCCTCAACAAGTAGCAGCTGATGCTCCTCCGCTGGCATCGATAGATATGGCTATGCAACCAGCTAGTCATCAAAGCAGCATCGCCTCGAACGACGATTCCTCTTCTATCAAGGCCTCGCTGTCGTCCCTTCTAGTCAGAGGAGGCTACCCGCGGCCCACTAAAGCTCTGAGCGGACCTCCCCTTTCATCGCTTGTGAATAGGGTCTTCGGACCTGCGGTGGATGCAGAAGTCTTCGATCCGAAGAGCTTATCGATGCCTAAGCCATGTCCCCACGTGACAAACGTCCCCGACGTGCAACAGTACGTCGATGCGGAGCGGGACTTCGCGTCGACCTTCGGGAAGATATGGAACCCCGTGCATGCCCTCCTAGAGTTCCGTTCGAAGAAGAGTCCGCCGTTGCCTCGAGGTCGGGCAGCATCCTCTGATGGAGATGACGAAGTGGGAAGTGCCAGACCCCTAAGAACACATAGGAGCCGCGTACACATCAGAAGGGCAACCCTCTTACCTACCGACCAGCAGGGAGAGAATGTGGAGATGCATGGACCAGGTGCTGCGTTGCTCAAGTGGGATAGGGCGGAGGAAGAGAGGGCGAACATCTCCACGCAGCTGCTCCAGAGCATGTCGAAGCCGGCCACAGCAGTCGATCTCTACAACAAGCGCACCGCAACGGACCTTCATAATTACAATGTATTCCTGGCCCGTGCCAAGCAGAGCCGCAGCTTCGACCGGTTCGTGCCCTCCTCCCCGGACATCGACTTCGCTCTGATCGCGGGCAGCTCGGCGGCAGCGATTGTCTCAGCGGAAGCGACGCAGTCCGCCTTAGCTAGCAGTGGCTATCGTCTGAACAGTGGAGGAGCCAGGGCGCGCATACGAGGTCGTAGTAGTATTCGGCTTGCGAAGGGGGAAGACAGGAAAAGAGCTGTCGTCGACGATGGCCCGGTTAACAGCAGAGCGGCAACCCTCGAAGAGCGGAGGGCTGGGCGATAGAGGGTCGCCGACGATACTCGTTGGTCTATCTCTATTTGCGATGATCATCTACGGTGCTACAGGTAACGTAGTAGGGCGATGTCAGGTGCAGTTCGGACCCGGAAAGAGCATTCCTGTGTTTGTCTACTCGTTTGGAACGTTTAGATGGTCCTTGATAATGATCTACTTGTTTGGAACGTTAAGATGGTCCTTGATAATGAACTCCTGCAGGAACCTGGTCTTGGGGTCGTTAAGCACTGATTCTTGATAGAGCTGCATGCAGACGATAAAACACACTAATCGTTACCAGCATTGTATGCTGCAGCAGCATATAAAGCAGCAGCGGACACTTACTTTCACGAAGTCATCAGACTTCAATGCACTAAAATCTCTGGAATGGCGAAGAGACGATGACTTGCTAGTCGACGACACTGTATCGAAGCCTCTCTCTTGTCTGCTGTGCGTGTCCACATGGAGGGAGGGATACGGGCTTAGTTTCTCCTCAGTCCCATGACCAGCGAACAGCTGCTTGCTCGGCTTCCAGTCCTCCTCCTCCTCCTCCTCCTCCTCAGCTGCTGCGAAGGGAGAGGAGGAGAAGTCATCTCCACCGCTGGGATCTACTGCCGAGTAGGGGCGCTGTCTGTCATGGCGGCTGAGCCTACTTCTCAGATTCCGGTTGGAGCCCACGTACGATGTGGAAGGGCGCACCCTCGGGGGAGGCTGTCGGGGCTGGAACGCTGGCATAGTTAGCTGCTCTTGCTCTGCATCTCGATTACCCCGGATCGAACTCTTGGTGCTGGTATTGTCAGCAACGTCATCAATTGGCTGAGTCCTCTGATGTGTGTCAGCATCTCTAGATGCCTTATTTCGTTGTTTGTATGCAGTAGAGTGCAATTTGCTTCTGTCTGTATTTGCAGAAGAGAAGTTGTCTGTAGTCACCGGTCCTGTAACGTGACAGCTTCCTCTCGCCGAATTCGCTTGGTTAGAGCTGAGCATCACCTGGCTCATCAGTGTTCTCCGCACTGCAGCCATCTGATCGAAGACAGGTTCATGGTGGCTGTTAGCACTGAGGGCGTTGGCATTGCTGGACAGCTTCTGAGTGAAGTAGTTCGGACTGGACGGACCGACAGAGAACATCTGCTGCCTGTTCCTACCATCGCTGCCCAGACTTCCGGCGGTATGTGTAGGCGAATGGATAGAGCCCCTCGAAAATGCCCTCTCACTGCCGGAGGGGACGCCGTCGTCGCGGGTGGTCTGGAGCTCCCTGGCTGTCTTCGTCAGCTCGGCGACCCGCAAGATGTTTGAGACCTTGCCTCCGGGTTGGTGGGATTTATAGAATTTGTCCGACACATTGTTGCCGATGCCGTAGCTCTGGTTCCAGTACTCGGACAATGTCCTCTCATTGTTCTGCAGCACCAGATTGCGCATCACCTGCACGCGGTCCGTCTTCCAGTGCTCCTCTTCGTGGTACTTGCGAATCACCTCCTCGTTGGAAGTGAAGGTGATCGGGTACTTAGCAGTGGCTTGTCGGATGAGGGTCACGAAGAGCACGAAGCACTTGGAGATCTCCAGCAGAGGCACCACTGCCACCTCCACCCTCGTCAGCGACACCAGCGAGTTCTTGTGCAGTCCGAACTGGTGGTACTTCTTCTTGCGGGCCTCCTTCACCTGCTTGCTCTCGCCGATAGAAGACAGCTCCAGCACCTGGTCTGCGATCGACATCTGCTTGTAGAATGCAACGTCGTCTCCTTCCATGAAGCTGTAGTCTCCGCACATCAGGATGGCTTGTAGGCTGATATACTCCGGAGCAATCCCTGCAGTCGTAGCGAATCAACAGCAGATCCACCCCAAGCAAGCAAGCATGCAAGCGAGCATCACACAGTAAGGTACCTGCTCGTACTACATCCGTCGGGAAGCAGCGCCTGTATTCGCAGCAGCCTTGCAGGACGATGTATAGGTAGTGCCGAGGAGTAGCTTGCTTGAAGATGTCAACTCCCGGCTGGAATGTGCGAAGTCGGGTGGATTCCACCAGTTCCATCGTCTGTGGCTCCTGGATCAACTCGGCCTCTGAGTAGTAGTATCGGATGGTTCCATCATACAGTCAAGGATCAGTGTGGTAGGGAAGGGTAGGATACAGGCTTCACTGCAAGTACAGCAGAGAGAGCTCTCCTTTGTTTACCGTCTTGCTTGGCGGACCGCTTGTACATAGACCGGAGCAGCTCCTCGTGGTTGAACCGGTTGATGAGTCCCCACACGCGGCAGTACTTCCAGAAGAGGACCATGATGCCCTCGACATCGGAGCCTGCAGCATGGTAGGCAACGATCTGAGAGGTGATACAGTGGGTCCGACAGCAGACAGACAGTCAGTAACGGACGGACCGACCTTTGCGTCCGAGGTGCTTCAACACACTCGCCGCGGGGAGGCTACACAGAGAGAGCACTTCCCTGCGGCCACGGCTTTTCTTGGTGTGTACGGCGGACACATCAGCAGCCCAGCTTACTTGGCCTTCCATCAGGGCCTCCCCGATGCAGTCTCCGATCTTCAGATACCTCTTACGCAGAGTGGATGCCTCTAACGAGGCAACAGGAGGGTCGATCTTGACAGCACTTTCATCTAAGGTTTTTTTTTCGCCCTGGGAGACCCCATTCGCTGCAGGAGAAGCCTCATCGACTACAGCGACTTCCAGCACGCCCTGCAGAATGATGTAGATGCTGAGGATGGGGTCTCCTCTGTTGACGATCAGGGTCGACTGGAAGTCGCTGAGCTCGATGTCCTCCAGCACGGCACTGTTGGCGATGGACAGCAAGTCGAAGTCTGAGCAGTTGATGAGGAGTGGACTCAGCTTGCACCCCAGCCGGAGCATCTCCACAATCTTAGCAGTGCTGCTACGGCTTCGGTATTCCGGTCGGACCGTCAGAGCTTCCCTCACGATCAACAGCTCGGTCTCCGTATTCCGCACGAACGCACTCGCACTGACTCTGCTGTACTTCTTCATGTGCATGTCGACGAGTCCGATGGCGGCCTCTCTGTTCTGGTGGCTGATGATCTCGCTGTTCTCCAACCACATCTGACCGATGATGTCCTTCGCGTTGTCCTTCTTGACGACCACCAGGCCGCGCTTTAATCGTTTCGAGATACGGTCCTTGATGGAGTCCGTTGGGACCTTCCTCGGAGCAAGCAGCTCGGACAAGGAAAGGGGTGCATCTGGAGGGGGTGCGACAGGAGGGGGCGCGATGAAGCTCAACGTATCCAGATGGATGGCGTCGGCGGAGGTGACCACAGACTCAATCGCTGTGAGCTCATTCCGATGGACGTCTTCAACGCTAGAGTCGTTGAAGTCATCGTATCTCGAGGAGTTATCCATCTTGTTGTCGAGGGAATTGTCGTCGTGTCTGTCGCCCATATCGTCGTCATCATTGCCGAACACATCGCTCTCGACATCATCAGTCGTTCCCTCTATGGCATCTCCTATCCCAACATGCTGGGCAGTCGAGAGGTCTATATCCCTGACGTCCTTGGCCGAGTGCACGGCCTTTGCCAGCAGATACTTCTTGGGCCTGTCCGCCCTCGCCCGGTCGACGCGTCCCCTGCCCGCCTGCCTCCGACGACCAGCTGCTGCGCTGTCCTCACCATCACTGTACTCACCGTCGTCATCGAAGGCATGGTAGTCGGGGAAAGCATTGTCAGCGCTGCCATCGGATACAGCATCGTCCGAGTGGTTCCTCCGAATGCTTTTCAGTTGGCTATACCGCTCTGGATGGATGGATGGAATGGATGGAAAGGGAAGAGAGGAAGTCATCACAGCAGACTGCTCATACACCGAGTCGCGGTGCCGCTCACCTCTGCTGTCATTCAGAAACGTCTCTATGTTGTAGAATTCAACGAACTTGACGATGAACTGGTCAGCCTCCTCGTCGTAGAACAGCTCCTTGCAGACGGCGTCGAACATCAGACTACGGGTCAGCTTGGAGGGCTCGGGGGCATCCACGGGGGGTTCTATGTCACCATTATGCATTTACTACAGAAGATACTTGCACTAATCTTATGCAGACACCACCTACCTGAGTCGTAGGCAGCCAGGCAGTACTTGTGGAAGTAGCCCATGAGGTGCTCTGCCTGGATGCGGTAGTGGTACAGGTACTGCTCGCGCACGATGTGCAGCTCCAGTATGAAGGGAGGCGCACACTCGCATAGGAACTGTACGTGCCACTGCACCGCGTCGGCCACCGTATGCGAATACTACATGTACAGTAGATCCATCAGAGGGACAGCAGCATTATGCACGGGGTTACTTAAGTGCGTACCTCATAGATCAGGTAAGCTTCTCTACGTTCGATTGTTAGCTTGATAGGAAAGTACACTGCAGTCAAAGCATAATAACATGTTGCATTTGTTATGTTAATTACTACTGCAAATGTTCAGGTATCGCTTTGTAGGTACGGACCTATGTGTTGGGTGGAGCACTTCATGTCATCGCCGATGAATATCATCGATCGAGCCAGCAGGTCCCATAGTATCTGCAGGTTGTAGTAGTAGGTCTGCACCATCCCTGCCACGAGGCATACCGAGACAGGCTCCAGCCACGACTTGTGACGAGGATACTGGGTGTCATAGCACTTGATGGCGATGCAGTCGTCGGTCATGAGGATATCAATCGAGTACTTGTCGCCGTATACGTGGTGAGGACACGTATACAGCACCAAGTCTCCATCCTTCCTAACTCTTCTCGACATCAATAACTTGCCTATCGTAACGGTTGTTTAGTTAACTTACGAAGTACATTCATGATTCGTAAGTTAACTTCACCTCGAGGTTAAGCAGTTATACTCCGGACCTGTGTGTAGTCGAACCAAAATCTGAAGCATCTTTTTGGTTGGGTTAAATTTGGTTGGGTTAATTTGCTAAGAGAAGGGGTCATCAATAAGATTGCAACGAACAATTAGTTTGGCGATGCTGAACAATCTAGCGAAGTTGATAACTATAAGTAATACGCTTATATCATGCTTGTATTTGCTCGCTCTTCAATGAGCTTTTGAACGGAGATATCTCTATTTTCAGTACAGCAGGAGATAGAGAGAAAATTTATACCAGTTAAGTAAGTGATCATCATCATCCTTCTCCTCATCCCTCATCATCATCATCATCGTAATCAACTCTCCATCTAAAAAGGAGAAGGTACTCGTTGACAGTTACTTCGATGCATCCCTTCATTCACGCTCACTGGAAAGTTCTGTGACTCAGAAGACGTGGCAGCGGCTTTAAACTAAATGCTCCGTGGCACAGCAAGGACTGAGCTGAAGATGTGATGTGTGGTTGTAGTTGACAGAGGATTAACTGCAAGAGCGGGGCGTATCAAAGTTACGTTTTAAAAATATTTAAACGAGTTTAAAGATGTTTAACAAATTTAACATTTTTTTAACCAAAAACAGGTGAGGGGGTATCAATTTAGAAGGCTCAAGCATCAAGCTCGTCGTTCACGGTCATTTCCTGCAGAAGTAGCTCAGATTTCTCCATCAACACTCAGTACTTAATGCTTTGACAGTTTATGCATGTTTTTTTAACTTTGATCAAAGTTAAAAAAACATGCATAAACTGTCAAAGCATTAAGTACTGAGTGTTGATGGAGAAA
>Ga0164294_10003123_pt1 | contig 14767 bp, 17 predicted proteins | sample GEODES005metaG_FD_111479 | JGI IMG/M metagenome (GOLD analysis project Ga0164294, IMG submission 111479) | Oligotrophic lake water microbial communities from Sparkling Lake, Wisconsin, USA - GEODES005 metaG | ecosystem: Environmental > Aquatic > Freshwater > Lake | place: USA: Sparkling Lake...
GCCAAGGATATCCGAAAAGGGCCATCGCCATGCAGGTTTCGAAATGGGGCAACAGCCTCGCCATCCGCATCCCCGCCGATGTTGTGCGCGCGCTGGGCCTGAAGGAAGGCGATGAGCTTGACGTAAGGGCCACGGGCGAGCGCACGTTGGAGATACAGCGCCGAACCACACGCGAGGAGACCTTGGCGCGGATGAAATCCTACGGTTTGCGCCTGCCCGAGGGCTACAAGTTCAACCGTGAAGAACTTTACGAGGATCGCGATCCACTGTGAGCGCCTTCTTCGATTCAAACATCCTGGTCTATTCTTTTGAAAGCTCGCCACGCGGCGACATTGCCCGGGCGTTGATGGCGGATGGCGGATCAATCGCCGTGCAGTCCCTCAACGAACTCGCACTTGTGCTGCGGCGCAAGTATCGCCGCAGCCATGCCGAGCTGCTCATCAATGTGGCAGAAGTTGCCGACATGTTTGAGCGTCCGGTACCGCTGACGATGGACATCCACAGGGACGGCTTGCGTTTGGCTGGACGCTATCAATTGGCCATCTACGATACGATGCTCCTCGCCGCTGCGCTGTCCGTGAACGCCACCATCTTCCACAGCGAAGACATGGCCGATGGCCTCGTCATCGATGACCGGCTGACCATCCGCAATCCGTTCGCTTGACCCCTGCGCGCATTGTTGTGGTGCGCCTGCGCGCATCGCGCGCTTCCCTTCATGCCGCCGCCCGCCTACAGCCGGCGCGTGCATGGCGCCATCGCCTCTCCCGTTGCAGCCACTGGCCGCCAGCCCGGCCTGGGCGAGATCCTGTTGCTGGGATCGTTGACGGCGTTCGGCGCCGTCACCATCGATCTGTATCTGCCGACGCTGCCGGCGATCGCGCGCGATTATGGCAGCTCGCCGGCGGTGGTGCAGCTCACGCTGTCCACCTTCTTCATCGGCATGGCGGTGGGGCAATTGTTTTTCGGGCCCCTGTCGGATCGCATCGGGCGGCGGCCGACCATCCTGATCGGCTGCGCGGTCTATATCCTCGCCAGCCTGGCCTGCGCGGTTGCCCCAACCATCGAAGCGCTGGTGGCGGGGCGTTTCTTCCAGGCGCTGGGCTGCTGTGCCGCGATGGTCACCTGCCGCGCCATCGTGCGCGATCGTTATGACCATGCCGATTCGGCGCGCATCTTCTCGCTGCTGATGCTGGTGCTTGCGGTGGCGCCGCTGCTCGCGCCCACCGTGGGCGGCTGGATTGCCGCTGCGGCGGGCTGGCATGCGGTTTTCTATGCATTTGTCGGCATCGGCGTGGCCGTTGCGCTGGCCGTGGCGCTGCGGCTTGATGAAAGCCGGTCGGCCGCTACCGCCGCCACCGCGCGGCAAGGCTCGGTGCTCACCGGTTATGGCGCATTGCTGCGGCAGCGCCGGCTGATCGGTTATCTGCTGGTCGGCGCTGCCAACGGCACCGCCCTGTTCAGCTATATCGCGGCGTCGCCCGATCTGGTGATGGGCACCTGGGGCTTTTCGGATCAGCAGTTCGGGCTGGTGTTCGCGGTGATTGCCGTCGGCATTGTTGGCGCCAGCCAGGTCAATCGCGCCCTGTTGCGCCACCACAGCCCGGATCGCATCCTCGCTGCCGCCAGCCTGGGCGCCGCGCTCGCTGGTGGTGCGCTGTTGCTGGCGGCGCTGGCGTCGGCGTCGCTGCCGGTCATCTTCCCGCTGTTGTTTCTGGCGCTCAGTTCCAATGGGCTGATCGCGGCCAATGCGTCGGCCGGGGCGCTCAGCGTCGATCCACTTCGCGCCGGGGCGGTTTCGGGCCTGATGGGCGGCGTGAACTTTGGCATCGGCGCGCTCAGTTCGGCGGCGGCGGCGGCGATCTATGATGGCACGGCGCTGCCGCTGTCCATCAACATTGCAGTGGCCATGCTTGTCGGGGCGGCGGCCTATCACCTGTTGGCCCGCCCGCCGCGTGACATGCGGCAACCCACCAGCGCGCGATGACCGGCACGGCGATGCCGCCCCCCGGACTTTCACGTAACGCGCTGCTGCTGGCGCTGGCGGTGGTGATGGTGTGGGGCAGCAATTTCGCGGTGATCGGCACGGCGCTGCACAGCCTGCCGCCGCTGCTGTTCGCGGCGCTGCGCTTTGGCGCGGTGGTGTTCCCGCTGATCTTCTTCGTGCGCCGCCCGGCGGTGTCGTGGCGCATCCTCGCGCTCTATGGCCTGGCCATCGGGGTGGGCCAGTTCGGCCTGATGTTCATCGCCATCGACGGCTATATCGCCGCCGGCATCGCCAGCCTGCTGGTGCAAACCCATGTGGTGTTCACCATCGCCATGGCGATGTTCATCAGTGGCGAACGGCTGCAGCCGCTGCAATGGGCGGCGCTGGCGCTGGCGCTGGCCGGGGTGGCGGTGATCGGGGCGAACATCGGCGGTGACGTGACCGGCACCGGCATCGCGCTTGTTCTTGGCGGCGCGATCGGCTGGGCACTGGGCAACATGGCGCAGCGCGCCGCCGGCCGCGTCGACATGCTGGGCTTCATCACCTGGTCGTCGCTGTTCGCGGTGCCGCCGCTGGCCGGGTTGGCGCTGTGGTTCGAAGGCTGGCCGGCGATCCGCATGGCGATCGGCGCGGCAACGCCCGGCATCTGGCTGGCGGTGGCGTGGCAGGCGGTGGGCAACAGCCTGTTCGGCTATGGTGCCTGGGGCTGGCTGCTGGCGCGCTATCCGGCGACCAGCGTTGCGCCCACGTCGCTGCTGGTGCCGGTGTTCGGCATGGCGTCGACCGCCGTGGTGCTGGGGGAGGCCTTGCCGCCATGGAAACTGGCGGCCGCCGCGCTGATCATCGCCGGGCTGGGGCTGAATCTGCTCGCCGGGCGGCTGGGGCGGGCACAGGCATAGCGCGCGCCTTCACCAACAGGACCGAGTCATGCTGAAACAAGTTCAGCATGACCTGTGCCGTGTTTTCAGGTCGGCAACCGGAAGCTGTAAGGCTCGGTCTTTGCCGCTGCGGCCTGCCATGCCGGGCGGGCCTGGAGGCGCTTGGCATAGGCCAGCACATTCGGGAAATGCGCGCCCAGCCCCTGCATGGCGGCAATTTCGGCAATGAAGCTCATCATGATATCCGCGCCGGACAGTTCGTTGTTCACCAGCCAGTCGTTGTCACCAAGGCATTGCGAAAAATAGGCGACGTGCGATCCGATCTGTTCCTGGATGCGTGGGCCCAGCGGGGCGGCGGCGTCGCCCAGCCGGGCGGTGTACAGCGCCAGCAGGAAGGGGATCATCGCCGAACCTTCGGCAAAATGCAGCCACATCAGATAATCTTCATGCGCCGGCGTGCCCGGCTGCGGCGCAAGGCGGCCAGCCCCGTGTTTGCGGATGATCCAATCGGTGATGGCGGCCGATTCAAAGATGATCTGGCCATCTTCCTCCACCACCGGTGATTTGCCCAGCGGATGCACGGCCTTCAATTCGGGCGGTGCCAGATTGGTCACGGCATCGCGGGCATAAGGCTTGATCTGATATTCCAGCCCCAGTTCTTCCAGCAGCCAGAGAATGCGCTGCGACCGGCTGTTGTTCAGATGGTGCACGATGATCATGGCGTTCCCCCAAAGTTGGAAGTTTCCGAGTGATTCGGATATGGGCGCACTATGGCCCCGAACATCCCCGAAGACGAACTGGAAGAATCGTTCGTTCGCGCCAGTGGGCCGGGCGGGCAGAATGTCAACAAGGTGTCCTCGGCTGTCCAACTGCGGTTCGACGTGGTCAATTCGCCCAGCCTGCCGGATGAGGTGAAACTGCGCCTGTTGCGGCTGGCCGGGCGGCGCGCCTCGTCCGACGGGGTGATCATGATCAGCGCGATGCGGTTTCGCGATCAGATCCGCAATCGCGAGGATGCGCGCGACCGGCTGGCCGCGCTGGTGGCGGCGGCCTGGGTGCGCCCGGTGCAGCGCCGGGCAACTCGGCCGACGCTGGGTTCGAAGCAGCGGCGGCTGGTCGGCAAGTCGGTGCGGTCGGGAATCAAGGCCGGTCGGGGCAAGGTCACGCCCGACGACTGAGTTGCGGGAATCCCACACTTCAAATCGGGAACCCGGCACACTATGTTGTGTTGGTCATTGTCCCACCCGAAAGGAACTGCCCATGGCCAATATCAACGAACCGTCCGATATCATTCCGGCCGCCACCGATGTCGTCCATCATGCCGTCGAATCTGCCGAGCAGGCGGCCCATGACGCCGCTAGCAAGCTCGGCAAGCTGAAGGATGATGTGAAGAGCCAGGCCGACAAGGCGATCCACGCCGCCCGCGATGCCGCCACCACCGCCTATGACAAGGCCGCGGCCAAGGCCCGCGAACTGGCCGATGCTGCCCCGGAAAAGGCCCGTGAAGTCAAGGAACAGGCCCAGAAGATCGCCGAAGAAGGCACCGCCAAGGTGCGCGCCACCGTGCAGGAGCAGCCGCTCGCCGCATTGGGCGCCGGCATTGCGCTGGGCTTTGTGGTCGGCTGGCTGATCAGCCGCCGGGATTGAGGATGTGCTGCCCCTGCCAGCCGCGGCAGGGGCAGTGGCGGCATCAATGATGGTCGCCGGGTTCCTGCATCAGTTCCACCAGCACCCCACCGGTGTCGCGCGGGTGCACGAAGATCACCGGCACGCCGTGCGCGCCGATGCGCGGTTCCCCGGTGCCAAGCACGGTGGCGCCGCGCGCGCGCATTGCATCGCGCGCCGCGATGATGTCCGCCACTTCGAAACACACATGATGCTGGCCGCCGTTGGGGCTTTTTTTCAGAAAGCCGTGGATCGGTGAATCTTCGCCGAGCGGTTCGATCAGCTCCAACTGGCTGTTGGCGACATCGATGAAGGCCACCCGCACGCCTTGCGCCGGCAGATCGAAGGCGGGCGTGGACAAGGTGGCGCCGAACAACCGTTCATACATCGCCACCGCCGCCTCGATCGACGGGCAGGCGATGCCGACATGATTGAGGCGGCCCAGCAACAGCGGTGGCAGGTCGGTCATGTTCGTGTCTCCTTGGCTTGGCGCTTCCACTTGCATGGCGCGCAAAAGCCGGCAAGCTGCTGCCGATGATCTACATCGTCCTCAACGCCGCTCCGATCGGCCTATCAACGCTGCTGGCGCTGCTGCTGGCGCAGTTTGTCGATCGGCCGCGCACCATTGGCACGTGGGCCGTGGCGCTGCTGGCGGCGCTGTGGCTTGGGGCGATCCTGGCTGGCGCGCTCATCCTCGCACCGCCCAAGGCCCCGGTCTGGGTGATGACCATCGGCTCGGCCGTGGTGATCTGGGCGGGCTTTGTCGCGCCCACGCTGGCCACCTCGCTGCTGATGGCCGGGCAACGCTGGGGCCGCGTCGCCAATGCGGCGCTGTGGTGGCTGGTGGTGATGCTGACGCAGGCGGTGGTGATGCGGTTGATCGGGCTGACGCCGCCGTGAGTTGAACTCCCTCCCCCTTGCGGGGAGGGCGAGAGACGAGCCGAAGGCGAGGCCCGGGGTGGGGGGGGCTTTCGTGACCACAGCCGGGTTCCCCCACCCCGCTCGGCTGGCGCCGAGTCGCCCTCCCCGCAAGGGGGAGGGAGTAAGCCATGCTCTCAATCCGCCAGATGCACCGGCGGTGACGGCTTGCCCGATGGCTTGTTGCTCCGCAGGATCAGCAGCAGCGGCAGCACCGATACCGACATGATCGCCATCGCCCGGAACACATCGAGATAGGCAATCATCAGCGCCTGCCGGTTTACCGTGCCATCCAGCACCGATACGATCGCGCCCGCGCCGGCTGCCGCCAGGGTGGCCGGATCGGCCCAGGGAAGACTGAACGGGGTGATGCCGCTGCCCAGATCGGCGTGGGAAATCTGCGTCTGCCGTTGCAGCATCGCCACTGCCACGCTGATGCCGATCGAACCGCCGATGTTCCTGAGCAGCATGAAGATGGCGGCGGCATCGGTGCGCAAGGCCGGTGCCAGGCTGGCAAAGGCCACGGTGTTCAAGGGCACGAAGATCATCCCCAGCCCGGCGCCCTGGAAGAATCCGGTAACGATGAACGGCCAGGCGCCCTGGTCGGGCGAGAACAGGCTCATCCCCCACAGCGCCGCCCCGGTGGAGACGAACCCCACCGCCAGCATGCCGCGCGGATCGACTCCGCGCCCCAGCAATTGCCCGGCCGACATCATGGCCATCATCATGCCGATGCCGCGCGGCATCATCAGCTCGCCGGCCGCCACCACCGGATAGCCATAAAGCGTCTGCACCATGGTTGGGAGCAGCGCCGTCGTCGCCACCAGCAGAAAGCCGACCAGCGTGATGAACAGCATGCCGGTCAAGGCGTTGCGATTGGTGAGCAGTTCGCGATCGACAATGGCACCGGGGCGCGACAGCGCGTGCACGCCGAACGCCCACAGCCCGGCGACCGCCAGGCCGGCCTCCAGCCGCACCTCCCAGCTTTCCAGCCATTCGAGCTGCTGGCCGCGATCGAGCGCCAGTTGCAGCGCCGCCATGCCCAGCGCCAGCAGCGCAAAGCCCAGCATGTCGAAGCGCCGCGCCGGCAGCCGGGGTTCGGGCAAACACGCCGCAGCGGTGGTGAAACAGATCAGCCCGAATGGCAGATTGATCAGGAACACCCAGCGCCAATCGAAATTGTCGGTGAGCCAGCCGCCGACCACCGGGCCAAGGATCGGCCCGACCATCACGCCCACCCCCCACCAGGCCATCGCCGGCCCGTGCTTGGCCGGCGGCCAGGCATCGAGCACATAGGCCTGGCCCAGCGGCGCCAGAAAGGCCCCCGAAGCGCCCTGGATGATCCGGTACAGCACCATTTCCGACAGGCTGCCCGCCAGCCCGCAGGCCAGCGAGGCGATGGTGAAAATGGCGACGCTCCACAGGAACAATCTGCGCCGGCCGATGCGCGCCGCCAGCCAGCCGGTGATCGGCGTGGCGATCGCGGTGGCGACGATATAGCTGGTCAGCACCCAGGTGATGCTGTCGGCCGCGGCATTCAGGCTGGGCTGCATGTGCGGCAGCGCGACATTGGCGATGGTGGAATCCAGCACCGTCATGAAGCTGCCCAACATCACCACCATCGTGACGACGACCGGCGAGGCGCCCGCGCTTGCAGGTGCCGCCGCAACCGGTGCGGCGCTGCTCACTTGGTGATCACCTTCACCTCGGCCGACAGGCCGGCGATCAGGGGCATCGGCAGCGGCGTTTGCGGCCGTTCATCCAGCTTGATGCGCACCGGCACGCGCTGTACCACCTTCACCCAGTTGCCGGTGGCATTCTGTGCCGGCAGCACCGAAAACTCGCTGCCGGTGCCCACGCCGATACTGTCCACCCGGCCGTTCAGCACGGCATCGGGAAAGGCATCCAGCCGCACTTCGGCGCGTTGGCCGACGCGCATGTCGGCCAGTTCGGTTTCCTTGAAATTCGCCTCCACAAAGGCGCTGCCCGCCACCATCACCGACAGGCTGGCGACGCCCTGGATCATCACCTGGCCCGGCAACAGCCGGCTGGTCTGGGTGGCGATGCCGTCAGCCGGGCTGCGGATGCGGGTGCGCGACAGATCGAATGCCGCCTTGTCGCGCGCCGCGGCCGCGGCCAGCACCAGCGGATGATTGGTTTCGGTGATGGCGATGCCGGCGGCCTGGCGTGCGCTGCGATCATTGGCGAGCGCCCGGGTCAGTTCGGCACGGGCGTTGGCAACGGCATATTGCGCCTGCTGCAACCGCGCGCGGGTGGCAAAGCCGCGGGTGAGCAACGTTTGCTGCCGATCGAGTTCGGTCAGCGCAAACGCCAATGCCTCGCGCTTGCCGCTCACGTCTGCTGCGCTGCTGCCGGTGCCGGATTGCAGTTGGCGCACCTGCAGGCGGGCATCGGCCAGGCGCGCCTCGGCCTGCGCCAGCGCGATGCGGAATGGATCGTCGGCCAGTTCGATCAACAACTGCCCGCGTTTGACCGGCATATTCTCTGCCACCAGCACGCGGCGCACCCGGCTGGTCACGTCGCTGGAAATCGCCACCTTGTCGATGCGCACATAGGCATTGTCGGTGGAAACCTGACCCTGGCCGGACCACCACAGATAGGCGCCAGCACCCAGCACCAGCAGCGGCACCGACACCATGATCGCCCGCGTGCGCCAACGCGATTTTGCCGCTGCGGCGTTCACGCTTGCATGTGCAGCGGAGTTCATGGGCGCATTCATCCTTCGCGGACCAGATTGGCGCGCAGCTTCACCAGCAGCGCGTGCAGCATCGCCTGTTCTTCGGTGTCGAAACCGTCCAGCATCTCGGCGCGCAGTTCGGCGGCGACCGGCGCCAGATCGGCGAGCATCGTGGCGGCATGCGGGGTCAGGAACAATTGCCAGGCGCGGCGATCGGCCGGATCGGCGCGGCGCTCCACAAGCCCGGCATCGGCCAGCCGATCGACCATGCGCCCGACCGTGATCGTCTCCACCTCCAGCCGTTCGGCGAGCGCGGCCTGGTTGATGCCCTGCGCGCGGGCCAGCGCAATCAGCACCTGCCATTGCGCCCGCGACACGCCGACGCGACGGGCGCGCGCATCGAACCGCCGGCGCAGCAGACGCGCCGCATCGGTCACGAGCACGCCGATCGTGTCTGGCACCGGAAAGGCCGCGCCGGGGCCCGGCGGCGGCAAGGGTGCCGCCGGGGCCGGCGGCGAATCGGTTCGCAAATATGACATGGCGAAATTTAGCATACATGCTTATCACCAGCCAGATGATGATCAGCCCGGCATGCAGTTCCTGCCGAAACCGGCAGGCGTGGGTGACATGCTGCACCTGCCCCACGTCTGGCGTCCAAACGCAAATGGAACCGAAGCCCACGACGGCACGGAACAGCGAAATAGTGCCATTGCGCTTGCACACCTGCGCCCAAGGCAGGTCTGGGCCAACTGGCGTTTCCGTGCCTTGCCGACCCCTGTCTTAACGGATTTTGCAGCCAATACCCTGGGGCACTGGCATCCGGCGCGCCGCTGTGGTTAACCTGTTGGCAGGCCGCGGTTGGCGGGTGGAGAAGGCAGCAGGGGTGCAAATCTTGGCAGGCAAGCGATGATCGCGTTGACCGAGGTTGGCCTGTTCAGCCACGCGATGGCGCTGATCGCCTATCTCGGGCTGGCGGTGGCGTCCCTGTCGCGTCAGCGTGGGCCGCTCAACCTGTGGTTGGCGGTTGCGGCGCTGGCCACCGCGGCCTGGGCCGCCAGCTTTGTCGCCACCATGCTGATCGATCCCGGGTTTCAGCCGTGGATTTCGCGGTTCCAGACCATCAAGATCGGTGCCTGGATCGGGCTGCTGCTCTATCTGTTGCGGCCGGCCTGGCTGGGCGGCGAAGGCCGGGATCGCAGCGCCTTCTGGGTGGGCGGCATCCTCGGCTTTGTGCTGGCCCTGCAACTGGTGGTCGATCTGTCGGGGGCCGGGCAGCGCGCGCTGATCGGTGAAAGCAATATCGCCGCCAGCTTCTTCCTCGTCGTGCGCATTGCCGTGTCGGTCACTGGCGTCGTGCTCAGCCACAATCTGCTCATCAGCAGCCGGGAAGCCGATCGCTCCGGTTTCCGCTTGATGGCCATCGGGCTCGCCGGGCTGTTTCTCTATGATCTCAATTTCTACACGCTGGCCTTTCTGCTGCCGCCGGCCTCACCCGATTTGTACAACACCCGCGGCGCGGTCGATGCCCTGGTGGTGCTGTTGTTCCTGTTTGCCACCCGCACGGCCTGGGTGAAGGGCGCGCGGATATCGCGCACGGTCGCCTTCCAGACGGTGGCGTTCTCCGGGGTCGGTTTCTACCTGATCGTCATGTCGCTGCTGGCCTATACGCTCAAGCTGGTTGGCGGTGATTGGGGCGTGCTGCTGCAGGTCACGTTCCTGTTCAGCACGGCCGTGCTGGGCGTTGTCGTGCTGGTGTCGGATCGCGTGCGTGCCCGGCTCCGGGTGGCCATCGCCCGGAATTTCTATCGCTACCAATATGATTATCGCACCGAATGGCTGCGCTTCATCGCCACGGTGTCGGCGCCCGGCGAAGCGGCTGGCCTGCCGGTGCGCGTGGTGCAGGCGGTGGCCACCGTGCTCGATGCGCGCGGCGGCTGGCTGCTGGTGCCCGAAGACGATCGCCTGCATCCGATGGCCAATTGGCAGATGCCGGATCGCCAGCCCGAGGCCATCGCCATGGACAGTTCGCTGGTCATGTGGCTGTCCAGCCAGGATCGCGTGCTCGATCTGGATCAGGTGCGGTCCGGTGAAGCGCTGGCACCCCCGAAACTGCCCGATTGGTTGGCAGAGGATCGCAGCTTCTGGCTGGCGGTGCCTGCGGTCAATCGCGACAATCTGGCCGGCGTGCTGCTGATCGGCCGCAGCCTGGTGCCGCGGCAACTGGGCTGGGAGGATGAGGAGCTGTTGAAGACGCTGGGCCGCCAGGCGGGCAGCTATATCGCCGAAAGCAGCGGCCAGGCGGCGCTGGAAGAGGCGCAGCGCTTCGAGGATTTCAACCGGCGCTTTGCCTTCATCCTGCACGACATCAAGAATCTGGTCAGCCAATTGTCCTTGCTGTCGCGCAACGCCGAACGCCACGCCGACAATCCCGAATTCCGCGCCGACATGATTGCCACCCTGAAAGTGTCGGTGGAAAAGATGAATGCCCTGCTGGCGTGGCTGTCGCAGCGCGCTGGCGGCGCCAGCGGGCAGGACAAGGACGTGTCGGTCGATGGCCTGCTGCGCCAGCTGGTCAAATCGCGCCAGGGGGCCTGGCCCTCGCTCAGCCTGATGTTGCCGGCCGATCTGCCGCAGATGGTGCGCGGTGATGGCGGCCGGCTGGAACAGATGTTTGCCCATCTGCTGCAGAACGCCATGGATGCTTCGCCCGACGGCGCGCCGATCCGCATCGATCTGGCTGTCGCGGGACCCGATCTGGTGGTCACGCTGGCCGATCGTGGCCATGGCATGTCGGCGCGCTTCATCCGCCAGGAATTGTTTCAGCCGTTCCACAGCACCAAGGCCGGTGGCTTTGGCATCGGCGCCTATGAAGCGCGCGAGATTGCCCGCGCCCACAGTGGCCGGCTTGACGTGGCCAGCCGCGAAGGCGAAGGCACCAGCTTTACCATCACCCTGCCACTGGCCTACCCGGGCACAGGGCATTCAGGGGCGGCGGTGGCAGGGCCTGCGGCAGCGGGGGCCGAAACAACGACGCCCGCCGTGCTGGCGGGAGGGGAACAGGCGTGACCGACAAGCCCAAGCTGCTGGTGGTGGAGGATGATCCCGGCCTGCAGCGCCAGTTGAAATGGTCCTATGATGATCAGGAAGTGATCATCGCCGGCGACCGCGATGCCGCGCTGGAGGCGTTGCGCACGCACCATCCAGCGGTGGTGACGCTCGATCTCGGCCTGCCGCCGGATCCCGATGGGGTCAGCGAAGGCTTTGCCACGCTGGAGGCGATCTTGCAGGCCCGCCCTGCCACCAAGGTGATCGTGGCATCCGGCCATGGCGCGCGCGAAAGCGCACGGCGCGCGATTGCGCTTGGCGCCTTCGATTTTTATCACAAGCCGGTCGATATCGACGAACTCGGCCTGATCGTGCGCCGCGCCTATCATGTCGCGGAACTGGAAGCCGAAAACCGCCGCCTGGCCGAAAGCGCCGCCGGCACGGACAAGGTTCTGGGCACCATCATCACCGGCGCGCCGGAGATGATCAAGGTGGCGCGCATGGTGGAACGCGTCGCTTCCGCCAATGTCTCGGTGATGTTGCTGGGGGCATCGGGTACCGGCAAGGAATTGCTGGCGCGCGGCCTGCACAACGCCTCGACGCGCGCCAAGGGCCCGTTCGTGGCGATCAACTGCGCCGCGATCCCGGAAAATCTGCTCGAATCCGAATTGTTCGGCCATGAACGCGGGGCCTTCACCGGCGCGGTGAAGATGCAGGAAGGCAAGATCGAGCTGGCCGAAGGCGGCACGCTGTTTCTGGATGAAGTTGGCGACATCCCGCTGCCCTTGCAGGTGAAATTGCTGCGCTTCCTGCAGGAACGCGTGATCGAGCGTATCGGCGGGCGCAAGTCGATCCCGGTGGATGTGCGCATCGTGTGCGCCACGCACCAGAATCTCGACGCGATGATCGGCCAGGCGCGGTTTCGCGAGGATCTTTATTATCGCCTCGCCGAAATCGTCGTGCACATCCCCGGCCTGAAGGAACGCCCCGGCGATGCCGCGTTGCTGGGGCAATATTTCCTCGCCAAGTATGCGCGCGAAAATGGTCGCGAGTTCAAGGGTTTCACCCAGGATGCCATCGCCGCCATGGCCGATTGGCACTGGCCCGGCAATGTGCGCGAGCTGGAAAACCGCATGAAGCGGGCGGTGATCATGGCCGAAGGCAATCGCCTGTCCGCCGTCGATCTCGATCTGATGGCCAAGGGTGACGAAGCCACGCTCACCCTGAAGGCGGCGCGCGATGCCGCCGACAGGATCGCCATCCGCCGCGCGATCGCCCGCAGCGACGGCAACATCAGCATGACCGCAAAGCTGCTCGGCATCAGCCGCCCGACGCTGTACGACTTGATGAAGGCCTATGGCATCGAGGCCCCCGATTGAATTCCCCTGCATCAAGCCTGTTGCATCCGGGCCTGCCAGCCTGTAACCCCCGCGCTGGCTCGGAGCGTAGCGCAGCCTGGTAGCGCATCAGACTGGGGGTCTGGAGGTCGCAGGTTCGAATCCTGTCGCTCCGACCATTTTCATTTCCCCCTTGTTTCCCCTCTTCCCTTGCGGGAGAGGGCGACTCGCCAAAGGCGAGCAGCCTGCCCCGGACTTGATCCGGGGGGGAGAGGGGTTGCGCCCGTCCCAAACCCAGGACTGCCCTGTCCTACACGAACCAAATTGGTTAATCATTGCGCCTCCCGAAAACCGGAAAGGTGCGTCATGTCCATTCTCAACGCTCTCATCGCTCCCGTCGCTGGCCTGATTGACAAGATCATCCCCGATCCCAAGGCGCGCGATGCTGCCAAGCTCGAGTTGCTGAAGTTGCAGAACAGCCAGGAACTCGAACTGTTGAACACGCAATTGTCGGCGATCGTCGCGGAGGCCGGCAGCAACGATCCCTGGACCAGCCGGGCGCGGCCCAGTTTCCTCTACGTGATGTATGCGCTGCTGCTGTGGTCGATCCCGATGGGCCTGATCGCCGCCGTGCAACCGCAGATGGCGCACGACATCGCAACGGGCATGACACGCTATCTGAATGGTCTGCCCGAACCGCTCTATGCGCTCTTCGGCACCGGCTATCTTGGCTACACCGCCGCGCGCCAATGGGGGAAGACGAAGGGGACGGACAAATAATCTGTCCATTCCTGGGAGGTCAGGTGCCAAGCACCCCCACCCCCAACCCCTCCCGTAAGCGGGAGGGGATCCGTTTGGTTCAGGCGCACAACGCACGCCTCCCGCAAGGGGGAGGGGCTGGGGGTGGGCGCAATGGGGACCATTCCCCCCCCCTCAAACGTCCCGATATACCTGCGCCAACCGCGCATAACCCGCGGCCCCCGCCCGGTTGCGCGCAATCTCCTCGGCGCTCAACATCCGCAGCAACTTCGCCGGCCGCCCGGCCCATAATTCGCCGCTGGCCACATGTTTGCCCGGAGTCAGCAATGCGCCGGCCGCCAGCATTGCATCCGGTTCCACCACCGCGCCGTCCAGCACCACCGCGCCCATGCCGACAAAGCCATGATCCATGATCGTGCAGCCGTGGATGATGCAGCCATGGCCGATCAGCACATCGTCGCCGATCAGCGTATCATACCGCCCGCCGGTCACGTGCACGATCGATCCATCCTGGATGTTGGTGCGCGCGCCCACCGTGATCGCGCCGACATCGCCGCGCAGCACACAGTTGAACCACACGGAACTGCCGGCGCCGATGGTGACCCGCCCGATGATCTGTGCGCCCGGCGCCACAAACACATCGTCGGCCAGTTGCGGCGTGTGCGAACCAAAGGGGTGCAATGTCACGCGTTTGCCTCATAGACGATATGGCGGCGCAGCAGGCTGTCCGGTGCCAGGCGCGGATGATCGAAATCCAGATCGGCCCGGCGCTGCAGGCCCAGCCGCTGCATCAGGCCCCAGCTACGGGTATTGGCCGCCACCGTGAAGCTGGTGATCCGCTGCAGGCCGTGCCCGAAGCCCCAATCCAGGCAGGCCTGCGCCGCCTCGCGGGCAAAGCCCTGGCCCCAGGCGCTGTGCGCCAGCCGCCAGCCGATTTCGATCTCACCTTCCACCGGGCATGGGAAGCTCACGCGATTGAGGCCGCAAAAGCCGATGAACGCCCCCGTGTCCCGCCGGGCGACGGCCCAGAAGCCGAAGCCCTGATCGGCCATCATCGCCTTGATGCGATCCACCAGCGCATCGCTTTCGGCCCGGCTCAGCAGGCTGGGAAAATGCGCCATCACGTGCGGGTCGGCGCCCATGGCGGCAAAGGGCGCGCGGTCTGCCTCCACCCACGGCCGGATCACCAGGCGGTCCGTTTCGATCACGGAAACAGCGGCGCTTGTTCCAGCCCTTGTGTTTCGGGGAGGCCGAACATCAGGTTGAAATTCTGGATGGCCTGGCCCGAAGAGCCCTTCACCAGATTGTCGATGGCGGCGATCACGATGGCGCGGCCGGACACGCGATCGGCAAACACATTCATCACGACATGGTTGGAACCGCGGACCATCCGTGTGGCGGGCGCGACGCCGGCTGGCAGCAGATGCACGAACGGCTCATCGGTATAGGCATCGGCCAGCACGTCGCGCAGATAATCCGGGCC
>Ga0164294_10003125_pt1 | contig 14763 bp, 20 predicted proteins | sample GEODES005metaG_FD_111479 | JGI IMG/M metagenome (GOLD analysis project Ga0164294, IMG submission 111479) | Oligotrophic lake water microbial communities from Sparkling Lake, Wisconsin, USA - GEODES005 metaG | ecosystem: Environmental > Aquatic > Freshwater > Lake | place: USA: Sparkling Lake...
AAAAAAAGCCACCGAAGTAATTCAGTGGCTATGTAAGGTGGAGGCTCGAGCCGGAGTCGAACCGACCTACACGGATTTGCAATCCGGTGCATAACCGCTTTGCTATCGAGCCATATGCTTTGAAATCAATAACTTAGAGAGTCTGCGTCAGGACTGACCGGGGTCTTGTCCAACGCTCGTCCAACAAAGGATGAGTATGTCGAGCATTAGGAAGCGTGGTGATAAGTGGCAAGCACGGGTTCATAGAAAAGGTAATAACCCAGTAGTCAAATCATTCAACAGCAAAGCCGATGCCCTCAAATGGGCGCGTAACGTTGAATCACAACTAGACCTTGGTACGTTAGCCCCCAAGCAGACTATGCCTCGTCTGATGCCGATGCTGGATAGGTACGTTGACGAGGTCACGCCTACTAAGAAAGGCGCACCACAAGAACGCTACCGAGCCGCTCAGTTGAAGAGAACCAAACTGGCTGCCATGCACATGGACAAGATAACTGGCGAGGTCATTGCCCAATACCGTGACCAACGCTTGACTGAGGTGTCTAACAACACTGTGCGCTTGGAGTTGGCGTTCTTATCTGTAGTGTTTGAGCAGTGCCGTAAAGAGTGGGGCTTGGCGGTATCTAACCCTGTCAAGCAAATCAGGATGCCTAAGCCCGGCAAGCCAAGGCAGCGCCGACTAGAAGTCGGCGAAGAAGAAGCCTTGCTGGAAGCCTGCAAAGCCTCAGGAGCGCACTATCTGCATTCGTTTGTAGTTCTGGCTATTGAGACGGGTATGAGGTTTAGTGAAATCGCAGGACTGCAATGGGAGAACGTCAGCGTTGGCAATAGAACCATATTCCTTCCCGATACTAAGAACGGACATCCTAGGAACGTCCCGCTCTCCTCTCGCTCCCTAAGCGCTATCAATGCACTTCCTAGGTCAATAAGCGGCAAGGTCTTTTGGGTCAAAGCAGGGAGCATTCGTAGTGCGTTTCTGATTGCTCTAGTCAAAGCGAGAGCAACCCACGCAGATAAACCTATGCTGATGGCTGGACTGCGATTCCATGACTTGCGCCATGAAGCCGTCACCCGCCTGTTTGAAAAAGGACTTAACCCAATTGAAGTTGGGATGGTGTCGGGTCACAGGACTCTATCCATGCTGCAGCGATATACGCACTTGAAAAGTGAATCCTTGATTGCTCGTTTGGGTTGAACGTTTAAACACTATTTTTCTTGATACGTTTAAACGGTGAAACAACATTTTTTCGATATTTACGGCATCAAAAATTGACAATTCAAACAGATACTTTTTAGAATTTGTTCAAGGGTATAGCGTATGGGGGTGACTCCCCACAAAGTGGTTGATGGGAATCGTCAACCTCCGGAATACAGCTCAAGTTGTTTTGAGAAACGTGACCACAAGTTAGGGATGCTACAAATAAACAGGCAGCTTGTGGACGAATGAAAGACCTGAAGTAGCAATAGTTAAATAGGCTCGGCAATCCTCTGAGTCCTGAAGACCTAGGTTCCAAACTTCAATGCTTTGGTACGCCTATTTTTTACGACTTCTCGTAATGGGTTCCAAGGCGAAATCAACCTAGGGGATCGCTATGGAAAACACATCAACAAACTCGAAAAACTCGTTTTATTTCAATATTGGGGCAATCAGCACTCAAAAGAAGTTGCGTTCTGCGTTCATGCACAACAAACGTGAAATCCAAAAAGAACTTGGAGCAAGGAGTCACATCGACGCACAGAAAATACCGCTCAATTACTCATTGGTAGATGTTGTAAGTACTGATGATTTGATACATAAAGTTAATGAAAGGATTGAGGCTTATGAGGACAACACAAGCAAGAGAATGCGACATGATGCAGTCATCGCAATTGAGGTCTTGTTCTCACTTCCTGACAGTAGACCCGATATCAATAACCGTGACTACTTCAACGACTGTTTGACATGGGCAATAACCGAGTTTTATCCCGCTGAAGTATTGACAGCGGATGTTCATCTGGATGAAGCAACCCCGCACATGCATGTTATTTTCTTATGCGTTACCCCAACTAAATTAGTCGCCTCAAATGTTAAGGGATATAAAAGTAAGTACCGAGAACGAAAGGAAGATTTCTTTCATAAGGTTGCCCAGAAATATGGCCTTGCTCTACCCCCCGACAAGCTCCTAAAAGCAGACAGGGTTAGGTTGGCTAAACAGGTGATTTCACATGTAGAGACTTCGGCTGACCCTATGACCAGAAGCCCCCACTATCAGTTAATAAGACTACGGATTGAGAATGACCCTGTGCCATTTGCAGTCAACTTGGGTATTGATATTAAGACTACTCCCAAGAAGTTACGGACACTTGTTCAAACCTTTACTAGCAAAGGTAAAGGGGCAAACTATCATCCAAATGTGTGATCTCTTACCTGTGTAGATTTCACCCCACAAGCAGCCCATTCCTCCAAACAGATGCCTTTCGCACGCCAAGCAAACGCTGTAACGCTGGGAGCGCTTATCGCAGGTCAAGGCCACCTACCCCTCGCCTACTAGAAATAACGGCTGTTTTGCCGACACGGCGCAGCTTCAAATAGCATTCATGATGTCGCCCAAGAGTTTCTCTATAAATGCTAAGGGTCTTGGAGGGTTTTCCATTGGCTGGTCTATGGGTAGCAAGATTTAAAAAATTGCTACCCATAGTTTGACCCCCTGATTAGGGTGTCAAAGCACGCAGTACTCGCTTGACATCATCCAGCGAACGCACTGGGACATAGCCCGCAGGTTTTCTTCCTCGTATCCTTGGCGCTGTGGTCATACCTAGCACGTACATGCAGTCCTCAAGCATTGACAGCCGCGCGGAGGTCTTGGAATGCTCTGCACGCGCAGCCTTAGTGCTTTGGCCGTGCGTGAGGTTAGCGTCAATGATTCTCTGCTTGCCCTCTGCGGTAATCGCTCCCTTAGAGCGACCGCCATGATGCGTACATTTCTGTGTCTTGCTTGACTTCATCGCAGGCTTGCCGCACTGCTCACCCGACCGCACTGACCGCGCCGTGCAACGCAGGCAGCGTATACGTCCACCCGCAAGGGTTAACTGTGTTTCATACTGAGTTTTGTCTATTGGCTTACTGGCTTTTGTACTTAATTGCATACCCATTAAGATCCTATCTATCTGCATTTTTCACATCATGATATTAGTCTAATAGGCAAGAATTATCAACGATGTACACGCATAACATGCAACTCAAACACGTCTACCTTGACTTTGATGGTGTCTTACATCCGAATTTCGCAGTTGAAGATCAACTGTTCTCTCATATGCAGGCTTTGACTACTGCCCTTGAAGGACTTCAAGTGCGCATCATCATTTCCTCAAGTTGGAGATTTCAGGATGAAATGGACTACTTAAAGGGGCAATTTGACACAAGGATTCAGGGCCAAGTTGTAGGTCGTACAGGGGATGCACACATTGGTAAATGGGCTAGATGGAATGAAATAACGCAGCATGCCAAAACACACCACATAAAAAAATGGATTGCCTTAGACGATGCCTACATGGAGTTTCCACCAGATTGCAAAGAACTTATTCTTTGTGATGGCAGGTTAGGACTGCAACCCAAGCAGTTACAGCAATTGGTCAAGTGGCTAAAAAGTTAGAGGTTCAATAGCAAGCCTACACCACCATAAATTAACTAAATCAAAGATCAGCTTTTTCAAATAATTTAGAAATTTTCAGGCATAACGCATCAGCAATTTTCTGCATATTTACGACAGAAATATTGTGTTCGCCTCTTTCAATACCACCCATATACGAGCGGTCTAACCCAGCATCTATTGCAAGCGCCTCTTGCGAGAGGCCTAGCTTTTTACGAGTTTTTCTAATAGCCGCGCCGAGGTCAACCAATGTCTGGTTTCCTGCATGTGCTGGGGATGGTTTGGCCATACCGAAATATGACGGTTTGACGCATAAAGAACCACGGGATAAGATACCCTAATGGAGTTCGCGCACCTTATATCAAAGCAAAAATACTTTTATAGGTATGCCTTAGCTGCCTTACTAATGCTCTTTGGCAGCAATACTTCTGCGGGACTTTTTGATAACGATATCCGAGTACGTAAATTTCTTTGTGACGGGACTACGGGGAAGCCCCAAAAAGGGGATTATTTTGTGGTGACTTACGTAGTAGAAAAGAATACGGTGTTTGCCAAAACTGAGGTGATATCTGGTCACGAACTTATGGGAAAAGATCTAGAAAAATTAGAGCCATGCCAAATTTTAGATAAGCGTAATTGGAAATGTGGCGGTGAAACTAAAAATTATGGTTACAACCTTACAACTGTAGATTCAACACATCAAGTAGTAGATGGTAAATATTATTTTGTACCCGGCTCCATTAACTTCAAACGCAGTAAAGATGAGTTCTGCAAATATGAGCAACTCAACTGAAAAGAACCGTTAGGGTTAGCATCATTCAAACGTAAATGGGTAGATCAAATATCTATTACTAATTAGTGTTTTAAGCATCGCCCATATGTTCTGAGACAGTTTGAAATTCTCGTGAGACTCGACTGAACCACTCAATAGCCTCGTCTTCAAAAACTCCGTGGTTTTCACGGTCGCCAGTTTCATTATTTTCAACGGCAGCGATCGTCAGATGCTTCCCTACGTGAAGTGAAAAGGTGTAAGGTTCATATGACGCATACCCAATCTTTCGTTCACCCCCGTCGTAGTCTTTCTCAGACCTAAACCTGAAGCCTAGCTCTTCCCAAAACTTGATACGAAATCCGTGTAGCTTTTCCATCATCTACCTTTAAGTTAACTGCTGATGTATTGACGACTAAGGGTCAGTTTAGTAAAATTCAATTGTCATCAAGAGATGGGCTGACACCCACACCAACCTGCCCCTCGGGCAAGGTGGTAAAGCGATGTGGTCTTAGGACAACCAAGCGAGTGTCAGCCCTCTTTTGAGGGCTTTTTTTATGGCTGGTCTACTCAAAGACTAGGGGGATTTGTTCCAGATTGCGGCCCCTGCCAAATTGGTGAAGCCGCTAAACAGGAAAGATGATATGGCTAAATTAAATTGCAATATAGGTGATCTGGCAGTGATAGTTGATGCTTTCAACACAGAAAACATTGGGACATTTGTAAAGATATTGAGGATTCACCCCAATCAAAGAAGAATTTTCAAACCAGAGGGTGATCTGTTGTGGATGGTTGAAAGCTGTCGACCTATGGTTTATGACCTAAATGGAAAAATAACAAAACGAATGAAGGGTGCTGCGCCTGACTCCGTTCTTCGCCCAATACGCGGATTACCGCTCGGCAAAGACATTGCGGAGGGCTTGAAAGAGTTATTTCCCCAAAATAGTCAACTTATCAAACAAGACAATTAGACAATGTGTACGAATTACACCCCGACAAAAAAAGCTGAATGGGTCAAGTCAACCTTTGGCGTTGACTTACCAAATGGCTACCCAGATGAGGCTTATCCCAACTTCCTTGGGCCAGTGGTTATGAAGAGCCACCAGACTGAACGCATTGCCTGCGGGCTTGCCCGATTCGGTTTAATCCCAGCATGGGCGAAGGACGACAAGATTAGCCGTTACACCTACAACGCACGCAGCGAGACAGTCGCAGAGAAACCTAGTTACCGAACTGCATGGCGCAAACGCCAGTTCTGCCTAGTCCTAGCCGACAACTTTTACGAACCTAACTATGAAACGGGTAAGGCTGTGCGCTGGGGCATCAAAACCGCAGACTCCAATCCTTTTGGTATCGCAGGCATTTGGGACAAATGGACTGACCTTACCTCGGGGGAAGTGGTAGTGAGTTTCTCAATGCTCACAGTCAACGCAGATGAACACCCAGTTATGTGTCAGTTCCATAAGGCGGGTGATGAGAAACGCACCCCAGTAATAATCCAGCCAGAACACTACAACCGTTGGCTAGGGGCGGATGTACCTACCGCAGATGAGATGATGACTTGGGTGGATATGCCAGCGTTACAGGCTGCAGCGCAGCCTAGAGCCGGATAGGCAATATGACGCAGCCAATATGGGATAAGTTCTGTCGGCGCTTTAAGGTTAATGAAACCAGCGTGCCGCTCTTTGCCACAGCCGACGGAGCAGTCAAAGTGCGAACAGTTGGGCGTGATGACCGTCTTATCCTCATGCGCTCGGAAGAATGTGATGCCAAGATACTGGCAGAGACTGACCTCCTTGTCGCTGACTGGAAGGCAGGCAGCCTTAAATACGATGGAATGATTTATATGATGGGTTGGATGGAAGACACATTCACCCCACTCTACATAGGTAAGACCGAGACACTTGGTAAAGGTGATGGCAACCTATCCGTGAACATAAAGAACTTGCATACCGACCGCAGTAAATTTGCAAGATGGGGCGATGGGTATCAGTACCACATAGGGGATTTAAGTGCCTGCGTGCTGGGACATGAAAACAAGCAGACTCTCAAGTACGCATCTTGGGCTAAGTGTCTCTTTACATCTGGAACGCAGTTAAAGCGACCAGTTTATTTCTGGGCAAAGGCATGGGATGCATCGCAGGTGGGAGTATGGGAAGGATATGGGCCAACGTCACTGGCGTTCCTTGAGTACTTGCTAATAGGTGTGGCAGGGAAAATATACCCAGACCTGCTTAACCGCGAAGGGATGTCACGTTAATTTAACCGTGCAAAAAATGAAACTTGTAACAGCAGCGATTATTCGGGATGGAGAGAAATACTTCATCGCTCGGCGCGGCCCCGCAGAGAAACTTGCTGGATTCTGGGAATTCCCCGGCGGTAAGGTTGAGGAAAACGAAACACTGCAAGATTGCTTGAAGCGAGAACTTAAAGAGGAACTAGGTATAGATGCCAATGTTGGAGCCGAGTTAACTTCGTCAGACTACATATATGAACATGGCTCCATAAGACTGGCAGCACTTACTGCAACAATAGTTAACGGAAGACCAACTTTAACCGTACATGACAAATACGATTGGCTACGACCAGCAGAAATACTTAAATTAAAACTTGCACCGGCTGACATTCCGATTGCAGAATTCTTATTAAATAAAACGCCTTAGTACTAGATGATTAGATGGTGGAACATCTCACGGTGGTAACTAAGAAATTCTTGAGAAATACTATGGCTAGCATGTACTTTCAATCTACCTTCAATTAAACCTAGGTTCATGTCGTCGCCGATATAGAAGACGCCCTTATCAAACATTAAATGATGATTGGGACATAGGCATAATAAATTTTCAATTAAGTCTGGACCGTTGTGCGGCGCTCCAACTGGTTTGATGTGAGCAGCCTCAGCATAAAAACCAGCCTCAGTTGAAATTTGTAAGTCGCAGACCTGGCACTTGTATTCGTATAGTTTTTTTATTTGTCTGCCTAGTTTGGAGTCTCTAATTACTCGCTGGACAGTAAATGATGCGCGACGAGGGTTTTGACTTCCATATTGCTTATCTGATGGAATATCCATCTGTGAATCATTTGCTTTTGGAGGAAATGACCCATTTGATTTAACCAACCTAAACCGACACATACTGAAACCGGCTTTACCTTTTTCAGTCCAATGGCTATCCACCCTGTACAGACCATCGTAACGATATCCGACAGTAGGGGCGAATTGGTTTCCTTTATGCGCGCCCCTAATGACTCTTACAGGCAATCCCTCTAATTCATTTTTTGCAAGAGCCAAATTCCCTCTTGTTAGAGTTTGGTCGGCAATTTGTTTACCACTGGCATCCCTCCCACCTTGTCCTGTATAAATAATTTCGTCACCAAAATCTTGGTCGTCTTCGTATCCACCAGATACGACAATTGAGTCTGCACCTTCAGTTTGAGAGCCTGATATTCCAGCTTGAGTTTGAGTATGTACCTTTGCTTGATTCAAGTCAGCATAAGACGCGAAAAGCGCGCCCTCTGCAACTCCATCAACTTCTCCAAATACTCTCATAGTCGCCATATAAATCCTTTAATCAATCGCGAAGGACTAGAGCGTTAGAAACGCATTGATTGCAAATACAGCCCGCAGCATCCTTGGGCAACTGGGCTAGGAGTTCCTTTGGGAACTCCACAGAGACGCACCAACAAGGCTCTTGCTTTTGCCCTGTAGATTTCTCTATCTCCAAAGCGCAATTGTTTGGCTGGGCGCATAGGGGGCATAGGTGCATGTCCATCAGTTATCTTTACGGGCGAATAACTATGTACTGCGCCCACTCTCCACGTCTAATTAGCAAACTGATGGGTTTTGTTGGGTTAACTTTAGCCACCAACTCTTCAATTACTTTCATATTTGGTGTTACAGTATTTGCCAAGGCAAGAATAACATCGCCCTCTTTGATGCCCGCTAGAGCAGCAGGCCCATTTGCAGCATCTACTAAAACACCACCAAGCACCTTCAGTTGAGTTCTCTGAGTCTCAGTTAGGTCTGAGAGTAATAAGCCAAAAACATTTGGTTCCTGTATTTTTTTTTGAACTTGAACTTTTGAGTCATTTACTTTCTTATTTTCGTCTTCCCTTTTTTGCTCGTAAAACTTAAAACGATTTAGCGCTAGTTCACTAAATATTCCTTGGGGGAACTTATCTATATAAACTTTGTAATCCTCAGGTAATTGACTATCCTTGACTGACTCCCAAAGGACGACCTCAGGATTAACTGTCTGTGTTTGTACTGGAGCAACTACCGAACTTATTACGCACTGCCCAAAACAAAAATCCCCTTCAATACTTCCCTCCATCCAAGGCTCTTGTTGCCCTTTTGATGCAGCCTTAACCCCAGTGACCACTCTCTTTAATACCTGCTCTATGGGTTGGTCTGTATTCTTAATTTGTTGTAACAAGACGCTGGTGTAAAGACCATTGCGTCCATCCCCATCAGCAGCGGTACTGCCCGGTCTTGTGGCAAATGAAATCAATGTTCCAGATGGTGCGTTCTCTCTACCCAAGCCTCTACTAGAAGAGCGAAAACTCCGGGCGAATGGGTTATCACGGCAAGCATCTAGGAAGACTAGATTCATCCTGCTTTTGGCATCAGCCAATACATCCATGATTTGTCTGGTCGATAGGCTCTGGTTGGGAACATCCTCCTCCCCAACAATATCGGCATCCACAGCGGGGAGATAGTTCTCTCCTTTAATCTGGATGCCATGCCCTGCATAAAAGACTAGTGCGACACTACCAGCGGTTAACTTAGAACGAAATTCACGCAGAGTGCTACCAATTTGCTTTACGGTCAGGTTATTACGCTCAATGACGGTGAAGCCATAACCCCGCAGACTATTCGCCATATCGCGGGCATCATTAACTGGGTTCTTGAGCGGTGAAGCCTTATAAGCACTATTACCAATCACTAGGGCAATGCGCTGCTCTTTCTGCTGAGAGAAGGCTATGCCAGAGAACGCCAACAAAGTTAGCAGTATGACGGCGAAGGCTTGGCGAAAAAGCATTTGTAATGAATCAGGCTTTTACATCAACAGAGCCACCTTTTTGAGGTTGCTCTGTTTTGGGTGGTGGAGGTGATTTTTGTAGTTCTTGTACATCTTTAGGGGGCTTTACCGGACGTTCAGCCAAGGGTCTGACTTCGGGTCGATTTGAAGTTCGTTCAATACTAGACATATTAAATACCTTCGTTAAGTTGTTTACTCAGAACTTCTTGACTAACTCGTTGATACGGCAAGTACCAGCACCTTTGGTCTTCCCGCCAGTCAGATTCTTGCGTATGAAATTCTGCACACCCGCAGGCTCATATGTGAATCCAGCATTAACGGTATTTAAAGCAAAAGCCAAACCGTCGTAGGAGAAAGAGATAAACATGGACTTCTCATTTGCCATGACCGTGTCACCTCCCACTAAAAAACGCTGTAAATCACCTGTCTCACCACGCTCAACATCCACCTCCATAGACCATCCGTCTGCATCGCAGGTCAGGTGAGTCTTCTTAGCCTTTGATTGCGCAGCAGCAGGCTTAGGTGCAACTGGGATGTCACCTAACGAGACCATATTGGAGGAGTCAAATAGTTTGGAAGTAGAGCCATCCAACCAAGTGACCTTAATCTTGTCACCCTCCGTTACCCAGCAAGCCATGACTTGTTTTCCAGCGGTAATCAAAGTCGCGTTACCTGAGGCAGGGTCACACGGTTTATCTATGGTTGTGAGTAGTTCACCGCCAAAGGGGGTCTTAAAAACTCCAGCAGCAATCTTTTCTGCTTGGGCAGCGCAGGCTATTAACGCCATGCCTAGGATGAACGTCTTATTGAATTTCATAGTAACTCCAGTTATTTAATTGGTTTGATGGCAGATAGCACCAAAGCCCCGCCAGTGAGAGAGCCATACTCCCAAGGCTGTTGCTTACCGCCAGTATTTTTCATAACTTTTTCTCTCACCTTACGCAATACAACCGCAATGTCATCTGGGTCACCTAAATGTTGGAGCAAAGCAGTTGTGAATGGGGAGTTCTTTCCGTCACCATCTTGGGCTACTTGACCGTCTTTGGTTGAATAGGCAATTAGGGTTCCCTCAGAGACATTGATTGGCGCAAGACCACGGCTGAGACTTCGGCTGGCAGTCTGCATCAAGGGGTTATCACGGCAGGCATCTAGGAAAACAAGTTTTGTTTTGCCCGGCAGATACTGCTCCACCACAGAGTTAAGTGAAACACCTTGTAGTGGTACTTGGGATAAATCATTGAGATTAAGGTCAATGGGCAGCATGTAATTTGTGCCAGAGATTTGAACACCATGTCCCGCATAGAACAAGAGAGTTATATCTGCGTTGGCGGCAGTCTTGGAGAACTGCGATAAGGCAGTTACTAGTTTTGTCCTGTCTGCATCAAGTGATTCTGTCACCGTAAAGCCCAATACACGCAGAACACTGGACATTGCCTTGGCATCATTGACAGGGTTAGGTAATTTTGAACTTCCCTTATATGAAGCATTGCCAATAATTAAGGCGTGGGCATTTACTGCTTTACTGTATTTTATTGGGGACATATTCAATGAAGCAAGCTGCGTCTCAACTTCACGCTGGCGCTGTCTAAGTGCGTCAGATTCGGCAATAAGTTTGACTGCTTCGCCAGATGGTTTATTTAATTCATCTGCACCTGTGGTTACTGGTAATTTAAACTGGTCTTGCTTTAACTTAGTATCGTTCGGCAGGTCAATTTTGTTACCTGCTGCTTCTAGAGCATAAGCATTTGAACTTTTGGCTTTCAAAATTTTTGCAATTTCCTTCGTTCTATTTCTGATTTCAACAATAATTGGAATAAGTTCAGCGTCGCTTAAATTCTCAATAGAGGTTGGAAATATTCCTAAATCGTTAGGTATAAATGTTGGATTACTTCTTAAACTTGCAAGTTGATTTTTTATTTCACGTAAAGCACCTCTAGCCCTATATTCATTCCATATTTTATTTTTTTCAAGCGAGAGATTGGAATATTTTTTATAAGCAAACCAACTTGAAGAGGGGATTTCATTTGCTTTTTCAATCTCTTCAACAAGTCGCCTAACATCCTCAGCATCTTGCCTTGCAATTTCATCTATTCCCGCCACGCCTTCAATTCGGAAACCCCTTTCAGTGCTATCGATTTTTGGCATAGTTGAGACTACGAGTACCGATTTAGCATCTGTAACTTCCACAACTGGAAGATTTAGCCTACTGGTACTACATGCAGATAAGGCGACTAAAAGCACTAAAACCAGTTTGTAATTTGAAAGTGTTAGTGGGTAAGTCCTGTTATTGTTCATATCTATCTTTGAACCTTAAAGTAGAAATCGCCACTTAGACTGGTATTTTCCCAAGGTGTCTGTTGGTTCTTAGTTTCTTCCTGCACAGCCCTGCGCACTTCTTTGAACACTTGCTCAATAGGCTTGTTGGGTTGTTGCATGGCTTTAACTAGGTTCTTTGTATAAGGACTATTGCGCTCCCTTGGGTCACCATCAGATGCCACCTTGCCCGGTGATGTTGCATAGGCAATGATGGTTCCTCTAGGAGCATCCATCTGAGCAAGACCACGGGAAGACGACCTAAAACTCCTGCCAAATGGGTCATCTCGGCACGCATCGACTATAAGTATGTTTACGCCCTTACCAGCCGTGTTCATCTTCTCCAATATCAACGACACATCTAGCCCTTGGTCTGCAATTTCATCTTCACGCATGATGTCTGCATTGACTGGGATGAAGTAGTTACGCCCCTTTACTTCAACGCCGTGACCAGAGTAGTAAACCAATCCAACATCGTTGTTGATTAGGCGGTCACCGAACTGGCGAACACCGTTACGCATTTGTTGTAGGGAAGCATCTCTTAGGTCAATGACTTCAAATCCACTAGAACGAAGTGAGCGGGATATATCGTCTGCATCATTACGTGGATTCTTTAAAGGGCGAACTTTGTAGTTTGCGTTACCTACAACAAGGGCTACCCTTCTACCAATGCTCTGTGCCGTAGTAGTTTGAGTAGATATTTGGGGTTGCTGCTGAGAAAGGCGCAGTTGTTCTTCTAATTCAGCCTGTTTTCTCTTTGCTTCTTGTGCTTCAGTTCTAAGTTTTTCTATTTCTGTAGTTGGGGTAGTTGCTTGTTGAATTGATGATGGACTAACGAAAGCCCCATTTATCCAAATACCTTGGCTAATTACTAAACCGCTTGATGAATATAAAGTGCCTTGCCCGTGATAGTTGTAATCCTTAAACTCACCAACATATTTACCGCCATTAGGAAAAGTTTCAGTCCCCTGTCCGTTAGCCTTTCCATCTTTGAATTCACCAACATACTTACTCCCTGATTTAAATTGCTGGGAACCAAAACAATTAATCTGCTGTAATAAATTAAACCCCTGACAAGGTGGCAAATTACTTTGCGCAAAAGCCACCCCGACCATTAGAAATAAAATAAGAGGACGCAGAAGGCTCTTCATTTAGAAACCTTGAAATAGAAATCGCCAATTAACGAACTGCTTTCCCAAGGAGTCTGTTGTCCCTTAGTCTCGTCAACTACAGACTTACGTACCTCTTTGAACATTGCCTCAATTGGCATATCTGTGCGCATCATGGCTTTGACAAGATTCTTAGTGAACGGTGAGTTCCTGCCATCTCCATCAGATGCGGTTTTACCGGGAGAAGTAGAGAAAGAGACTATCGTCCCAGTAGGTGCATCCATCTGCGCAAGCCCCCTGTTGACGCTTCGGAAACTGCGGGCAAAGGGGTTGTCGCGGCAAGCATCAACAATCAAAATGTTCACTGACTTCTTGGCAGTGTTCATCTTCTCCAAAATTAAGTTTGCGTCTATGGCTTGGAAGGCAATTTCGTCCTCGCGAATCATTGAGGCATTCACTGGTAGGAGATAGTTCCTGCCTTTAACTTCCAGTCCATGCCCAGAGTAGTAAACGAGACCAACATCTGATTTAAGCAACTTATCACCAAATTCCCTGATTCCTCTTGTCATCTCTTGAAGCGTGGCGTTTCGCTGGTCTATCACCTCAAAGCCCGATTGCCTCAATGAAGCAGAAATATCAGCAGCATCGTTTAATGGGTTTTTAAGTGGTGCGGATGCGTAGTTTGCGTTACCAATAACTAAGGCTATACGTTTCAGTGAAAGGTTGTTTACAACAGGCACATAGTTTTCTACGGCTGGCAGTTGCGGAATGGGTGCATTTGATGATTGACTAACAACTCTCTCGCACTTAGCGCCCCTGTTATTTAATTCTTGAATTAACTGAGTCAGGTGCAACGAATTAGACCTATCGTCCGACAACCAATAACAAATTGTCGCAATATCTAAACGAGCAGCATCACTGAAATCTAAGCCCTTTGGCCGATAGTCGTACTTTATTGGTATGTCCTTGTATGCACAACCGGTAACCATCAGGACAAAAGCAAGGTAACGCAATAGGTTCTTCATAGCCCCAAATGGTAATCAATATAAGAAGGGCTGCCTAGAACTGATTTCCAGCCTGCTACTTTGCAGTTCAATCGTTTTTAAGGGTGATTTTCTGTATGACTGGCTCCTGCCCAGACATGTCAAAGTAAATATCGTCAAAGAACACCTCAAACTTAGGCAATCCAGCGCTCTCTGGATTTGGAACCACCTTCAGAATTGAAAAGAGGTAGTCATTCAGACTCTCAGTGAATTGCTTGAACTGGGGTGTCTCTATGCCAGTAAGTGGCTGAACCCAGATTTGCCACTGGTCACCCTGATGGGTAATTTTTACGTCACATTTCTTTTCGTTAGCCTGCAATCCATATTGCTCTATGTGAAGCGTGAACACCCCCTCAAAGACACCATCAGCATTTTGAGTGGCAATGATGCGCTTAGGATATATCTTTAGGTAACTCATGTGTGCGTTAAGGTGGCAATACGAACGTTCGCACTTTACCCCGCTAAGTAATCGCTTGAGCAAATTAGAGCGTAAACCTGCGGGAGGGAACCATTCCTAAAACAGGGGGGTGGGGGGACGGTGGGGTCAGAGATTTCCAGAAATTGATGGGGTACCCACCCTGCTCCACCAAGTGATTGACGATGACCGTAACCTATCAATGTGCTATCAACTTTTGCGTTGATGTACTATTACTTGTCCTTTTCCTGTCCTTCAACCCGAAGGACAAGGTCTATGTCGCAAGACAGAAGTGGCGCTAAGTGATTGATTTATATGGACGGCGAACCGACCTACACGGATTTGCAATCCGGTGCATAACCGCTTTGCTATCGAGCCATATGCTTTGACGAAAAAGGGAAGCTGGTGCTTCCCTTGTTTCTTATTTGGAGCGGGAAACGAGGCTC
>Ga0164294_10003126_pt1 | contig 14758 bp, 17 predicted proteins | sample GEODES005metaG_FD_111479 | JGI IMG/M metagenome (GOLD analysis project Ga0164294, IMG submission 111479) | Oligotrophic lake water microbial communities from Sparkling Lake, Wisconsin, USA - GEODES005 metaG | ecosystem: Environmental > Aquatic > Freshwater > Lake | place: USA: Sparkling Lake...
GAAAAACCTGCTCCGCGCCCAGATCACCGTTCGTCTCGTCTGGGCGGCCGTGGTGTTCTTCGTCAGTGGCTCCACCCCCACCACCGGCGCCGTCCTGCCCGTCGACGGCGGGCTGCCGGGCGCCTTCCCCCGCTGAGGTTCGACGTGTTTGACGCCTTCGTCTTGGCTGCGGGGCTCGGCACCCGCCTTCGTCCCCTGACCGAGGTCGTGCCGAAGCCCCTCGTCCCCGTTTGCGGGGTGCCGCTGCTCGCGTGGTCGCTGGCGCTCGCCGCACGCCACGGGCTGCGCGACGTGGTGGTCAACGCGCATTGGCTCGCGCCCCAGCTCGAGGCCTGGGCCGGGGAGCGGGAGGGCTGCCGGGTCACGGTCGTGACCGAGCCCGTACTCCTCGGGACCGGGGGCGGCCTCGCGCAGGTCGCCGACCAGATGGCGCATCGGTTCGCGGTGTTGAACGCCGACGTGCTGCACGACGTGGACCTCGCCGCGCTGGTCGCCGCGGTGCCGGCGGGCGGGGCGGCCATGGCGCTACGATCGGCTCCGGACGCCGACCGCTACGGATTGGTGACCGCCGACCAGCGTGGGCGGGTGGTGCAGTTGGTCAACGTCGCCCGCGCGATCCCCGACGGTCCCGTGGCCAACGACACGCACTTCACCGGGATCCACGCGATGGACCGCGACACGCTGGCCCACATCCCGCCCGGCCTGCAGTGCGTGGTCCGCACCGCCTACCGCGCGCTGGTGCCCGAGCGGCGGGTGGCGGGCGTTCGGTACGACGGCCCCTGGCTCGACGCCGGCGATCCCGCGGCCTACCTGGACGCCAACCTCGACGTGCTGTGCGGGCGGGCGCGGTTCACCCTCGACCCTTTTCCCCGCGCGGGCTGGGCGCGCGACATCCACGGCCGAACCTGGGGCGATCCCGCGCTGGTGGCGGGCGCGCGGGTGGTCGGGCCCGCGTGGGTCGGGCGCGGCGCCCGGATCGGACGCGGCGCCACCCTCACCCGCTGCGTGATCGGCGCGGGCGCCGCGGTCGCGCCCGGCGTGTCGCTCACCGACGCCGTCCTATGGGACCACGCCCAGGTCGACGCCGACGGCGCGCGCCGGATCGCCTGGCCCGGCGGGCAGTGGCCGGCCTGACTGCGCGTCAGAACCGGCCGTGAAACACGATCCGCTTGCCGTCCGTGAAGACCTGAAGCGAGCCGTACGACACCGCCGCCACGCCCGTCACCACCCCAAGGCTGAACAGCGCGTTCGTGTTCGAGCGCGCGCGGGTCAGCTCTTCCGGCGACGCCGCGACCGGCAGGCCCGCGTGAAACACGCCGGCGACGCCGAACAGTGCGCCCGAGCCGGCGACCAACCCCGAGGTCACCAGCACCGGACCCCAGTCGATCTCGATCGGCTCACGCGTCTTCGGCCCCTTCTCGTACTTGGCGACCTTGCCCTTCGACCGATCGCGCGCGGCGACCGGGTCGGCCGTCCACCGCGGCGGCGCCCACTCCGGATCGGGCTCCCCGAGGATCCAGTCCGGGAAGGCGCCCCCGTCCTGCCAATAGGAGACGGTGGGCGTGGCCGTGCTGTCGAAGACCTGGACCAGCATCGGCACTTCCGCGTAGGCGGAGGCCTCGACGGTCCAGTTGCCGTTCAGCGCGATGGCCCCCGCCTTGGGCGGCTTGAGCCCTTTGCCCTCGGGCATCGCGGTCGGGGGGATCTGCTGCTCGGCGATCAGCTGCCGCAGCGGGTGCTCCGCGCCGATCGCGGTGGGCCACGGCACGTCCGGGTCCACCAGCTTGGCGAACAAGCCCCAGCGGACCTGCGCCTCTTCGTCCTGCGAGAAGAAGGTCGCCACCGCCATGAGCTGGCCATACCGGGCGAGCAACCGACGATCAGCCGGAACGCCCAAGCACGGGAACTTCGGGCCCGCCTCGTTGAGCGCCTCCTTCAGCGTACGCGCATCCGCGGCGTCCACCGCCGCGAAGGCGCGGTCGAGGGCGCCCTGGATCTCGGCCTCGGTGAAGACCTGACTGCAGGCGAAGAAGTCCTGCGCGAGGGCCGCGCCCGCCACCAGGGAGAGGATCACGACGCGCCCCCGGCGCAGGTCACGTCCGACACGTCCGGAAAGTCGGGATCGGCCGTGGGGCAGGCGTCGGTCCGCACGCCGTCGAAGCCGTCACAGTCGCTGTCCACGCCATCCCCGTCCTGCTCGGACGCGCTGCACGGGTGCACGTCAGGGCCGGTCGGATCGCAGTCGGAGTCGTCCGGCCAGTCGTCGCCGTCCGCGTCTGCTTCGGCGCCACAGTCGGAGTCGCAGCCGTCCCCCCGCACATCCGGGGCGTACGGATAGACCGCGGGGTCCTCCTCGGCGCAGTCCTCGCCGAGCGGCCAACCATCTCCGTCCTCATCCCAGTAGGCGTCGAACTCCGCCTTCGACACATAGACGCAGCCCGACAGCCACGCCGCGCAACACAACAGTCCGAGCCGGCGCATCCCGCCTCCGTCTCCCAGCATACACCACATCCCCGTCGCTCACAGCGGGTCGACGAAGCTCACGCTGTATTGCAGGCTCGGCCGCCGGGCTTGGCCTGGGCCTTCGGCGGTCCACCCGACCGCGACGAAGGGGCGCATCTGGATCGCCTTCTGCCAGAACAAAAGGGGACCACCGCCGACGGTGGGGAGCGGCGGTCCGGGATCCCAGCCGTCGAACAGCCAGCCCTGCTCGGCGAACAGCGAGGCGTGCAGCGACACATCCCAAAAGGGGGCGTCGTGGGTCCACAGCTTGGGACGCAGCTCGACCAGCCCCGCCACCGCGGCGTCGCCCCGGCTGCGCGCGCGTCCGTACCCGGTGAAGGACGTCTCCATCCCGAGCTCGTTGCGCCACACGCCCGCGGTCATCTCGCGCTCCCAGAAGGGCCGGGTGCCGGTCGTGGCGAGGGCGAGCAGCCGCCCGCCCACCACCACGCGATCGCCCCACACGGGGGTCCAGTCAATCGCGTTCACCATCGCCGCGGCGGTCGGCGTCCAGCCGTCGAGCCAGGTGTTACCGCCACTCACGCAGAGCTCGATCCGCTGCCCGCGCGCGGGCATCGGCCAACGGTCGGTGGTGTCGATCCGCGTGCCGACCGTCAGCTCACCGAAGACGCCGTCGCCGAGCCCAAAGGCGCGATCGGCCGCGAGCAGGGTGCCGGGTCCGGCGGTCGCGCGCACCTGACGCCCGTAGACCTGCCCGTAGAGCTCCACGGACGCCCGCACCGGGACCGCGAGCCCGACCAGACCGACCGGGCCCCCCACCGCGTTGCCGCGCTCGAGGGCGTCGCCGTGCAGGACGGCGACATCGGCGCCCCCGTTGCCTGCATACGAGAGGTTCTCCCAAGCGCGATAGCCCGCGCGCCCGGTCCAGTTCACCTGCCCGCGGCTGTCGACCTGGAGGTAGTTGTTCGTGTAGTCGAAGCGGGTGGTGGTCCACAGCTGCGCGGTGAACTTGATGCGGTAGCCGTACGCCATCTCGGCGGGGCGACCATAGACTTCGCCCGCCGCGCCGAACCCGAGCCCGTCGATCGAGTTCGCGCCGACGAGCGGCATGCCGAGGCCGGAGAACCGCAGCGGACCTGGATCGTCGGCCGCGGACACCACCGGGGTCTCGTCCGCCGCCACCGCGGGCGCCGCCGTCCACCAACCGACCACCCGCTCCCTCCCCCGCGGCCTCTAGCCCGTTCGCCGCAGCCCCGCCCAACCGTGATACGGGCCGTCGAGGAGTGGCGATGCTCTGGTGGCTCTTCGCCTGTCGACCCGTGGCCTTCCCGCCCCCGTGGATCCTCGCCGAGGACGGCGGCGCAGGGTACTGGCCGGCCAACTCGTCCTACGCCGTCTCCCGCGCGCTCGACGCCGGGGTCGACGGGATCGAGCTCGATCTGGGCCTGACCGACGACGGGGTGGTGCTCGTTCGCACGGCGGCCCGGCTCGACGACACCTGCACCGGACCGCACGACAACGGCGACCGCGCGCTGAAGCGCTACACCGCCGACGCCCTCACCGCCTGGACCTGCGGCGGGCTGCCCGACCCCGCGTGGCCCAACGCCGAGGTGCGCGCCGAGCCCATCCCGCGCTTCGACGACCTGCTCGCCGACCTGGTGGCGCGGGCCCCCGCCACGATGCCGCTCGAGCTCACCCTCGCCGGCGGCCCCCCGCAGGCGATCGCCCAGGCGGTCCTCGACGCCTGGCAGGCCGTCGACCCACCGAATCCGGTCGCGTTCGCGAGCGACGATCCGCGGCGTCTCGACGCGATCTCCCTCGAAGGCACCCTGCGGGGGATGGCGATCTACACCGTGAGCGTCCAGGCGGCGCCGCCGCTGCCCGCCGACCTGCTCGGCGCGGGCGTGGTGCTGCCCGAGGCCGACGGGGTGGCGCTCCCGTGGGAGACCGCGCGGCGGTGGGAGGTGGTCCGGCTGTGGGACGAGGGCGTTCCGGTCACCTTGCTCGGCGCCGACACCCCCGAAGCCATCGCCGCCCACCTCGGATGGCCGCTCGAGGCGATCCGCACCGGCTACCCCGGAGACGCACCGTGATCGCCTGCGTGCTCGCGAGCTGGGCCCTCGCGTCCGACATCCGGCTCGACCGCGTCGACCTGCTGTCCGACGACCCTGGACGCTGGTGGTGGGACGACCTGCCGCGCGCCGCCGCGGCCCCCGAGGTGACGGCCGCGCGCTTCGTCGCGCAGGTCCAGCCGGTGTTCGACCTCGGCGGCGGCTGGACGCTCGGCGCCTCGCTGTCGTCCCAGTCCCTTCGCCGCGAGCTGCCGCTCGACGATGGGCTTTCGGCGGTCCTCGGCGTCTCGACCCAGCTCGGCCTGCCGCGCGGGGCGTTTGGCGGCTTCGCCCTACGCACCGGACCGGTCCGCTGCGCGCTGACGGTGCACGTGCTGTCGACCGCCACGTGGTCGGATCCCCGCTGGCAGACCTGGACCGTCCAGCCCACCGCGGCCCTCGGCTGGATTCACCCGCGCAAGGCCCCCTGGATGTGACAGACTGCGACAGCGCGGGTCTTGTCGGACCCGACCGTCGCGCCCAAGGAGGGATGCATGAAGACCTTCTGGCTCGCCCTCTCCCTCGCGCTGTCGGCTGGCCCCGCCGCGCGCGTGCCCGCCAACAGCCCCGGCTGGCTCCCCGATGACGGACCGGCCGCGACGCCCCTCGACCGCGCGGCCCTCCCCGCCGACTGGGTGACCGTCGACGGCACCTACGCGCGGGTCCGGGGGCCCGCCGACCAGGACGCGCTGCTGCTCCGGCTGGCCAACCACGCGGCCACCTCCCTGCCGGCGCTGGCCGCGCGCCTGCGCGTCCCCATCGGCGACACGGTGACGATCTCGGTGGTCGCCAGCGACGCCGACTTCCGGGCCCTCCAGCCCGGTCAGCCGCCCACCTGGGCCGACGCCACCGCCTATCCGGCCGCCGGACACATCTTTCTGCGCGCGCCGGCGCTGCGCAGCGGCACCGACACCCGGCTCGAGCAGGTGCTCGACCACGAGCTCGTCCACGTGCTGCTCGGCCGCGCCTTCGCGCCCGCGCAGCCGCCCACCTGGCTCCAGGAGGGGATCGCGCGCGTCTTCGCGGGCGAGTTCGGTCCCGAGGAGGGCGCCCTGCTGGCGTCCGGCGCGCCGCTGATGCGACTTGGCGAGCTCGAGCGCGGATTTCCGAGCGACGCTGCCCGCGCGCGCCTCGCCTACGCCCAGTCCGCCGATCTGGTGGTCTGGATCGAGCAGCAGTATGGCGAAGAGGCGCTCCCGAAGCTCATTCACGCCCTTGCGCGCGAGCAGGACATTCACGCCGCGGTGTGGTCCGCGACCGGCACCGCCCTCCCCGACATCGAGGCGGCCTGGCTCGGGCGCCTGGAAGCCGGTCCCCCCACCTGGCTGACCTGGTTCGACCAGGGCGAGCTGTTGTGGGCGGTCGGCGCGGTCAGCCTGGTGGGCGCCGGGTGGATGCGGCGGACCGCCTTCCACCGGCGCATGGCCGAGCGCGCCGCCGAAGAGGCGCTGGTGGCGCAGGTGGTCGCCGCCGCGCGCGGTCGCACCGGCACCGCCTGGCCCGCGTGACCGATCAGGCCACCGATCGGATCCGGTCTTCGAAGGCAGACAAGCTCGCGCGCGCCCCATCCCCGAGCGCGATGGCGATCTGCTTGAACGGCCCGTTGGTCGCGTCTCCGGCGGCATAGATCCCCGGGATCGCGGTGGCACCACGCTGATCGACCACGATCTGCCCGCGCGCATCGAGCGGGACCGCGCCGCGCAGCCAGTCGGTGTGGGGCACCAGCCCGATCTGCACGAACACGCCGTCGAGCGGGGTGTGCCGGTCGCCGCCGGTCGCCCCGTCGCGCCAGCGCAGGCCGTCGACCCGCTGCCCATCGCCCGTGACCTCGAGCACCTGGGCGCCCAGGTGGACGGTCACCCGAGGCAGACGGGCCAGCCGCGCCTGGAGGACGGCGTCGGCGCGCAGGGCGCCGCCCACCTCGAAGACGGTGACCTCCGACGCCAGGCCAGCGAGGTCGATGGCCGCTTCGACGCCCGAGTTTCCCCCGCCGATCACCGCGACCCGCTTTCCCCGGAACAGCGGTCCGTCGCAGTGCGGGCAGAAGGCCACACCCCGCGTCTTGTAGGCGGACTCACCCGGCACGCCGAGCTCGCGCCAGCGGGCGCCCGGCGCGAGCACCAACGCAGGCGCCTCCAGCGTGCCGCCGCCCAGCAGGTGCAGCCGGTGACGGCCCACGCCATCGGCGTGATCGAGGCCGATGACCCGCCGGCCCGCGAGCACCTCGACCCCCGCGGCCCGCACCTGCGCGTCGAGGGCGGCGACCAAGGCCGGTCCCTCCGTGTAGGGGGTGGTCACGAGGTTTTCGATGCCCAGTGTGTCTCCCACCTGTCCGCCCAGCCGCTCGGCGATCAGACCGGTGCGGAGTCCTTTTCGGGCGGCATACATCGCGGCGGCCGCACCCGCCGGCCCACCCCCCACAACCAACACCTCGTAGGGGGCCCGCGCTTCGTCTGCGACGGCGGCCGCGCGGCGCGGGAGGCGCACCAGCAGCTCCGGGAGGGTGGTGCGACCCGCGACCAGCGGCTCCCCGCCCGCGAAGAGCAGAGGAACGGACTGGATGGCGCGCCGCTCGGCCTCCCCGACGAAGACCGCCCCGTCGACCAGGGTGTGCGTGATGTCCGGCCGCAGGACGGCGAGCGCCACCGCCGCCTGGACGACGTCGGGGCAGTTGTGACACCCGAGCGAGACCCAGGTCTCGAGGTCCAGCGGGCCGGCCACCGCGTCCACCGCCGCGCGGGTGTCGGCGTCCATCCGCGGCGCCACCCCCGACACCTGCAGCATCGCCAAGATCAACGAGCTGAACTCGTGGCCCAGCGGCGCACCGGCGAACCACACCCGCGGCGCGGTGCCGGCCAACGCCACGCCGAAGCTCGGCCGCCGCGGCACCGGCTCGGGCGCCACGACCACCGTCACGCGGTCCGACAGCCCCGCCAGGGCGTCGAGGAGGGCGGAGACGGTCCGGCCGGCCGCCGTGTCGTCCGTGGCCGACCACAGGGTGATGTCGCCCTGCAGCTGGGAGAGGGCCTGCGTCACCTGGGCGCGAAATGCGGGGTCGAACATGGTTCCTCCAGCGTGGGTGGGGGGGGTCAGATCTTGCCGACGAGGTCGAGGGGCGGCGCCAGCACCGCCGCACCCGGCGTCCACCGCGCCGGACACACCTCGCCGGGGTGCCGGGCGACATGCTGGGCCGCCTGCACCTTGCGCAGCAGCTCACCCGCGTCGCGCCCGATGCCGTCGGCGTGGACCTCATAGGCCTGGATCCGGCCATCGGGGTCGATGACGAAGGTCCCCCGACGGGCGAGACCGGTGGCGTCGTCCAGCACCCCGAAGGCCCGCGCGAGGGCGTGGGTGGGGTCCGCGAGCATCGGGTACTGCACCTTGCGGATGGTGTCGCTGGCGTCCGCCCAGGCCTTGTGGGTGAAGTGGGTGTCGGTGCTCACGGCGTACAGGTCGACGCCGAGCGCTTGGAAGGTCTCGTGTCGATCCGCGAGGTCACCGAGCTCGGTCGGGCAGACGAAGGTGAAGTCGGCCGGGTAGAAGAAGAAGACCGCCCACCGCCCCCGGAGCGACGCATCGGTCAGCTGCACAAACTGACCCTGGTGGAACGCGTGGACCGAGAACGGAGGAACGGTGGTTTGAAGGAGCGACATGACGGGACCTCGGGTGATGTGACCGGGTTCGTCCCGACCACACCCGTAGCGTCGCCCGTCGGCTTCGTTCGGTCCAAGACATCGTGCCGATGTCTGCGATAGGTTGGTCCGATGGATCTCCGGGGCGAGGGCCTACCGCGGCCGACCGAAGCGGGCTAAGGAGCGCGCTCCGCTCCCGTAGCTCAGTTGGATAGAGCAACGGCCTTCTAAGCCGTGGGTCACAGGTTCGATTCCTGTCGGGGGCGCTCCTGTTCTGCGGGCCAATGCGGCTCACGCTGCGGGCCAATACGGCTCACATTCGGGCCAATGCGGCTCACGGCACGCCCGATACGGCTCACCCCCTCGGGATGCGGTTCACGGCGGTCACGATGCGGATCACGGCCGTCGCGATGGACCCTCCCGCTTCGGATATAAAGTGCTACACTTCTAGCAAGACGATGCAAGTTCAATCCGAAGCCACCACCGATCCGGTCGCCCGGCTGCGGGCCCTCGGCGGCACCGCCCACACGGCCGAGCTCCTGGCCGCCGGCGTCCACCCTCGCGACCTCTACGCCGCGCGCGACGACGGCCGGCTCGTCGAGGTCTCCCGGGGTGTCTTCAGACTGGCCGACCTGCCGCTGACGGAGCCCGACCTGTTGGTCGTCGCCACGCGCATGCCCCGCGCCGTCCTGTGCCTGGTGACCGCGCTCCACCTGCATGCGATCACCGAGGAGATCCCTCGCGCCGTCCACGTCGCCCTGCCTCGAGGGATCCACGCCGGGAGGCTCGCGCACCCGCCGCTGGAGGTCTACCACTTCTCGGCTGCCAGCCTCGCGGTCGGTGTGGAGGCGCGGACCATCGATGACGTCGCCATCCACCTGACGACGCCCGCGAAGTCCATCGCGGACGCCTTCAAGTTTAGGAGTCGCGTTGGTGTCGACGTCGCGCGTGAGGCGCTACGCGAGCTCCTCCGTCGGCGCCTCGCTTCTCCCGCCGAGGTCGATGAGATGGCCCGGGTGTGCCGGGTGCAAGGGATCGTTCGTCCCTACCTCGAGGCCTGGGCATGACCGAGAAGCGGAAGAACGTGGCTGCGTCCATCCGGCAGCGACTGCTAAAGCAGGCGCGGGCCGAGGGGCGCGTGTTCCAGGAGCTCGCAACGCTCTTCGCGATGGAGCGGTTCCTGTTCCGACTGGCCGCGTCGTCGCAGGTCGACAGGTTCGTGCTGAAGGGCGGGCTGATGACGCTCACCTGGGCCGGCGAGTTCGCTAGGATCACCCGCGACATCGACCTCCTGGCCCGTGATCCGTCGGGCACGGACGCGCTGGTCGACGCGATCCGTGACGTGATGAGCACGAAGGTCGAGGAGGACGGCGTGGTGTTCGACGTGGCGAGCGCGACGGGCGAGGCGATCACCGTCGATGCCGCCTACGTCGGCACCCGCGTGCGCTTCATCGCTGACCTCGGCGGCGTGCTGCTCCACCTGCAGGCGGACGTCGGGGTCGGTGACGCCGTGGTCCCACCGCCCCGGTGGGTCGACTACCCGCAGCTGCTCGACTTCGGCGCACCCCGCGTGCTGGGCTACCCGCCGGAGGCGACGTTGGCCGAGAAGCTACACGCCGTCTGCTACCTCGGGCTCGCGAACAGCCGGCTCAAGGACTATTACGATCTGTGGACAGCGGCGCGCACCGGAGTGTGTACGACGGAGTCGCTCGGCGTCGCCATCCGCCACACGTTCTCCCGCCGAGACCAGGATCTTCCGGCCGACCTGCCGGAGGGACTCGGTCCGTCGTTCGCGGCTGCCCCCGAGAAGCGAGCTCAGTGGGCCGGTTTCCTTCGGAAGTCGAAGCTGACTGCACCGCCGCTCGACGAGGTGGTCCGGATCGCCGGGGAGTTCGCCCGACCCGCGTTCGAGGTCGCAAGACCACAGGTCGAGGCGGAGGACGAGTCGTGAGGCAGCCCACGAAGCGGCAGAGCGAGTACCTCGAGTTCATCCGTGCGTTCACCGACCGGTGGGGGATCCCGCCGAGCTTCGAGGAGATCGGCAAACACTTCCGAACGACGGCACCCTCGGTCAACAGCATGGTGAAGATGCTGGAAGCGCGCGGGTTCCTCACCCGAGTCCCAGGCGCTGCGCGCACGCTTCGGGTGCTGGTCCCACCGGCGCAGGAGTCGACCGCAGTCCCGACCACGACGTCGGCGGCGGTGGCTGACGCGGTGCGTGTCGCATCCCTCGTGATCGAGCGCCTGGTACCGGCGCTGAAGGGAGCCGATGAGGTGCACCTCCATCGGGCACTCGACGCGGTCGCGGCCGCTGTCGACGTCGCGTGCATCACCGCAGGAGCCCCCGATGATCAACGAGCCGAGGCCCTCGAGTCACTCCTTCGCGTCGTGCTGATCGCGCGGGGGATGAGCCCCGAGGGAGGCCCCGGCCGCCGCGGCACATAGGCACGCCGTCGATGATCGCCTCGATCCGAGCGCGGACGCTCAAGTCAGCAATCCTGGCCACAGTCGGCGAAGCTGAGCGCGCTGTGCGTCGTGGTTCCCCAGCCGCGCGAGCCGCCTCACCTCCTTCTGCGTGAGCCCCGTCGGCAGACGCTCGGGCGGCACGTCCAGCGCTACCTGGAGGTCCGCAGCGAGCGTCAGCAGGTCGAGGACCTGCGCGACCCAGTGGTGCGTCACGCCCTCGGATTTCGCGAGTGCCGTGAGCGACCGGAACTCGCCCGCGTCCAGCGCCGCCTGGTACGCCCGGGCCTGGGCGAACAGGTGCTGGAACCCGTGCTGCCGGCCCGCCGCCGCCCTCTCGCCGCCTCGCCGACCCTCGAGCGACCCGCACACCGCGTGGTAGCGCGTGACCTGCTCGCGCGGATCCTCGATCCGGCCGATCACGAACAGCTCGTCGAGCAACGGCACCGGCGTGTCGCGCTCCGGGTCGGTCACGTCGGCAAGGATCGCCTCGTGCAGCCGGAGCATCGACAGCACCTGGTTCACCCGCGGCCCCGACACCCCCTCGCGCTCGCCGACGTCGCCCTGGGTCAGGCCGGGCTCGTCGCGGAGGCGCTTCGCGAACCGGCGAGCGCGCTGGACGAGGTCGTTGATCCGGCGCCGCGCCGTGCCCCACCTCGCCGACGGACGTGGCTCGTAGCCGTGGCCCGCAGCGCTTTCGCGTGGCCCGCAGTCCGAAACCGGGCCTCCATCGCCGGGCTCGGCGTGGCCCGCAGCGGGTTCGAGCAGCACGTGGCGCATCCGCCGCGCCGGTCCGAGCACCCTCGGCGCCCGGGCAACGACCGTCCAGCAGACGAGGGCGTCGGGTCGGCTATGGTCTCTCTGGTCCAATCCGGGGCGCTTGTTCACTTGCGTTCTCAGCCGGTTCGCGCCGATTCGCAGCGCTTGACGGCGCCGAGCCTACAAGTCGTCCCCGTACCAGTTCTGCACCGACAACCCCGGCACGCGCCCGAACTCCCGGACGTCGCGCGTCACCAACACCGCGGGGTGGGCGAGCGCCGTCCCCACGATCTGGGCGTCCCTGGGCGCCCCCGGTCAGGCGTGCGGGAACGCGTGCGTCGGCGTCGACGCGTCGCCGTCGTCGAAGACCACGACGCGCTCCGGCCAGCGCAAGGCGGCGAGCCCGCCAACGAAGCCCGCGTGCACGCCGTGGTGGCGCTCGGTGAAGCGGCGCCCGACGCTGTAGTCCACGCAGTAGACCTGGCCCGCCCACGCGTAGGGGTGGACGTCGTCCCACACGTCCACCTTGCCGGCGATGGGGGCGCCGCGCCGGCGCCAGTAGTGGCCGATGACGGTGGGCCGGTCGACCGCCCGCTCCCACCAGCGGTCCCGCTGGAGGAAGCGCCACTTGCCGCCCGTGAAGAAGTGCGTCCCCGGCGCGACCGGCACCTCGAGGCCGGAGGTGAGGATCTTGACGGGGTTGTCGCGCTGGAGGGCCCCCTCCTCCTCGGCGACCGCCGCGAGGTGCCGGGTCGGCTTGATGGACTCCACCCGCAGACCGGCGAACTCCTCGCGCTCGGCTTTCGCCTGCGCGGGGATCCCAGCGGCGGCGAGGCGCGCGACGATGGCGGACTCGAAGGCGCCCGCGAGCGCCGCGGGGTCTGCCTCGCGCGGCAGGGCGCGGGCCGCCTCCTCTCGCCAACACGCGTGCACGACGCGCAAGTCGTCGCGCTCGAGCGCGAGCGGGAGCGTTTGGAGGAAGCGGCGGATCGTCGTCCGTTCGTCGTCGGTCGCGAGGCGGGAGCGGAACGGCCGCGCGTCGCCCTCGTGCTGCCAATGGTCGGCGTCGCACCCGCGAAACCACCCATTGCCCTCTTTGTGGTCCCCCGCCAGCAGGTTCAGCTCGTGGTTGCCGAGGATCGCCTGGGCGAGTCCAGCTTCCGCCAGCCGCTCGACGAGCTGCACCACCGCCACGCTGTCGGGCCCCCGGTCGACCAGGTCGCCGACGAACACCAGCGGACGCGCGGCGGTGCGCCGCTCGGGGTCGACGCCGAGCCGATGGAGCAGCGAGAGCAGGGCTTCGATTTCGCCGTGGACGTCGCCGACGATGTCGACGGGGCCGGGCGCGAGGGGTTGGATCAGGCGGGGCATGGGCGAGAATAACACCGCAGCCCGGGGAGATCGCCGCCCGTCGTCCCGACAACGAACCGCGGGCGCCCCTCGTCCGACCAGCGGCCGGTGCCCGCGGGCAGCGCAGCCGTCAACGCCGCGGCCTCCATTCGTAGCGCACCTACGGGTTGACCTCGTGGTCCAGCAGACCGAGCGCGTTCGCCAGGTCGTCCACCAGACGATCGACCTCGGCGTCGTCGGCGGCGGTGCACGCCCACGCCAACCCGCGCTGCGCGAGACCGGCCCGGGCGGCCTCCTCGAGCCAGGCCCGGACGATCAGCGGGTGGACCTCGCAGCCCGGACAGCGGGCCTCGAGGCCCCAGCAGACCCGGGTGAGCAACGACAGCGGCTGTTTCTGGCGACGCCTGCGAACCGGTCCCATCGGCCTCCTTCGGGCTGACCAACCGGCCGGCCACACCGTTCGTACCGGTCGGCCGCGAGCCAGGGAAACGCGGAATGGGGACGGTGCGCCCGCCGCGGTGCCCGCTGGACGTCAGCCCGGCGGCGGCTCGTCCGCGGGGAGGAGGCGCGCGAAGGCCCACAGGGCGCCGAAGCCGAGCACCGCCGCCGCGAACATCATCCAGTCCGGCCCGCTCGTCTCGATGCGGAGGTCACCCGTGCAGACGCAGGCGGCGGGGCGCGTCGGACCCCGCTGCCCTGCGTACAGCCACAGGAACTGCTGGTTGGCTTCGGCGCAGGCCGCGCGGCACTGCGGCAGAACGACGAGGTGCTGGGCGCCCTGGTAGCCAGCCACGCCGAGCGCGAGCGCCAGCGGGAACACGAGGAGGCCCGGGGGGCCCAGCTTCGACGGCATGTCTACTCCTCGGAGGGCGCCGCAGCGCGCCACGCCACGACTGAGCTTCACCGCGCGCTCTTTGATCGCGAACAGCTGCAGCGCGAAGCCACCAAGGAAGTACTCGAGCCACGGCGTATATTCGCCGGCGGCGTCGGCGCTGCGGAGGACGCCGTAGTACCGGTCGCGATCGCGGTTGTCGTCGGTCGAGAGGTCGAACAGGTACGTAGAGTCGTACCCGCGCTGGTACAAGAGCATCGCCGTGAACATCCGCGGGTGCGACCGTTGCCGTCGAGAAAGGGGTGGATCCACACGAGCCGGTGCTGCGCGACGCCCGCCGCGATCACGGGATAAACCCACGCGTCGGCCGCGCCGCGGGCGAGCTGCGCGGGGTTCGGGTGCAGCTTGATGCGACCCAGCCAGTCTATCAGCGCCTGGATGTGGACGCTCACCTCCTCGGGGGGAGGCGGCCGGTGGTGCACGACCAGCGCCTCGCCATCGCGATCGCCGACCACGACCTCTCCGTCGCGAAACCGACCCGCGTTGGTGAACCCGCCGCGGACGGCCTGCTCGACGGCGCCGAGGTGGACGACCTCGGCACGGACCCGCTCGACCCGTCGGATGACGTGGCGGACGGGGTCCCCGAGACGTCCGGGTTCTACAGGGGCGGCTGCGATACCGCGGGCGGGACGGCCCGGCGGGGCCGCGCTTGCCGGGCTCCTCGGATTGCTCCGTCGTCGGCATTGAGGTTCGGACGGGTAGAGTTCACAATGGCGACAGCTGCCCGTCGCCGCCGGGGAGATACCGGGGGCGCGGGTGTACGCCTCCCACACGGGGGCGTCGTGACCGGAGCCCCCCATGCTGTTGATCCTCGCCGTCCTGTCTCCGTCGTTCGCCGCTGACCTCGTGGTCAATGGCACCACCGTCACGATCGACGGGTCCCAGATCTACGATGACGTGTCGGTCATCAACGGCGGCACGCTGTTCGTCACGGCCTACGACGGCGCCGGCACGACCGGCACGCTGTCGCTGACCGCCGACTCGGTGTTCGTCGACGTGACCTCGTCCATCTCGGCGTCGACCCGCGGCTACCGCGGCGTCCTCAACGCCAACGGCGAGGGCCCCGGCGGCGGCAGCGGTGGCGCGGC
>Ga0164294_10003127_pt1 | contig 14754 bp, 12 predicted proteins | sample GEODES005metaG_FD_111479 | JGI IMG/M metagenome (GOLD analysis project Ga0164294, IMG submission 111479) | Oligotrophic lake water microbial communities from Sparkling Lake, Wisconsin, USA - GEODES005 metaG | ecosystem: Environmental > Aquatic > Freshwater > Lake | place: USA: Sparkling Lake...
CTTCGTTGGATTGTCAATACTTTCCGGCTTGATTCTGTTTGGGCCTTCGTTTATTTTGGGGAAATAAAAAACCAACGATGAATCGTTGGTTTAATGGGTGGCGGAGAGAGAGGGATTCGAACCTTTACTAAAAACCCTGTGTTTTCAAGTGTTTCAGAAGACCCTTAATCCCTGACGCTCCGATTACGCTCGTCTTTTCATTTTCAATTAGATCGAAGGTAATAATTTTTTTTGTCAATTTAAAAATGAGTCAAATGAATTTTCAACACTCTATAATTAAAGGTCTCTGACTAAATTTATAAGAATAAGGCAAAAATCATTGGGTTTCTTACGTTTAAGTTTAGTGATATTTTTCAGGATGTGCTTTGAGAAATAACCGGTGTATTTCGCCCAAAAGAGCACGACGGTTTTGGGGTAATTTTTAGCTTGACTTCGGACTTGTATCCAACTCACGGAACAGATGTGAACATTAACCTTTCAGGTGTTGATTCAGACAACGTTCAAATCCGCGTGGTAGATGCAATGGGACGTCAAGTGTGGAGCAACCGTTACTCAGTCAGCGGTGTGTTAAATACTAACATCACATTCGAGCAACCACTTGCAAACGGACTATACTTTGTTGAAGCAATCTTCAACGGTGAAGTTCAAACGCAACGTATGATGGTTCAGAAGTAAGATTGAAATTTTATATTGAAAAGGCCCTTCCGATTGGAAGGGCTTTTTTTATGCAATACATTCGCTTCAGTTTGAAAAGAATTTTTTTAATATCGATTTCTTGTGTTTTTGCAATGAGTATTGCAGCGCAATCGGGCTATACTGTATTTCAGGAAATCTTAAGAATTGAAGACGGGCTTTCTTCGAACAACGTTACATGCGCTGTGCAGGACAATAAAGGGTTCATGTGGTTTGGAACGAGTTACGGATTGAATAAATACGACGGCAAAAAGTTCAAAACCTATACACAGACAAAAAATGGTCTAAATAGTAATTTCATTGAAAAACTCGCAATTGATGATGCTAATCGTTTGTGGATTGTATCAGGAGGTGTGCTTCAAATAATGAATCTGGTTACCAATGAAATTCGGAATGTCGGAGATGTTGTTCAACTTCCTTTTGAGCTAAATCAAATAGTTGAAATTGCCAACAACGGGTCGAAAGAAATTCAGATTGTTACAAAAAACCCATATCGAATGTGGTATTATTCTGCGCTCGTAGGATGTGTAATTCGATATAATTTTTCCGAGCTCAATGGCTTGAGTCAAGTAGGAGCGCCGAATTTTTGTTTTCAAAACAGCCAAACGGCAATAACATTCGCAGGTTATCCTAAATTGTTTTTATTCGGAAAAAATGAAACTCGCAATTGGAATTTCGATGGAGTAGAAAGAAGACCTATCCAAATTATGACTGAAGGTGAGGTTGTATTGGTTGCAAATGAAAATAGTACTGCTCTTGATAGGATAACGGAAAAGGAGTTTGTGAAAGTAAATTTAACTAGTTCTGCGATTGAATATTTTCCGAATTATCTGGCCGATGCCAAATTAGATTGGCTGAATTATAGAATACTTGGCGGTTCAATGGTTTCCTCTATTTCCTACGCAAGTGGGAAAATTGGTTTGAAACTTAAACTGAATAATCAAGAAATTGAAGTGTTGAATAAAGATCAGTGGGACGAGCTAAACGGCGGTTCTTTTGACAAGTTTTATAGTGTAGATTCTACAAATTTTTGGTACATCACCACAAACGGAATAGTTCACGCACGCCTTCATAAAACATTGTTTGAAAATTATTTTATGCGAGATAAAACCGCTGCTCATGAAGGGCAAGTGAGAGGAATTTACGCTGAGCATTTTTCACTAAAAAATTCGACAGGAGAATTGAGAGCCAACGTCTGGCGTTCCCATTGTTCAATCAATGAAGGTGAAATTAAGGAGGCCGAATTTAATGGAGTACTTTTTCCAATCGGAAAAATTAAGGGTAGGTATTATACTGGAAGTGGAAAACTTATTCGAATGGATGGGGGCGCAAAGAAACGGGAGTTTATAGATACGCTCAAGGTTGGGGAACTCTGGAGTGTTTTTCAGGCGAAGGAAGATATTATTTTAACCGGGCGAAATCCGGGAGTGTATTCTTACAATCTCAGAACAAAAGAAAGGCTTGAATTGGCTTCTGATAATCCGAATTGGCCGAAGCCCATTAATGTTTATCGGTTTACAAATTCTAAAACGAAGGGACTCGTTGCGGTTGCTGAGAATGGGCTATTCGTAATAAGTAACGATTTGAGAGTGATCGATTATTTTGGAAAAGATGCTATTCCCGAAGACCATCGTATTCCTGTTGCTCGAATTTATGATTGGTGTGAAAGTTCAAATGGAAATTGTTGGATTGGGAGTGGTGGCGAGGGTTTGATTTCTTGGCAATGGAATGCCAATGGTACAATTAATCAAAGTGAGATTAGAAATGTTTCCACAGAAATTGGTTTTCCTTCAACTATTATTTATCGAATTGAAGAAGATAATTTTTTGAATCTGTGGATCTCTACTTACAACGGATTGGTTCGGTATAATTTAAATACACTTGAATGTCGAATCTTCACCACGTACGATGGTCTTTCTCACAATGAATTCAATAGAATATCTTCTTTCAAAGACGAGCAAGGAATCTTGTATTTCGGTGGAATGAACGGGTTGAATGTGTTCGATCCGAAATATTTTCTTCAAACTGAAGAAGAGAATTATCCTTTCGAAATTTTATCTATGACAAAATATTCTAGCAAAAGTGGAAAGCAAGAAAATTTCGAGGCCAAGTACAATAATACGGGGCGTGTTATTTTGAATAGTGGAGATCTTTTCTTAAAAATTGAATTTGCCCTTTTAGCATACAGCCCCATAGAACGTGGTTTCCAATACCTCATTGAAGGTGCTAGTGATAATTGGATTGAATTAATAGATAATACTTTGCAAATAGGGGCGCTCGCTTCAGGTGAATACACGGTAAGAATTCGAGCAAGGCGGCCAGACGGAACATGGAATCCGCAGGAGATTCGAATACCGTTAACTGTTAAAGCTCCATTCTATTTTGTTACTAGCTTCATAATTTCTGCGGTTTTACTTTTGTTAATTTTTTTCGGGGTAATCTATAAATTACGATCAATTCAACAGCGTCGAGAATTAGAAAAACTTGAGAATAAAGTTATAAAAAGAACAACTCAATTGCAAACTGCCATAGTGGACAAAGAAATCTTATTGAAGGAAGTTCACCATCGGGTGAAGAACAATCTTCAGGTGATTTCAGGTTTGCTGCAACTGCAGAAGAATGAGGTGAAGGATGAAAAACTCATTCGGATGCTGTCGGAAGGACAAAGCAGATTAGGGAGCATTGCGCTAATTCACAAGAACATTTATCAAAATGCAGATCTTGAATCGGTTTCTCTTCAGAGTTTCATCACGGAACTTTTTGAAGAAGTAAAGCATTTATTCAGTTCAAAAGGGGTGTCGGCTCACGGTAATTTCAACATGAATGAAGTTTCGTTGAATCTGCAGCATGCTGTCCCGTTGGGTTTAATTCTGAATGAACTCATGACGAATTCTTTCAAGCATGCTGTTTTGCCAAATCAAGATTTGGAAATTCGGGTTGAAATGATTGCTATTGGAACAAATGAATTTGAGCTGACCTACCAAGACAACGGTCCAGGACTGTCTTATGATGTGCACTCTCAACGTTCCGAATCATTGGGCATGCGATTAATCTTTGGATTAACCGATCAGATAAATGGCAAGTTGGTTTTCGAGAAAAAAGAAGGGTTACTCGTGAAAATTCAATTTAATACTGAAGTTATCTAGTCCAAGCCATTCGGTCATATCCCAAAACGAAGTCGTTTCGTCCCAAATTAGGGTTGGTTGGTCTATTTTGAGGTTAATTTTACATACGCAATTCAATTGAAAAATTTGAACAAGGCAGGTCGTAAAAATGCATTCTATTGAGTAATGAAGAGATTGAAAGTACTTATTGTAGAAGATGAAATGATCATTTCAGCAAGTGTGAAACAGTCGCTTGTGAAATTAAACTACGACGTGGTGGGCATAGCATCAAAGTACATTCATGCATTGGAAATGTTAGAGACGTTGGAAGTGAATTTGGTTTTGATAGACATCAATCTAAATGGAATAAAAAACGGAATTGACCTGGCGAAGTACATACAAGAAAATTTCAACATTCCTTTTATTTATGTCACTGCAAATAGCGATTCCCACACGCTTGAAAAGGCCAAAAACACAAGGCCATTAGGTTATTTGGTAAAGCCCTTTAGCGAAGAAAATTTATACAGTGCCATTGAAGTGGCTTCCTTCAATTTTTTCAATTGTGAAAGTTTGAAGGAGGAAGATTTCATGTTTGTGAAGTCTGGTGGCGATAATGTTAAGCTTTATCTACACCAAATTGTATACCTTCAAAGCAAGCAGAATTATTTGGTTATTGAAAGATTCAATAAACCTAGTCTTTCTATTCGAGGAACCCTCTCTGAGTTTTTAGAAAGTAAAAAATCGTTCTCGTTGGTGAAAGTTAACCGATCAACTGCTGTGAATTTAAAGCATTTGGTCGAAGTTAACGGAAGTCATTTGAAATTGGGGAATATTCAGATTGAGTATGCCAGTTCCTACAAAAAGGAAATTACCGAGCGTTGGAAGAAATTTTTAGAGAAGTAAAATTTTCTTTTGGTTGAATCAATATCCCTATTTTCGGCGAACGCATCCCTTTTCATGATAAAAGTCAGTTGAGAGAGCTATTTTCGCCCCAAAATCTAAGAACAAAACCTTTTAATCATGAAAAAGATTCTCTCGCTCACTCTTTTGTTGTTGTCGTTCGCGATGGCAAGGGCGCAAGGTGGTGGTTGTCAAACCATTTATTATCTAGACGCCGATGGCGATGGATACGGAAACGGAACCCAAGCAATAAGCGTTCTCTTACAAGGAAGTTCAAGCGCATCTGTTTCCAATGGTTCACTTGTAATTGTTGGAAGCAACAGTAATACAGTAAGTTCATTAACAGGTTCGGTGTCCTTTGTTGCACCTGTTGATGGAACTTATTCTTTCAACTGGTCTTTCTCAACTGTTGATGACGGTGCTATGTTTGACCCGGCATTTTATATAAATGGAACAACTTATCCACTTTCAAATAATGATGGTCCTCAATCTCAATCAGGCACGCAGAGCGTAACTGTGGCAGCAGGAAGTACCTTCGGATTCTCTGTTGTAACTCTTGATGACGGATGGGGAAGCGCAACATTAACGATTACCAACTTCAATGGCTTCACATTACCAACATTTACTCAAGCTTGCTCTCAGCCTGCTGGTTATGCCGTTGTGAATGGAGATTGTGATGATGCAGTGGCGACAACTTATCCGAATGCTACAGAATTGTGTAACAACATCGACGACAACTGTGATTCGCAGATCGACGAAGGTTTAACATTCACAAACTATTATGCAGATGTTGACGGTGACAGCTTCGGTGCGGGAACTGCAGTTAATGCATGTGCTCAGGCAGTTGGATATGTTTCTAACTCTACTGATTGTGACGACGCAAATGCAGCTGTAAATTCAGGTGCAACAGAAGTTTGTAATGGAATTGACGACAATTGTAATACGTCTATTGATGATGTCAACATTGCTGCTCAACCAAGCGTATTCCCGCAAGATAGTTGGAATCTCTATGCCTTCAATAGTATGGACTACTCTTCAAACTACGCAGGTTTTTACAATATCACAGGGTTAGGAGTGCTTACCACTGACCAATGGGCTGGAGATGTTTCACCAAGTTCAGCTTCGGGTTGGAACGGTTGTCCAGTTGCAGTTGATAATCATTCGTATTCAATAAAGAGACGAGGTTTTCCAACATATTCTACGGGTTCAACAATTGTTTTAACGAATTGGGACGACGATGTGGAAGTTTTTGTCAACGGAAGCAGTGTTTATTCCGCAGGATGCTGCGGAGTCAGCACAATGGTCTCAGTTTGGTCAGGTAATTTAGATGCGACTTCTAAAATTGAAATTCGAGTTAGAGATTCCGGGGGAGGTGGTTCTTTTCTTGGATTTAATATTTTGGAAAATGTACTTGGCTGTACCGATGCTTCTGCTTGTAACTATAACGCTTCAGCTACTTCTAATGACGGTTCTTGTGTTATGCCTTGCACTAACAACGCTTGTGTTACTTGGATCGGCGGCACAAACAACTGGAACAATGATTTACATTGGTGCGGAAATATTCCAACTTCGTCATCGAGTGTTGTTATTCCAGCAGATGCAGTTGTGACGCTGGATATCTCAACTACCATAGCGAACCTTACTATTAATTCAGGCGGCAAGTTGATTATCTCTGACGGCTATACATTAACCGTATCTGGCTCAATCACAAACGCGGGTACTTTGGATATCTTGTCCGGCGGCCAGTTGATTCAGGGGACAGGTTCGACCTATACAGCTTCTTCGACTGCGGTATCAAAGTACACGAAAGCGATGACTCAGATTCCGAACACAGCTACTGGAATGTCAGCTTATAACCGCGCTTATTACATTGGTTCTCCAGTTGTTGGAACAGGTGGCTCTTCTCTTCCGATGGCATCTATTGTAGGATCAAGTTATCAAACGATGGTAAGTTATACAGAGAGCACAGGCACTTGGTTAGAGCATTATATCAATGGAGTATCTCAAGGGTCATCTTCAAACAATGTTTTTGTACCTGGGAAAGGTTACGCAGTAAATAGCTCACCTTCACCTTTAAATGACCCGACCTATTTTTCACAGGCAGTGTTTAGTGGTAATGCTTTTAACAATGGCGATATCTCTGTTACCCTAACCAACGGCACAGGCGGTGGATATAACTTAATCTCTAACCCTTACCCATCGGGTATTACTTGGAGCGAGGTTTATGGCAACACGAACAATACAAGCTTAGTTGAATCTACCTATTGGTTGCGTACTTACGTACCAAATGCAGGTATGGTATTCCAGACGTGGAATGGATCCGGTGGAGTAAGTATTCCTGCTACTATGACTACCATTGCACCAGCGACCTCTTTCTGGGTGAAGAGTACAGGTACAGCAGGTACGTTTAATTTCACCAATGCGATGCGTACAAGTAATGCATCTACCTATTACACGATGAACGCGAACCACATTATTCGTCTAAATCTAGGTAACGGCACATACGAGGACCAAGCGGTTGTGTATATGAATGAAGATGCTGGTTTAGGTATCGAGTCTTATGACTCAGACAAGCGTATCCCAAGCTCGACTTTCCATCAGTTGTACACTTTAGAGGGAACAACGAAACTTGCGATCAACGGATTTAACAACGCTCTTGCAAAAGACACGGTGTTACTAGGTATGCAAATCCCAACCGCAGGAACGTATACGATTAACGCTAGCCAAATCGATGCGACCATTGAAGAGGACATCTTCTTGGAAGACAAAATCACAGGTGCATACCAAAACTTGAAGACGACTCCAAGCTACTCGTTCACTAGCGTAGCCGGAACGTTCAACAATCGCTTCGTGTTGCACTTCGCACCGTTCGTTCCAGCACTTCCTGGACAAACAGCAGCAACAGCTATTGCCATGCCAACAAGCAACTGGCCACAGTGTAACAACGTGACCACAGAAGACCAATGGCATGCGTTCACGGCAACAAGCGAAGGAATAAGCATAGTAGTGAATACAGCGACGACTGACATCGTTATTGAACTTCAAGACGGAACAGGAAACGTAGTTGCTCAAGAGAACGCAGTAAACGGTATCGGTAACGAGACGTTGAACTTCTTCGGATTAACTGCTGGACAAATCTACAAAGTAGGTGTTCGCAACAACATCAGCAGCCAACCAACAGGATCTTACGGCATCTGCGTAAAATCATTGAAGCGCGGTGGATGTGACTTCGGTGCAGGTCCATATAGCCTATGCCAATACTACAAAGCAACATGGGCAGGATCAACCGGAGTTAGCTACACGTTCACGTTCACAGGAACAAGCGGACTAGGAGCTGGACAAACGTTCACACGTACACAGAACTCAGACATCTGCGTTCTAAGCACTGTTACTCCACTTCTTCCTTACGGTTCAACGTACGATGTAGTTATCTCTAACACATACACTCTAACCGACGGAGCAGGTAACACAGAACAAATATCTGTACCAAGCAACAACGGTTGTCAGGTGATAACCATTGCACAACCACAAACTACTCTTAGCAATAGCAGCAGCTGTAACAACGGAGCTCGCTTCAGAGGCGCAGTCGTATCTAGCTTACCATGGGTATGTGGATCGAACAATTGGAGATGGAGATTTACAGAGGTGAACCCATTGACTATGCAAGAAGTTGGTCTTCCAATCGAGTTAAACCGCGGAAGTGCTTCGAACTACTTGAACCTAGGAACAGTGTCACAACTTCAATACGGAAAGACGTACGCTGTTCAAACAGCACCGATGTTCTCTTCCACTGGCACGAACTACAACTGGGGACCTGTTCAATACATGTGTATTGTAGGAGTAGCAGGAATGATGCTTGAAGGAGCAGATGCTGCACAAGGTGCTGAGCAAGGTTCTACGAAAGATGCATTGCAAGATGCTTCGAAAGAGACTGATGTGTTGATTTACACCACTGTTGGACAACAAATAAAAGTGTGGACGAACATCGACAATGCAGAACTAAACAACGCAACGGTAAGAGTTTACAACAGCACTGGAAGTCTGGTTTACTCCCAACGCATGAGCAGCAACGAGATGATGATTGACCTTGATGCAGCGGCTGGATTGTACATTGTTGAAGTATGTAGCGTGAAAAGAAAAATCGTTATTTCACCACTTGTACCCTAATTCTTGTAGTTAAAAATAAAAACACACCAAAATGAAAATAATTAGTTTGAATACATTCAATCTGCAGCACAAAATGAACAATATGGAAAAGAAAATATATTCCCGTCCAACAATCTCTGAAACAAAATTAGATTTAGAAATTAATTTGGTTTTGATGAGCAGCCCTACAACTTATGGTAATGGTCAATTTATGGGTGTTGAAGAGTCCAATCAAACCGACGGTTCAGGGATTTCTCAATTCATGAATCCGTTGAAGTGGTTTAGATAATAAGTCTACGATTTATCAGCATATTGAAAATCTCCTTCGGGAGATTTTTTTGTTTGGAATGTTACCTAGCTTGTTGTACGTACTTTATCTCAGGTTATTGTATAAGAATTCGGATCAAATAATCAGAAGCATTTCAGAAGAAGTAAAAGCTGAGTTTAGAGACACCCCCATTCGATTCAAAAATTTTGATTTCTACAAGAAGAAAGAAAGATTCAACTTTGATATTAATAAAAGCTTATATGCTTATTACTGGGCGGACATATACTTAATGGAGAACAAAATTATTGTCGTAGGAAAGAGTAAAATACTTGGCAAGACAATCCGATTGCTTCCTTTTGCAATTTGTAATTCCGAAAAGATCTCAAACGAGACAACTATCAAATATTTAACAAGACACATCAAAACAGATTTAATTGATTGCAGTCTTGAAATTGAGTTTGAACACGCAAAGTATTCAAATAATATTAAAATTGTGATTCCCAGAATCGGGGACAAATTGTATGAGAAATTAAGGCTGTCTGGTTTTGAGGCCTCACCCATACCCCAGGCGCTTCCGAACAATCTATAACACCCGAAAGATGCTAAAGAAATACTCACGTAAACGACGTAAGTAATTCAGACGATTTTCGTTTTTCGGCGTAAAAGGACGTTCAACGGCGTAAAAAAATGAAACGCTTCGATTTTTATAGGCATCTATTCAGATAGCGCGAATTTCACCTTGTACGCTTTCGGCTATTTCGATTAATAAGAAAACTATTTTGAAAAATGCTATTCGTATTGATTAAGATAGTTGTTCTTGAGAGATTGAAGTCATTTCTATGCTGATGAAAGGCAAGTAATTCAACGTCTTATTCAACGTAGTTTGAATTCGGTCATTCTACATTTCATTTAAGATTTTTACAATGAAGTCACTCACCTTAGTTTGAGTTAGTCGTAAATCATGCTTCAAATTTTCTGGACTCTCTTTCTTCAATAACTGAATTATTCTATCTCTCTGCCCGACCGACAACTTCTGTAAATCTAATTCCTCCAAAGCCAAAAACAACAAACTTGTTATGTCACCTTTCATGGAAAGCTTTTTGGCAGTTGTTGACTTGAAAACTATCGCGCTTTTTCCAACCTGAATTCTCTTTAAATGACCACTTGTTAGAAATACTAGCTTCATTGGAACTTGGGTAGATAGACCAACTTTGTTCAATGCATACTGCCCTGAAGGTTTTATTTTAGCGTGCTCCTTCCGCGATAGCACTTCCGCCAATTCTTCTAAAGAAGGTAACACTTTACCGAAAACCTTATCTACTTTAGGTACCACATGTATCCCTTGCCCCATTCTTTCCAATTTACCAGATACCACAATTCTAGACAATGACTTTCGAATTGCCGTTGAAGCGCCCATTTCCTTAAAATCAGAAGGTAAAAAGACACTGCCTGGCTTTGCATTCCTGATTTTCAATTCAATAATTTGATTAACTGACTCTTCCACGTCACAAATATCTGAAAAATTTTGACAAAATTCGAGCGGAAATATTCCCCGTTCAAATCACAATTCATAATTTGCAAGTAGTTATTAAAAACGTGGTAAAATTTTCAAAATGCCATCTGAATCTTCCATAAATGCTTTGCATGAAGTTAAATACTCTTGCATATTCTCCATGCTTTCATCATATACATTGGCACTGAACTGATGTGCTCTTTGGAGCATTTTAATGTAGGTGTCGCACTTTCCCTGCTTCGTGAATTTCTTCAATGCTCCCATATAGTCTTCACGGTAAACGGTTGGAATGATAATTTTCGATTGCTCGGCTTTTACCAATTCGGCATTCATCATCACACGCGCTATACGACCATTACCATCCAAGAAAGGATGCACCTCACTCATCACAAACATTATATAGGCAGCTTTTGCGAAAGGATGATCCAAGGCTGAATAAAATCCAAAGCTCTGTTCCAATGTTCCCCTCACCAAATTAAAATCCACAAAGGCTGTACTTCCAGCAAAATTATTCTTGTCCTTAAAAAGACCTGGATTTTTATCTACCCTAGCACGGAGCAATATCGAATGTCGTAACGATATTATTTTCAAAAACTCCTCTTGCGATGAAGGTGTAATCTCCATTTCCTTTTTATTTGATACAATCTGATATGTACCCAATACATCATGACTATCATCTTTTCTTGCTGGAATTGGCTTATTGGTTTGAATGATTTGTTTTGCTTCATCAATTTCAAAAACAGTTCCCTCAATGTAATTTGAAAAATAGCTTTCAAAAAAAGCGAAGTTCCGGAATGATGTAGGTGTTGTATTTTTCTCTTCCCTGTACGGGAATTCTGTTTGCTTTAATTCACGAAACAACGTTTCAAATAATTCTAGCCTTGCAGGATCGTATGGCTTTCCAAATGCCCTCGCTTTTGCCAAAGGAGAACTAAGAATTTTAGATGTTTTCGTTGTCAGCAATGCGCTAATCAAACGATTTAATCTTTCAAATTCTTCAGGCATCTCCAACTTATCGGCAAGGTCTCTAGCTCGATCTCTCAACTTGTTGATTTCAACCTCGCCATTCACTCTTATTATTTGCTCTAAACGCTCCTCTATTTCGGGTAAACTCAAACACTTTGATTCACTACCTAATTTCCTGGATGCTTGCAAATTTTCCAAAAAAGCACGTGCTTTCTGAGAAGCGTGCAATTCACCAGAAAATTTATTGTCCCCTTCTATCGGTGAAGGGCCAGTGAGAAATTGGATGGTAATTCCAGGAAGTTTTACTTTTTTAGTATAGCTCGTAGTTAAAAATATCTGCCCCGTTTTAGTTGGCTGAAATTCAAAAGCAGAGCGATGGCTAAGCATTGTTCCTGGGTAGAGCGTTCCTAAAATCTGAAAGAGATTTCTTCGGATAATACCTTCAAATGGTTCTTCTAAATTTGAAGAATACACCCTTGGGGCAATTTTTCTAATGACCCCAGCCGATAACAATTTTGTTATTTGTTTAGAAATCTTAGAATCCTGCGAGCTACAGATTATCTCTTGCAAGTGAATTGGACGATTTTTTTCCATTATCCATCAGATTTAACACAAAATTAGCTAAAGTTTTCCACTATAAAGCCTTTTTGGGAAAATATTTTCCACTAAGAAGCGTCGGCGAAGAAGCCAGTGCCTCAAAATCTTGGCAACCCATACAGGTGCATATATCGTGGAAGCCGCTGGTTTCAGAGGTATTTCCTGCTTCCCTAATCGCACAACCTTCTTAACCTATCCGCTTAATTCGTTTATAGAAAACCTCTTCTTTCATTCTGCGAAAAATGCGTTTACCACTTCTGGTGTATTCGGTTATTTCAACTAAGTCAGTATCGTTTTGCTTCAGAATTGAATAACAATATTTGAAAAGCACAAATACGGTTTTGTCCAGTCGGGTATCAACTCTCGTATGCAAATCTTGACGGAAACCATCGGACACCAATTCTCTCATTTCGTAAAAAACACTTTTTCCGGCCGACTTCCGAAAATAATTGCCCAAGATCTTTTCGTTCCTTTCCAATTGATTTTGAATCTTTCGAACTTCATTGCCTTTCAATTTCCGTGTGGTGTTGTTGTAATGAAAATCAGAATGCTGCTTGTTCAAGTAAATTTGATTCGAACGATTGGGTTGAAAAAAGTACCCACATCCACAAGGACATCGGCGACTCTGCAGTGGATGTGGATTCATGCTGATTTGTCATTCGTTTTCGTAAATCGGGTCATCATGGGCATTGCGCTATTCTGAATCGCTTCGTCGATCTGTTCTATGTTGAACAAAATTTTTCCACCCAATTTGTGAGCTATGAATAGTCCCTTCTTGACGTAATTTTCAATCGAGCGAAGAGAGATGGGGAGGTAACGAGTCAAGTCTTTTTTCGTTAGCCATTTGTTTGGATTGTTGCTTTCTTTCATGGTAATATTTGTTTTCACAAATCTTCAAAAAACAACATTCGAAAAACGAATAAACAGCCCGTCACTTACGCAACTTCTATGCAACCCTATTTCCCATTCAAAGCACTCAGTCTACTCTGAAGTTTCTGCATATCTTCTTCCAATTTTTTATCTACCATCTTCGCATAATGTTGCGTAGTTGCAATGCGTTTATGCCCCAACATAGACGACACACTTTCAATGGGAACACCATTGGTTAGCAAAACCGTAGTCGCAAATGAGTGGCGAGCCAAATGGAAATGCAGGCTCTTCGTTATTCCACAATGAAGCGCAATGATCTTCAAGTAGTCGTTTGTCTTTTGATTGCTCAATACGGGGAACACCAATTCGTTGTCGGCAAGCTCATGCAATTTACTGTTGTACTTCAACAAGATGGCCTTCGGCTTTTCCAGAAGTGGAAAATTCGTAATGACATTCGTCTTTAATCTCCTAGTCCGAATCCAGTATTGACCATTCTCCAATTGAATGTTCTTCGCCTTCAGATTGTATATTTCAGCATAAGCCAATCCGGTATAACACGAGAACAAAAAGAAGTCCCGCACCCGCATTAGTTTCTTGTTGCTTAACTCGACCGACTCTATGCGGTCGATTTCATCTTGATTCAAACAATCGCGAACTACCTCTTGCAAACGAATCTTGTAATTTGCAAACGGATCGTTTTTTACGAATCCATGTGCAATGGCCGTTTTGAAAATCGTTCGAAAGGTTTGAATGTGCTTCATGGCGGAGTTGTGCTGACAATTGCCTCGATTCTTCAAATAGACTTCAAAATCTTCAATGAACTTCAACGTAATGTCTTCACAAGGAAAAATGCTCTTGTTGAAGGTGGCCTTCACAAAATTTTCCAAGTGCCCCTTCGTGCGTCCGTATTTCTGAATGGTAGCAGCTGAGTTGTTTTCTCCTGCGAGCGCCCTTTTACGCTCAATGGCCTTTCGAAACATCTCGAAAATACAAGATGCTGAAGCTCCTTCTCCGGGAATCCCGAGCAATTCGTTTCTAACGTCAAACACCGAAGGCGACTTTCCAAGTTGAATCTTCGCTTGATAGATTGAATGCGCGCGGTGACGATACTCATTCATGAGCACTGACACTCGTGTCTGATCGGGATGCTTCGGTTTCAACCTTTGGTGAGTTTTGTCCCACGAATCAAGCGTTAGTTTGTATTCAAGCGAAATATCGCAACGGTCATCACCTATGCGCATGCGCATATACAGCGAGTAGTTGTTTGATTTGGCTCTCCTTTTAAGAAAGAAATGCAGTTGAATTGGCTTTATTTTCATCATGTAGTGTTTACAAAACTAGTTACATGAAAATGAATCAACGTCAGCAAACATGAGCAGTTCAGCGCAAAATGAGCCCGTTTAGCGAGCGTCGTTTTGGTCTAAACAAACGACGCTCGGAAAGCGCTCGCGATAGTTGCCAAAATCTGCGTTTTTTTGCTTCTCGTTACAAAAGCGTTAAAAAGCAAAAAGCCCGTCAGACGTGTGTTTGACGGGCTTTTGCAGTTTCTTGCGATGTTATTCGCAAGTGCTTCAGCGGAGAGAGAGGGATTCGAACCCTCGGTACCTTTCAATACACACGCTTTCCAAGCGTGCTCGATCGACCACTCTGACATCTCTCCTCAAAAAATTTGAATTGCAAATATAGGTGAATTGAAA
>Ga0164294_10003128_pt1 | contig 14753 bp, 19 predicted proteins | sample GEODES005metaG_FD_111479 | JGI IMG/M metagenome (GOLD analysis project Ga0164294, IMG submission 111479) | Oligotrophic lake water microbial communities from Sparkling Lake, Wisconsin, USA - GEODES005 metaG | ecosystem: Environmental > Aquatic > Freshwater > Lake | place: USA: Sparkling Lake...
CAAATCCAAGCCTTAATCTTAATATAGAGTACTGTACATAATCCGAAAGGATTCCAACAATGAGCGACACCACGACCCGGTGCATGCAGAGGCTTTGTCCAACACTATACCTTGGTCGCATTAGAATAAACTTTGAACTCTACGAGTGTGCTCACATGCAGAATCAACTATATGTTTATGTACGTAGTCAACTATGAACTCTGCGAGAATCAACTATCAACTAACCATTGTTATATGTAGATCGTATAGAAGTGCTGATACGACGATTCGATAATTCTTGTGCATACTGCTCTACTGTTTGATACATAATATACATATGGCACTAACGGCGATTCAGATATACCAAATAGGAACGAACTCTGAGTTCGTAAATGTCGAAGTTATCTGCAGTATCACAAAGGAGGCCAGTAATGCACCAACTACGACTGGAGATATTGCTTCCAGTCTCAGATTTGGTGGATCTGCTGTATGATCAACTAAGTTGGGGTAATTGACAATAAACCATTAATTGCTTGTTAACATATCGAACTCGTGTTGCAGCGGTAATACGGTTGCAAAAGTGCCTCGGTCATAAAAATATAAGGTGTTATGACTTTATGCTATGCTTTGTGAAAAAGTAATTTCGTGAGTGATACATAACTTGCAAATTTCATGGAGTTTGGCGTATTTTCTGCGTAATCGATTATGTAAAGCGAATATATTCTGTGACAAGTTATATTGAAGTTACCCTATCACTTGCGAAATTCTAAAATCTGTCGGGAACATTTCGTACTGTAAGTGACGGGTAATGTAAGATAAGAATTTAACTTAACATAAAAGTAATGACAAACAATAGCACACACAAAATACTGCTGGTCAATATTAGCAGATTCAAGTATGCGCCCCATCCACTGCTCTCTATATGGAGAGCAATGTAAGTCCCTGAAAACGAGGCTCCTATTTGGCTCAGCAGACCGACCAGTCCGCACAGCGAGCCGCTGAACCGCTTGGGGATGAGCTCCATGAGGTCGATCACTAGCAGGGTCTTCGGTCCGTTGATGCCGAAGCCCACCACAAATAGAATCATCCGAAGGATGGCTCCAGACACGATCTCATTGCTAACTATAGTGGAGTATGAGGAGTTGACCATCCATGTGTATGGAGATGAGCTGTCCCATAGTCCAGTACAGGTAGTCGACCCCTCCTGCTGGTCATTCAGACACAGCTGCTGATGGAAAGTGCTGGCACTTGGCCGCCCATCAGACCAACCGATGAAGAGAAACATCGAACAGAACCCAGCCAGACAACACAGTGTGAACAGCAGGCAGGCCAGACACTTCTTGTTGTGCAACGCATCGGACAAGTGACCCACAGTTAGGCTGCCGACTATGCCGCCCACCTGAATTCCGCATGCGCTACCGTTTAGATCGTTGATGATATGCAATGAAGAGCATAATAGAGTAGGCGCCTACCTCGTTCCACAGCATCAGCTCCCACACATGCAGAGCGTTGACTTGCAGCCTTTCGATCAAGAACAACCCTAACGTACCAAAGTTTGTGATCGGATAATGTACGGACATTATTGCCTTCTATAGACGTCTCCCCACCCACCATCTGCATCTTCCTACCTGTCCAATCGTACATGCCCTTGAACACGAAGTAGGTGAGCATGTTGCTGATCATAAGGACAGCACACTTCAACAACTGGAAGTCACGAGACGATCCTTTGCCCTCCTTTGTATTATCTGTCGCTTTGATCTGCTTACTTGCTGCACCCCCAGTGACTGCACTGTCGGTATTGATGCTCGATTCAGACGATGCGAGCAGGGTACCGTGTGAGGACTTTAGGCAAGTGAAGCATATCCCACTCATCGCGATGCAGCACAACATGCCACCTATGCCGCATGCAATGAAGGGACCTGTCCACCCATGCCGGTCGAGGATTGGGATCAGCAATGCGGGACTGATTAAGTAGCCAAGGTTGCATGTGAAGGTCAGCGACGACCAGATGGTGCCTGTCGTGGACTTGTGGAAGTGATTCAACACAACCAGAGAGAGGGCCGGTACACCTGCAAGTGCGAGGCATGCATTAGCTATGTAAGCCAAGTCCAACGATTTAAACCCTCTTACCGATCCCCTGTCCCATTCCATTCAGCATCCACAGCATGCCTATCATTCTCACTGTTCTCACATGAGCTACAGCAATATTGACCACTGAACCCAGGGTCAGTCCAATTATGAATATTAGGTATGCAGGGAAAATATCACTCAGGAACCCACCGACCAGTTTACTGACGCCATAGGACAACGAGAACTGGGAAGATATGTTGCCGATGTCGACTTTGCTAGCGCTCAATTGACTCTTGATGGTTGGCATGGAGGTGGATAGTGAGCACTTGGTAATGGAGTAGAATAGATTACCCAGCAAGAACGACCCAAGCACTAGGTAATCTTGCAGAGTAAAGCTCACTTTGTCGTTCATTGTGGTTGCAATACTTCTATAGTACTAATATGCGTATACTGCCCAAAGGGCTGTAAGTGCAGTGTTCAGCAGTTAGAATCAAGCATGTAGCAATATGCTTCCGATCAGCAGATCAGAACAGCTTCGAATCAACTCTTCTCTTCTCTTCTACTGTGATGATGTAACTTTATGTTCATCGAATCTGGCTCCTGATAAGTTGTTAACTGACGTAACAAGTTCATACAGTTAACTTACGAAAAGGTTCATTACGGAAAGTTAACTTACGAGCTGGCGATGTCCAGTCAACAACAATCATCTCCAGACTTGTCAACTTTTTCCGAGATGTCGTCTATGATAGATGTAGTGGACGATGATTCGATGGACATCGCTGGAGAAGACAGGAGACCTACCGTTGCTATTCCTTCCTTCCCAGCCATCTCTGCAATGGACTCGATGGGTGGAAAGATAGAATACAGGAGGGTCCGCTGCCCTCCGAACCGATTGACGCCTCTGCGCAACCAATGGGACCACATCATGACTCCCATAGTGGAGTACCTGAAGCTGCAGATTCGGTTCAACCCCCAGAGCAGGTCCGTCGAGCTAAAGACCTCCGAGTTGACTGAGGACCAGGGAGCCATCCAGAAGGCACAGGACTTCGTGGAGGCTTTCATGATGGGATTCGAAGTGCAGGATGCTGTCGCTTTGCTAAGATTGGACGACCTGTACATCGACTCGTTCATGGTCACTGATGTGAAGATGCTTCACGGGGACCATTTGTCCAGAGCGATTGGGAGAGTAGCTGGACATGTAAGCTACCGTAAAGTAATGTGAGTGTGTGTTAGCTGATTGGTCTAATCATCTGCACTTGCTACATATCTGTCCATATAGGAAGGGAAGACTAAGTACGCCATCGAAAACGCCACCCGCACGCGCATCGTGATCGCGGACCAGAAGATCCACCTCCTCGGCACCTTCACCAACATCAAGCTAGCCAGGGACGCCATCTGCAACCTCATCATCGGAGCTCCCCCGGGGAAGGTGTATAACCAGATGAAGAATGTAGCGAAGCGATTGAACGAGCGCTTCTAGATCACAGATGAAAGCTCCTTCAACTATCCGATTGTTTATACTGTATTGTTTGTTCAGAACCCTACCTGCTGTAATTAAATGAGATGAAAGTCCTCCCTACCTACTTTCCTATCTGCATGTGCTTATGCCTCTTGCTCTACTGGATATGTGCAACTTATCGATGAATTGTCAGCAAAACAACGATGCATAGCGTCAGTCAGTTAGTCGAGCAGTCGGTATCGAAGAGGACGAGGCAAAGCGAAAAGCGCTTTATCATTAGCACCTCAAAGCAACTAGAAATCTATAACTGAGTTCATCTAAAAAATGAAGATCGCTCACAGTCATACTGTAGGCAGGTTGCTGCTATGAGGAGCAGCGTCTACTGGAGGACTCTGCAGCCATCTTCTGCCACACAGCCCGTAACTGCCGCCTCTTGTCCACCGCGAGGAAGGGCTGTAGCTCCTCCGACAGGAAGGTCGGGTCCTCGCCCACCGCCTCCACTAGCAACCGCATAGACCACACTCGGCGGTCGGTCAGTTTCCGCACTAGGTTGGACACCTACAGTAGAAGTAACAGAAGTAGTGGAGGAATTAAAGGTACTATGAGACACAGTTCAACTGTGTATCATGCACCATGGCGATAGGCTTCATCTGAGTGACCATTGCAGCGGAACCCTCCTTGAGATTAGCCTTCGAAAAGGTCTGTCTCAGCTCTTTCACTAATGGGGGGCTCAGCAGATCGTAGCTTGTTATAGCTGCAGCAACGCTCCCTTCCAACAATAGACGAGCGAACCACCTGCAGGGGACATCGATCGATCAATCGGTGCAGTGATAGTCACTGATCTTGACCGATCATTAGACCATATGATAACTGACATGTCGACTACCACAGCACACAACTTACCTAAACACTGCATCTTGTTTGCGGAAGCCGACTGGTGTGGACGAAGGGGTTTCCCCAGACGATGCCTTGTTGTAGTGGCACTCCAACAGAGGTCGTCGCTCAGCAGGCAACTCCCACTGCATGGTCCCGTAGGAGGGAGTCACGAAGCACATGACCGCATCCCTCGAGCCGTCGTAGTAGGGACCGGGACTATCATGCGGCTCGCCCCACTTGAGGAGGGGACAGTCCGCACACACAGATGCGATCCAGCTGGGAGCTATCCTCGTGAGGCAATTCATGTAGATGCAGTCGCCACGCTCATTCTTCACCTGCATCGAGGTGATGACGATCTATCACTATAATCGATCACATTCAAATTGGAGCGACAACAGGGCTCACCAGGGATCCGTAGACGATGTACTCGGGGAGGACGGCGGTGGGGTCTCTCTCGAACAGATTGCTGGTGGGATGCATGTAGAGAGGCACCTCATGCAGTGCCGGATTGCAGCTGTAGTATGCGGTGAGACGGCGTCGCCTGGGACCCGACTTGATGGTACCCAGAGGGACCTTGCGTGCGATACTGTCACAGAATCCCGATAGTACCAGCTGTCGCAGAGCCACCTCATGTGCGGCGGTGGGAGGGGTCGCGGGCATCGACAGAGTGGGCTGACATGCCTCCTCTGTCGATGCACCCGATGATAGTAGTGCACAGAGGCTGATGTCTTGGAGCTGGCGACGGAGATCGCTTATTCGTCTGAGAGTCATCTCGTGCAGCCGATGAGCCTTGCATAGCGCGTTGATACTCTGATCGCTGTTGGTCCTACCCATTGCGAACAAGTAGGCACCTGTCGCACGCAGCCTTGCTAGTGCATCTCCATCTTCATGGTGGAACAGGGGAGAAGTACCCTTCTTGGTCGGACAGGCATCGTCATCATCATCATCATCACTGTTATCGACCTCTTCAACTTCTTGTGCGGGCTGCGAAGGCGACTCGAAGACGGATCTCTCGGCTAGTGTCGCGACCAGTGTCACAGCATGAGCGAGCAAATCGAGCCTACTGATGGAGGTGCTGTCTGATGGAGCGTTACTGTTGGAGGACAGTCCCTGTTGGATCGAGCGGTAGCCCATCACCAGCATCTTGGCGTACCTCGGATTGATCGGGAACCTCGACAGCGCACTGCCTAGAGCAGTCAAGAAGCACTGGTCCCGTTTCAACTGCACCTGTCTGTGGAGCATCTGCAGTTGACTCAACTGATGCTGGTGCAAAGCGCTTCCACTCTTCATGGCCATCATAGTTGCCATGGCGACTTCAGCCTTCAGGTCTCCCTTCACCTTGCTACCCGAGCCGTGCGAGACGCTGTCTTTGTCTGACAGGGCGCCCAAGTAGGTCAGAAGCTTCACGGCATTCCGAATCGCCTGTTGAGGTGGCGCTGTCGGAAAGGGGAAGCTCTCGATGTGCTCGATGCCGATCGACTTCATCTGATTGGAGATAATGATAATGATGTAACGTCATAATTCATCAGCTCATACGGTCTGCTCCATCACATCCATCCATACATCCCACCTGCAGCACTAGCTCCTCCAAAGGCGTCGCAGAAATCTCCGGCGGGCGGAAGGGCTGCATATGCTGGTGGAAGTAGTTGGAGCTGAACAGCCGATAGCAGTGACCCGGAGCAGTCCGTCCCGCCCGCCCCTGTCGCTGGTCAGCGGAGGCCTGAGATATCCACGTCACCTCGTACTTGGCGATGCCTGCTCCGGCTCCTGTAGGGGCACTGGATGCGTGTCGGTCGGACGGATCGCCTGGAGGAGAAGACGATGGTGATGATATGACCTTCATCTTCTGTCGACCACAATCCACCACATAGCGGATGCCGGGGATGGTTATGGACGTCTCGGCTACATTGGTGGCGACGACGATCAGTCGATGACCCTCCGGAGGTGCTTGGAACACTCTATTCTGCAGCTGGGACGGCATCAAGGCATATAAAGGGAGGATCCATGCTCGCAGTGCAGGTGGGGCAACATCCTCTGCATGATGCCCCTCAAGCTTGCTTCCTTCCTCTGCTGATTGCATCGCTCCTACTTCTCCTGCGCTAGCATCCACCACGGCAGTGTCCCCTACCACCTCCGCGAAGCCTCCGATAGCCTCTTTCAGCATCATGTCTCGAGCGCTGCTACCGGTAATGAGGGTTGTCAATGCTGGCAGCGGTTGGAGCTGATTCTCCACCGGCCTGTCGACACTTGCAAGGCTCTGCTCATCATCCTCGTCGCTGTCACTCTCACCATCGCTATCACTGTCACTATCTATTCCATCTTGACCGAAAATCTCATTATTATTGTTATTATCATTACTGCTGCTGCTGGTCGACTCATGATGGGCTCTGGTCCGCAGTCCCTCCTCTTCTTCTTCTTGAGCCTCCATCAACTCATCCAAAGTGGAGCTCAGCATCTGTTTGCTTACCGTGGCTTCACCTACTACTTCATCTATCGAGCCGCCTTCAGCTTCCATCTGATCGATCCTGAGTGCATGCGATGATGATGATCTGCTGTTCAGCTTGCGGTGCAGCTTCGAGCACATGTACAAGATCTCTCTCTTTCCAGTGAGGAATACCAGCACGCCCCCTTCAGGGAGATTTCTATGGATCTGACACACCTTCTTGAAGGTCTCCTTGAGGTAGTTGCGCAACTCAGTCCGCTTGGAGAAGTGCGTCGTGACCGGGAACTGTCTGGCTTCTACGCGCACTACAGGGGGTAAGGCCATAGGGAAGAGGGTGGGGTTCAGGAAGTCGTCGACTCGCAGCGTGGCGCTCATGACAACTAGCTTGAGGGGCCGCAGCGGCTTCTCGTACCGGGCCCTGTCTTCCACGCGGATGGAATCGTAGAGAGCCTGCTCTCTCAGTGCCTCCGCTCTCCGTAACGGCAGCACTCTACTGAGCATGCCTGCAGTAGTCCAGTAAATCTTATTGATACTCGAAATGAAAGTACATGCATGTATACATACATACATACATACATACATACATACATACATACATACATACATACATACATACATACATACATACATACATACATACATACATACATACATACATACAAACATGCATTGTATGCATTGGCTCAACACACTTCTATACATACATGATGCTGTACCTAGGAGCACGTCCGTGTTGACGTTCCTCTCGTGCGCCTCGTCGAGGATGACCACACGGTACTTCCTGAGCAGTAGGTCCTGCGCGATCTCCCTCAATAGGATACCGTCCGTCATGAACTTGATCTTCGTGTCCGACCCCACGGTCGACGAGTCGAAGCGAATCTGGTATCCAACCAATTGTCCTCGACTAGCATCAGCATCAGTTGGACAGGTAGAGGTGCCCTCCGTCATCTCGTACAGCACTCTAGCAGCGGTGCTGGTCACTGCGACCCGTCGAGGCTGGGTGATGCCGATAATGCCATCGTCACTGAACCCTGCCTCATACAAGAACTGAGGTATCTATACACGGAATATGTGGACATGATACACCATTGGACGGTCTATCAACCATGACACCTGTAACCAAGCATCGCACCAATGCAGCAGCCCGGTACCTGCGTGCTCTTGCCCGACCCCGTCTCCCCGCAGAGCACTAGAGCATCGTGCATGTCGCTGCGGATGGCCTCCACGATCTCTTGCTCCATGGCGCAGATGGGCAGCTGCATCCTCGCAGCCTGCACATCCACGGACCTCTGCAGCCTCACGAAGCGCGCGGCTTCCACAGGTGCCTGCTGCTCCCTTGTCTCGACGCTGTCTCCCTGTAGCCCACGGATAATAATCTCCCCTCTATCGCTCACAGGGGCTGCAGTCTCCTGCACAATGTACTTTCCAGTAGTGGGGAGATGGAGATGATCACTGTCGACCTCGACCTCCAAGAGACTAGATTGTGCCTCGGAAGCGGTCTGGGCTCTGCTTGCAGCGCTTTCCTTGATCTTCATCAACTGGGACAGCAATCCAGCTCCCACGGTGGAGCTCTTCACACCTGCTACTACTGCGGGCTGCTGCAACGGACCATCCGCAGCTGATGAAGACGAAGACTGGGGAGCAGGCAACTCACTAGTAGCACTGATCGACTGATGTGTATTGTCTGCATCGGTAACGACTTCATCACTCTCACCACCCTGAGGCATCCTGCCAGTCTTCTTCCTCTTCCTGTTGTTGCCCCCCTTGGAGTTGTTGGTGAGGGTGAGGATAGGATCCGCAGTGGTTGTGACGCTTCTCGTCTCGAATATGTCATCGAACGAGAACAGCAGCTCGCCAGATACCGCTTTAGAAGTAGAGCTCTTGTCTGTCATGCTGTGGCTGCTAGTCAGATCAGTACCGACCACTCTGTTATCATCATTATAGGCACTGGATGTGGCATCTGCTGCTGCTACGTTATCAGAGACGGCTGAGTCACCCCTGTTGTGATACAACAACTCTCGCTCTTCAACCGATATTGGAAGCCCATATTGCTCTTTGTGGTATATATTGCTAATCAGTTGCTTCAACGACAAGCTCTGTCCCACTTGCTTCGAACTCGTCAACAGTGCTCGCTGGGTGTCCGTTATCTGATGGCTATTGATGACCTCCAAGTAGTCGCCCAGCTTCATCTCAGTGACCTTCCTCTTCCTAATCTGCTCCACCCGCTTCTGATTCTTCTTGCTCAGCGCCCTCGCCACCTCCCTCACTCGCACTGCAGAGGCAACGTCCTCCGAGGACTGACCTTTCTTCTTCTTGCGCGTCGCAGCAGTGACGATAGCATTGTTGCCTCCATCAGTAGCTATCTCAAGTTCATGCTGGAGGTGGTTGACTCCCTGTAGCTCTTGCAGCAACTCTGCAGTGATCGACTCGTCCATCACAAAAGCTTTAGTTGGTTGTTCCGTAACTTTACGGTCTCAGTATTGTACTGTACTGCTGTTGAATGGTGCGTAAGTTAAGTTAAGTCTACTGAGTGAGTGTGTCGCATTAAGTGGACTAGTTATTATATCTATAGCTATAATGCGCAAAACATCACATCTTCGACGATTAACTAACGAGTGGATTGGGTATCCTTAACAATGATCATTGGCATCATATAATGTTTGTAGGTAGTGAGCTAAGTCATCATCTATCTCTATATATCTATCCACCCCCAGATGTCACTGAAGCATACTTAATGAAGAAAGGTAGGAAGGGCGGCTTCCTTCCTTCCATTCATTCATCACCGCATATTCTTACTTACGCAGTCCCCTCTCCTTCCCTGATCCGTAGTCCAAAGCCTTCAGAGCCTTCCTTATCCACAGCGGAAGCACGGACTTTTCTTCGCTATCTTCGTCGCTGCTGTCTGATACAGCCCCAGAAGTAGTCCCTACTGATGCATAGCCATATGCATAGGAGCTCCCGGTGACGAAGGCATTCAACCACCATATCGCGGCGACATCCTTTGTGAAGACTGGAGCTGCGATGGAGACGATGGGTGATGCTAAGAAGGCAATGTTTAAGGCCTCCTTCTCTGCTGCCTGAGGCTTGCGGGCTCTACAGAGAGCATTCATTCATTCATTCATTGATCAGGAGGTCTGATGCGTAAACAGGGTTGATACCTTAGAGAAGGAATGATGAACAGCCACCACATCCAGAACCCCATGACTTGCAGCGCCAGAGGAAGGTGGTATCCAGGGACAACGTCATACACCATCGCAAGAGAAATCGCACCAGCCAGGACACTTTGTCCGACGAACAAGTTCTTCAACCAGCCCCGCATCACAGCACGCTTCTCAACATTCAGCACTGATTGCTTCTTGTCTATAATCTGCTGGATGGATTCCCTTTCAGAGTCGGACAGTGTCGTCGACATGAGATCAGATCGGAGATTCTCGAGGTCCCTCTCCAAGTTAACCACTTTAGAGGGGTTGATCAGTTGGTCCAGCTCCACACCGCTCTCAAGCATGATCTCTCGGTTGAGTCTGTTGATCAACTCGGTATCCGCATCCATTACATCATTAGAGTTTGCTGCAGTCACTCGGTCCACGATCACATCCTGGGTGTCAAAGTTTGCATTCGAGAACATCAATGCACTGCTTCCACTTCTCCTCCTGATTATGCTGTAGGATAAGCCATATACAGAAGAGCCACAGAACAGCAATGCGCTGATTAGAAGGAAAGAAGGAGAGATGACTATCATAGAATTACTGACGATGATTGTAACCGTTATTTGTCGTAACTTGACGCGCATCGTTACCTCTTGCTACCTTATTGAGAAGTTGACATAACTTCATGAACAGTCATAGAAACGAACTAACACATGCAGAATTATGATCATACCGAGAGAGAGGGTTGTATGTTACGACAGATTGTGTTGAAAGATTCACTGACAGACCGACACATTATTTGATCATAGGGCATCCCGTGCAATGCTTTAAGAGGTCCCTCGTAATCAGCCCTCTGATGTCGTGATCATCCTGGACACTTCGCCAAACATCCTCCTGTGCGATGTAGCTGTAGTGGTGCACCCCGCTGATGTACGTCTGAAACCTCAGGAACTTACTCTCAGACGAGAATGATGCAGCGGTTACCCCTGCGTCCGCGGCATCGACACTTGTGAGTGAGAAATTCCCTCTCAATGTATCTATCATCAGAGAGCACGCCTCTAGATTCAGAGTGACACTGAATTCGACGTTGACTTCCTTCATGGGCAGCACACCGTGGTAGATATTGGTGAGCAGTCGATTAATCTCCTTGTCGAAGTCGTACTCCGAAACAGTTCCTGTACCAGCTGAAGCAGCGGTTGTAGATGGCTTGGCTTCCTTTTTCCGTCGAGATGATGGGACGGTGGACATGCCGCTGCAGCGAATCGTCGTCAGACCTATCGGGTGGCAGAGGACCACAGCGGCGCATATGCTAGTTGGTGGGTACCTTGCTCTGAAGAAGCTCACACTTCTTCTAGTCCCATCACCCCTCGACAGGAAGGTAGATGCATTGATAACGCCCAATCTTCTGGTAGTTATTCTTGATGACATTTCAAGTTAACTTTACTGCGAGAGTCGAAGTTAACTTACGGAACTGAAGTCGTATAAAGTACGTACGCACTGTAAAGTTATCATTTTTTTGGGTTGACCCTTCACTTGATAGGAAATTCCTGATCAGATTCAAGAGAGCGTAATATAAAGCTAGCATCTAGTTAATCGTCTGCTAATTCCTTATCAGCAATGATTGCATGTGTAGTAAACTTGCCGAATCCAAAGTTAGCATTCACGAATAGGTAAGATGACAACCTCCTCCCTCTTGCAAATAAGTTACATCGCCGCCATTCATCGCATATGATGTATCTATAGGGTCTATTTGAGTGAGAAGAGCTTTAGAGCCATAGCGGGTGCTAGCTTCAAAGCCAGCAATGATCCTGTCATCAATGTCGCAATAGAGAGCGTGGACTTGGTGTTCATGGCGAGGTATACAAATGTCAGCAAAGAATTCCACCTCATAAATTCCCATCGATGATCGCTGATCACAGTTATTTATGTTCATGTTGGTAGCCCCTCTGTGGCAATGAACGACCGTGAGATCGCGATGAATGCACAGCAACGCAAGACCGGATCATTCACCCTCAACCAGGAGCTGCACTTATCCCTATTCCAGCCGACCGCAGACGTGGCTCTGTGTGGCATCACGATCTCATGCGACTTGTTCTCCAAGAAGCCTGGTGTGAAGGTAGTTCTGGACAACGACGGCCTGACCGAGTCATTCATGATCCAATTCGGATCACAAGTGTTTCGAGCGAGGCAGTCTCTCGCGATGGACTTCAATGGGTCTAAACTAGGTAATCGGTCTATATGCATGTCGATAGGGATGTCTGAATGATCGACCCCTATTATACCATCTCCAGACTTGTGTGTGGATGAGTTCGAGCACATCAGTTTGGATGGCAGCAAGCCTCGCAATGCATCAAGGGGACAAGTACTGAAGGGTCAGACAGAGATCACATTCCGCAAAGCCGCGGGGTCCCAGACCAATATTATCATACAGGGAGCACGTGGGCCGCAGAGGAACGACTCCCTGTTCCGATCCGACTTCAACTTCGAGCAGATGGGCATCGGCGGACTAGACGAGCAGTTCAAAAAGATGTTCCGGACCGCCTTCGCCTCGCGTATATTTCCCGGCATCGTGAAGCAACTAGGTGCATTATTCCGGATCCATTAGCATGTCTAGCCTGACCTGTGGACTAAGTTAACTTGTTACTGTACATGTCATAGGCATCAATCACATCCGTGGTATCTTACTGTACGGGCCACCAGGCTGTGGAAAGACGCTGATCGCCAGACAGATAGGGAAGGTGCTGAATGCGAGGGAACCGAAGATCATCAACGGACCGGAGGTGCTAGGTACAGTAACCCTACTACTGCGACAACAACTGTATGTCTGTCTGTTCAACACACACTGTTCGATCTATCACCTCCTTCTCGATAGACAAGTTTGTGGGTGGGTCCGAGCAGAAGATCCGCGACCTGTTCGCCGATGCGGAGAAGGAGCAGTTGGAGATGGGCGACAACTCGATGCTGCACATCATCATATTCGACGAGATGGACGCGATCATGAAGTCCAGAGGGTCCACGAATGTAAGCTCACCTCAGCTATAGAGAGGAATGGTGTGTCAATTGGTTTATCATCTCATGTATGGCTGCGATGGACAGGACTCTACCGGCGTGTCAGACAGTATTGTGAACCAGCTGCTATCCAAGATCGACGGGGTGGACTCTTTGAACAACATCCTCATCATCGGCATGACCAATAGAAAGGTACTTATATGTCAAGCGATCGTGATGATTTATGGCATGGCATGCTAATTAATCGATGCTTCTTCTCTTCTTCAACAGGACATGATCGACGAGGCCATCTTGCGACCCGGACGCCTCGAGATCCACATCGAGATCACGTTACCCGACGAAGTAGGTCGCGTGCAGATCCTCAACATCAAGACCATGGACATGAAGAAGAGCGGACGTATCAGTCCTGATGTGATCGAGAGGATACCCGGTGAGTCACCACGACTGGATCTGTTCTGTGCGTGCGTACCCACATTTCTCGTGTATCAGACTGAACATGGATTATAAACACATGTAGAGTTGGCACGGATGACGAAAAACTACACCGGAGCCGAGCTGGAAGGTATGGTAGTAGTGCATCAGCTGATAGTCTATGACAGTAGTGCATAAGCTGATAGTGTATGGCAGTAGTGCATCAGCTGATAGTGTATATAAATTATCGAGCGGGGACATAATATAGTGATGACGTCATATAAATGCTTGCTAGGAATGGTCCGTAATGCAGCGTCCTTCGCACTAGCTCGCAATGTGGATGCTCAGTCGATAAAGGCAGTCGACACCAACGCCATCCGCGTGGAATGGAATGACTTCGTACGAGCAGTGGGCGAAACGGTCAGCGCATTCGGTAACAAAGACAACGACCAGATACTAGCCTACTTCGGCAACGGAGTGTTCAACTATGGGTCGGCCTTTGAGGACACGTGGTCCACTCTACAGAAGTTCGTCAACCAGACCCGTCACTCTGTCCGCACTCCGCTTCTGACGGTATTGCTGGAGGGGGCGGTGGCTAGTGGGAAGACGGCGATAGCTGCGAAGTTGGCTGCAGAGAGCGACTTCCCCTTCGTACGCATGATAACACCCGACAACATGATCGGGCACTCTGACAGCACCCGGTGCGGCACGCTGCTGAAGGTGTTCATGGACTCGTACAAGTCGCCCATGTCGATCATCTTCATCAACGACATCGAGCGCATCATCGAGTACACCCCCGTGGGTCAGCGCTTCTCCAACTCGGTGCTGCAGACGCTACTAATCCTGCTGAAGAAAGTGCCTCCCTCGCCGTGCAGACTGTTGGTTGTCGCGACCACTTCCATCTCCCACCTGCTCGAGGACCTGCAGCTCACCCAGGCATTCAACCACGTGTCACACGTCAGCTTGATTCAGAATGCCAAGGAGTACAAAGCGATACTCACTGAGTATGGTGACGGCTTGAGTGCGAGCACGATCGACAGTGTGTCCAAGGCACTAAACGAAAAGCCCATCGCCATCAAGGAGCTGCTCATGATCTTAGAGATGGTGCGTGCAGAGAACATCAATAATCTGTCTGCCATAACTGCGGACGACTTCCTCGCTTGTGCGCAACAAGTGGGATTTTAGATGAGAGCGACCAGTCGAACATCAAATCTGCAGTAGATAGTGTCAAGCATTAGACAAGAATTCCATCCATTACATAGCTGCCATTGCTTTTTTACGATGATGATCTTCTGATTTCACACTAATGCAACTTACAGTACTACAGATGATGATGTACAGTACTACGGTAACTTACGTA
>Ga0164294_10003130_pt1 | contig 14745 bp, 7 predicted proteins | sample GEODES005metaG_FD_111479 | JGI IMG/M metagenome (GOLD analysis project Ga0164294, IMG submission 111479) | Oligotrophic lake water microbial communities from Sparkling Lake, Wisconsin, USA - GEODES005 metaG | ecosystem: Environmental > Aquatic > Freshwater > Lake | place: USA: Sparkling Lake...
ACAGTACTCGAGGCGACCCGCATTCGCACCGACATCGGTCCGAGCCAGGCCTGGTACACCGAGAACCTGCGCTACTACTACCTGATCCTGCCGACGGTCGACGGCTCACTTTCGCGACGCTTCGGCTTCCTCATCACCGCGCTGTCGCTGTTCGTTTCCATGTTCATCATGTTGCGCCGCAAGAGGGTTCCCGGTGTGGCACGCGGTCCGGCCTGGCGTCTGATGGGCGTCATCTTCGCGACGATGTTCACCCTGATGTTCACGCCGACGAAGTGGGTCCATCACTTCGGGCTGTTCGCCGCCGTCGGTGCGGCGATGGCCGCCCTGGCGACCGTACTGGTGTCGCGCAGTGTCTTGCGCTGGTCGCGCAACCGGATGACCGTCGTGACGGCGGTGCTGTTCCTGCTCGCTCTGTGCTTCGCCACCACCAACGGTTGGTGGTACGTGTCGAGTTACGGCGTGCCGTTCAACAACGAGATGCCCCGCATCGCCGGCATCAGCGTCAGCCTGATCTTCTTCGTGCTTTTCCTCATCTCCGCGCTCTACACCGGCTGGCTGCACTTCGCATCCCGGGAGCACGGCGAGGGCCGCGTCGTCAGGTTGCTCACAGCCGCGCCGATACCGGTGGCGGCTGGATTCATGGTGCTGGTGTTCATCGCGTCCATGACGGCGGGCGTGGTGCGCCAGTATCCGACCTACTCCAACGCACTGGCCAATATCCGGTCGTTGTCCGGGGGGTGCGGACTCGCCGACGATGTGCTCGTCGAACCCGATACCAATGTCGGATTTATGACCCCACTGCCCGGCGAATACGGACCGCTTGGCCCGCTCGGCGGCACCAACCCGGTCGGGTTCACTCCCAACGGCGTGCCGGAACATATTGTGGCCGAGGCAATTCGGGTTCTTAATCCGACGCCCGGCATCGATTACGACTGGGAAGCGCCGGTTAAACTCGATAAAGCCGGGATCAACGGCTCGAAAATTCCGCTTCCGTATGGATTGGATCCGGATCGCGTACCGGTGGCCGGCAGCTATGTTGGCACGGCCCAGAAGGAGAGCCTGCTGACGTCGGCCTGGTATCTCCTGCCCGCCGCGGCCGAACAGCCTCTGGTGGTGGTGACCGCCGCCGGCACTATCGGCGGCAACAGCGTGCTCAAGGGAAAAACCGACGGTCAGACCATCGATTTGGAGTACGCCAGACCCGGCCCCAACGGAGATTTAGTTCCGGCCGGCCGGGTGCAACCCTACGACCTGGGCCCGGCACCATCCTGGCGCAATCTGCGTTACCCGCGATCGGCAATCCCCGCCGATGCCACCGCGGTGCGGATCGTCGCCGAAGACCGGTCACTGTCCCTGGGCGATTGGATCGCGGTCACCCCGCCGCGGGTGCCCCGACTGCTCTCCGTGCAGGACTACGTCGGATCCACCCAGCCCGTGCTCATGGACTGGGCGGTGGGCTTGGCCTTCCCATGCCAGCAGCCGATGTTGCACTCCAACGGCGTCACCCAGGTGCCGAAATTCCGGATCACGCCGGACTACACCGCCAAGAAGCAGGACACCGACACCTGGGAGGACGGCCGCAACGGTGGTCTCCTGGGAATCAGCGACGTGATGCTGCGGGCCCACGTCATGGCGACTTATCTGTCCGAGGACTGGGGCCGCGACTGGGGATCTTTGCGTAGGTTCGACACCATCCTCGATGCCGAGCCGGCGCAGATCGATCTGGGAACCGCGACCCGCAGCGGGCTGTGGTCGCCCGGTCGGATCCGAATCAAGGCCTAGCTCTAACCCGGGAGTTACAGCCCGGCCTCCGCGGAGACGGCCGCCGGCGTCACCGCGAGAATCGGTGTGCCGACGGTCGTTTCACCTTCGGCGGTTTGCTCTACCGATCCAAATTTCTTTGAATTCAAGATAATGATCGGGGTGGTCAATGGATAACCGGCAGCTTCGATGACCTTGCGGTCGAAGGTGACGAGCGGGGCTCCGGCAGTGACCCGATCGCCCTTGGCGACATGCACATCGAATCCTTCGCCCTTGAGTTTGACGGTGTCGATTCCGATATGGATAAGCACCTCGACACCACTGTCCAGGAGTAGTCCGAAGGCATGGCCGGTCGGCTGGGCGGCGACCACTACGCCCGCGCCGGGCGCATACGCGGTGTTCCCGGACGGAATCACCGCAATTCCCGGCCCCAGGATTCCCTTGCCGAACACCGGATCGGGAACATCGGCGAGGGCCATGATCGTGCCGTCCAGTGGCGAGAGGATCTCCGCGGTCAAGCCCACCTCCCCCGCGGTCTCGGTCGCGGCGGCGGCGATCATCGTGGCGGCACTGGCCCCGGCCATCGGTCCCTCCAGATCGGCGACCGGGACACCTGCGGCGGCCAGTTCGGCAGCCTCCTCCGGGGAGCGGTAACCGGAGAAGATCACCAGGACCATCGAGGTGATGAATGCCGCGGCGATGGCAAACGCGTACAGGGCCATGTTGTCGAACGCCGGAATGGTCAGCAGTGAGGTGAACACGAAGGCGTTCGTCTTGACCCCGCCGCCGAGGCCGATGATCAGGCCGCCAACGAAACAGCCGACCAGCATCCGCGGATAGATTCGTTTGAACCGAAGGTGGATGCCGTATAGGGAGGGTTCCGAGATGCCGCCGAGCAGACCGGCGGCCAGGCCGCCGATGGCGGTCTGGCGCATCTGGGCGTCGCGTTCCCGCCAGGCCAGGTATAGCACCCCAGCGGTGGCACCGAAGCAAGCGAAGTTCCATGCTCCCATCGGGCCCTGGATGTAATCGAAGCCCAGCGTCTGGATATTGAGCAGCATGATGGCGTTGATCGGCCAGTGCAGGCCCAACGGCACCATGAACGGGTAGGCCAGCGGGATGACGATGGCGAAGATCAGCGGGGAGAAATCGTTGATGGCTTTGAGTACATTTGCCAGTCCGGCGCCGGTGTAGACACCGATCGGCCCGATCAGGAACGCCGTCAACGGGATCATGATCAACATCGACAGGAACGGCACGAAGATCAGTTGGACGTTCTCCGGGATGAGCCGCTTCAGCAATGCGTAGAGCGGACCGAGCACGGCGGCCATCAGCAACGGCGGGAACACCTGCGAGCTGTAGTTGAAGATCGTCAGCGGCAGTCCGAACACCTGCACGACATCCACCTGGGAGCCGAACACATTCGACGGAGTGGTGAAGTCCTTGAGCGCGGCGAAACCCGGCAACATGACCACGGCCATGATCGCGAAGCCGACCCAGGGATCGGCGCCGAGTTTCTTGGCAGCGTTGTAGGCGATCATCAACGGCAGGAAGACGAACACGCTTTGCCAGCACAGGTTCATGAACTGCCAAGACGGCGAGAGTTCCGCCGCCGTCCGCGGATCTGCCCAGTTCGGGATGACCTTGAGCGTGCTCATCAGAGCCATGAAGGTAATGAACAGCGACGCACCCAGCAGTGCGCCGAGGATCGGCCGGAACGAGTCGGACAGGAATTCGAAAAACGAATCGAGCCAGGCGAACTTGCCGCGCGGGCCCTTGGCGCGGGCCGCGGCCTTGATCGCGGCGGCATCGTCGGTGCCGGAACCACCGTCCATGCCGGGCAGCGCCTTGATCTGGTTGTAGACCGTCTGCACTCCCCCGCCGATGACCACCTGGTAGCGGTTGCCGGCCTGGGGCACCGCGCCCATCACCCCGGACACCGACTCCAGATCGGACTGCGTCACGCCGGAGGCGTCGCGCAGCGTGAAGCGCAGTCGGGTTGCGCAGTGCGTGAGACTCTCGATATTCGCCGACCCACCCAATTTGGCGACGATCTCAGCAGCTGTATTCGACGACACCGAATGCCCACCCTCCACGAAGCGACCCGGACCGGACCGGCCTGAGTGAGCCGATGGTATCGGCGCGGCCCTGGTCACCGGAACAGATTGGGATCAGCGGAACAGATTGGGAACGCCAATACCGAAATCAGGGTGCGGTCGGTGGTCGGGATCCGGCCTTGCGTAGCCGTTCCGGCTGGGATGACCATACGGTCTCACTGCTTTGGGAGTCCGCCCGGGCGCAGTAGGCGGGAGCGCCATTGTCGTCGACTGCCGCCGCGCCGAGCACCGCGCAGTCCGCGCCGAGGACCACCACGGGCAGATCCATCCGGGCCGACACCGCCGGCGGCGGGGGCGTCGTCGGGACCGAGGCTGTGCCGGTGTCGCGGCGCACGGAGAACAACGCGAGTGCGACGCCGAGGGCCGAGACGACGAGTAGCGCAGCCAGTGCCGCAGCGATCCAGCGTTTCCTGCCGGGAGCAGCCTCGGGTTTGCGATGCCGTGCCGTCATACCGGCCGCCGGGCCCAAGGCGTCCCGCATCGCCGTCGCGAAATCACCGCACTGGTCGAAACGATCGGACGGATCTTTGGCCAAAGCTCTGGCGAACACAGGTCCGAGTCGGGCGAGATCGGGGTGCCCGGTGCCGATCGGTGGCGGCTGTGCACTCAGATGGTTACCGATGACGACGGCGGGGTTGCTGTTGGCGAACGGCGCCGCACCGGTGAGCAGATGGTAGGCGGTAGCGGCGAGCGAGTACTGGTCGGCGCGACCGTCGATCTGTTCGCCTTTGAGTTGTTCGGGGGCCGCGTAGTTCACCGTGCCGACCGTCATGTCGGCGCCGGTCAGATCGCTGGATTGGCCGATCCAGCGAGCAACACCGAAATCGGTCAGCATGACTCGTTCGTCGCCGGACTCCGACACACCGAGAAGGATGTTCGCCGGCTTGATGTCCCGATGCAGCAGCCCACGGCTGTGTGCATAATCGAGGGCAGCGGCGATATCGGCGACGATGTGCGCCACGTCGGCCGGCGGAATCCCGTTCGGGTGTTTTCCGGTCAGCAGCCGGGAGGCATCGGTGCCTTCGACGAACTCCATGGCGATCCACAGTTGGCCTTCGAAGTCACCGCGGTCGTAGATGGTGACGATGTTCGGGTGGCGCAGCATCGCCACCATCTCGGCTTCCCGATTGAATCGCTGCCGATACTCGTCATCGTGACTGACCTCGGTGCCGAGCACCTTCAGGGCGTCACGCCGAGGCAGGCGCGGATGCTGTGCCAGGTAGACCTCGCCCATGCCACCGACACCGAGGGTTCCCTCGATGGTGTAGCCGGCGAAGCTCTGGCCGTCCGCTAACGGCATCTGCGCAGCCTAGGCGCATTGAGATTGTCTTCGAACAACTCACCCCGGGACATGGGCTTTCAGGTGCGCGAGTGCACCGGTGGCCAGGCGGGCGAGTTCGGCTGCCTCGTCCCGGTCGAGGGCGGCATCGAAAATCTCGGTCATCCGGCGACCCGTTGCGGCCTCGACGGCGGCGTAGCGGTCCTTCTTGTCCGCTCCGTCGGCGAACGGTTCCGGCCAGCCGAACATCATCGTGTAGTCGTGGCCACCGTGGAGCATGTGGGCTTCGACCGGGCTGATGCCGGAGTTGGTCAATGCGTTGAAATGCACATCGGCGCGTAGTTCACGCAACACGAACATCACCTGCAGTGCCCGCGCGGGGTCGTCATCGGCCAGTGACATGTTCCGCCATCCGGCGAACATCGGCAGGCCGAGGTAGGACGTCGCACCGATGACCTTCTCGCCCAATTCGGCGATACGCGCCAAGCCCGTCGCACCGGCAAGGTACTTCCGACCGAAGTCGGCGATCTGATCGGAGTACACCTGCGCAGCGCCCATCGCCCCGCGCACCGCGACGCCCTCTTCCCAACAGGTGCGGATGAATGTCGGCTCGAAGATGGCGAATACCGAACTGACGGTCACTCCGGTGGCGTCACCGAGCACCCCGCCGCGGCCGGCGACGTAGCCCGCGAACGGGTTCGCGTACCCCGCAGCGATACTCCCCGCGAAGGTCTCCGGGTGCAGCATGAAGATGCTGATCGCTTCTCCCATCGCCGCACCCGCCTCGTTGACGGATTGTTCCTGGGCATGACTCATGTTGTGGCTCCTCATGTTTGGCTGTAAATGGTGGTGTTCGGTGTGGGGCCGCTAACCGGCCGCGACACGGGCAACCGCGACCGGGATGCCGTTGAGGGCCCCGTTCCCCGACGGTTCGTCGAGGAAGGTCGGTGGGGACAGGATGTTGCTGTTCACGCCGGGTGATCCGTTGGCCACACCCAGCCGGGTACCCGGCTTTCCGTGGCCCCACCCGTGCGGCATCGACACCACCCCGGGTTTGATGGCGTCGGTGAGTTCGACCGGCACCTCGATCTCGCCGGCGGAGGAGACGACGCGGACGGTGTCACCGGCGGCCACCGAACGCACGGCCGCATCGTCGGGATGCATCAGCAGCGTGCACCGGTCACGGCCCTTCATCAGGGGCGAAAAGTTGTGGAACCACGAGTTGTTCGACCGCAGGTGCCTGCGGCTGACCAGCACCAGTTCCTCGGGTTCACGGTCCAGTCGCGCCGCGAGTCGGGGTACGTCGTCAAGTAGGTACTGCGGCGCCAGTCGGATCTTCTTGTCGGAGGTGTTGAGGATTTCCGGCACCTGCGGGATCATCGGCCCGAAATTGACCCCGTTGGGCTGCTCCTTGAGTTTGGCCAGGGTGAGCCCTTCGGGAACCTCGCCGTAGCGGTCGCCGAACGGGCCGGTGCGCAGCGTCAGGTCCAGGATGCGCTCCGGCCCGCCACTGCTGTAGTGACTGCGGATTTGTGCCCCGTCGAGGCCCTGGGTGAAGCAGAGGTAGTCGAAGAACCCGTCGTCGATCGCCCCGACGTCGACATCCTCGGCCGGGGTGCCGGCGCACAATCCGGTCAGCCGGATCAGGATCTCCCACTCATGCGGGCGGTCTGGATCATCGGGAATGAACACCGGTGCGGAGTAGTTGGCGACGGAATTGATCGCAAAGCCCAGGATCAAGTCGTCGTGGTGCGGCTGTTCCAGCGGTGAGGGTCCGGGCAGGAACACGTCGGCGTGCCGAGTGGTCTCGTTGAGCCACAGATCGACGGCGATCATCGCGTCGAGTTGCGGCAGCGCCTCATCCAGACGGTGTCCGGCCGGGCTGGACAGCACCGGATTTCCGGCAACGGTGATGAGGGCTTTGATCTGCCCATCGCCCGGCGTGGCGATCTCCTCGACCAGGCACGACACCGGGACCTGCCCGAGGACTTCCTTGGCACCGCGCACCCGGGTCTGTCACCGGCCGAACTCCGCCAGCCCGCCCTCCAGGCCCGGCTGGGGTTGGGCGGTGATGGTCCAGACCGCCGGCCGCGGGAACATCGCGCCGCCGGGGGTGTCCAGGTGCCCGGTGAGGATGTTGACCACGTCGACCAGCCAGCTGGCCAGACTGCCGAACTCCTGATTGCACAGGCCGATTCGGCCGTACACGACAGCTTTCTCGGTGCCCGCGAGTTGACGGGCTAGGCCACGGATGCGCTCGGCACTGATCCCGGTCACCGGTGCGACGCGCTCGGGCAGCCAGTCGCGGGTCAGCTCCCGCAGGGCCTCGACGCCGTCGACGTGTCCGGTGAGCGTGCCGAGGGTGGCGAGATCCTCGTCGAACAGCGTGTGCACCACCGCCAGCAGCAGGGCGGCGTCGGTCCCAGGCGTGATGGGGAGCCACTCATCGGCCTTGGCGGCGGTGGCGGTGCGCACCGGGTCGATGACGATCACAGTGTCGATGCGACCGATGATGCCCATCACGTCCGGGGCGGCGAGCAGCGAGCCCTGCGATGCCGCCGGATTGGCGCCCATCACCACCAGCAGGTCGGTTCTTTCGATATCGGGAACCGGAAAGCCCCACCAGTTGCCGAACATGAGATGGGAGGACAGGTTCTTCGGCCACTGGTCCACGGTGCCGGGTGAGTAGCTGACCGGGATGCCCGACATCCCCAGCAGCACTCCGGTGTAGCGGCCCAGTGAGAACGAGTGCGCCAACGGATTTCCGGTGTAGGCGGTGACCGCGCCGATACCGTGTTCAGCGATGACCGGCGCCAGCAGTTCGGTGCAACGCCGGAACGCCGCATCCCAGCTGACCTCCTGCCACTGACCGTCCACCTTGATCATGGGCGTGCGGATCCGGTCGGGGTCTTCGTGGACGGCACCCAGCGACGCGCCCTTGGGGCACAGATAGCCACGGCTCCAAACGTCATCAGGGTTACCGCGGATGCTCACGACCCGGGCATCGGCGACCTGAATCTCCAAGCCGCACATGGCTTCACAAAGTGGGCAGGTGTAGAGGTGGCGCCCATCCTGTCCGGTGGCAGCAGGTCGGGTCCGGTCGGAGGTCACCGGATTACGGTAGAGCGCCACGGTGGCACCCCGTTGCGGTTCGTCTAAACCGATGCCGAACGCTATCGGGCGTCGATCCACCTCAATCCGGGTAGTCCATGGGCACCGCGAGGGTTTTGAGCGTCATCGCCAGCGCGTCGTACTGGCCCACCAGGGTGACGAATTCGATGAGTTGGCGGCGGTCGAGAAACCCGCTGAGCCGCTGCCAACTCTGATCGGAGAGCATCCGGGTGGCGATGAGTTCGTCGACTCCGATCAGCAGGGCCTGCTGGCGATCGGAGAGTCCCTCGGCGGCCGGCCAGGCGAAGACCCGGGCCTGGGTGTTCTCGTCGACCCCGCGCCGCAACGCCAGTCGGCGATGCTGCTGCAGTTCGTATTCGCTGGCGCGCAGATGGCCCACCCGCAGGATCACCACCTCGGTGTCACGCTTGGGAAGTCGGCCGGCATTGAGCAGCAGGCCACTGAACGGCGCCCACGACCAGAACAGCCGACGGTGCTGAGCCAACACCGTGAACAGATGGAACTCGGGTACGCCCCACACCCGGGCCGCCAGCCTGCAGAACAAAAACCCGAAAAGGCCGAGTTCTCGCCGACCGCCCGGCGGGATGCGTTCTGCGCTCACCGCGGGCAGCGGGTCAATCCGGTTGGCCGGTAGCGGTTCTCGCGAGGTCATACCCCATTACACATCGTTGGTCGTAATGTCGCTGCCAATGAGTCAAACACCTGCATCTATTCCCACCGCGGCCGAGGCGATAGCCCGCCTGGACATGCCGTTAGTCGAAGCGATGATGACTCAGCGGGCCATTCGACGCGTTCTGCCCGACCCCGTCGACGACGCGATCGTCGTGAAATGCGTCGAGTTGGCACTTCGGGCCCCGACCGGATCCAACGGTCAGAACTGGGAATTCATCATCGTCAAGGATCGCCGCGTCAAGGAGAAGCTGGGCAAACGCTATCGGCAGGCCTGGTCGGTGGCGCTCGCCACGCAGTACCGGCCGTGGACGACGTCGGCAGGTCTGCGGCGCCGCCTGGTGCCGAGCGACGACCCGATGGCGAAACTGCTGCGGGCCGTGCAATGGCAGGTCGATCACTTCGCCGAGATTCCCGTCCTCGTCGTGCCGTGCCTCGGGGGCGGGGTCCGCGGCGGGCAGCTGCCTTACGCGCCGCTGCCGCACGTGCTCACCTCAGGCGTGGCCGGATCGATCTACCCGAGCGTGCAGAACCTGCTCCTGGCAGCGCGGGCGATGGGCCTTGGCGCGGGCCTGGTCACGCTGCCACTGTGGAACATGACCTCGGCTCGGCGGATCCTCGGCCTGCCACTGTCGGTCACTCCGTACTGCGTGGTTCCGCTCGGCTGGCCGAAGGGCCGCTACGGTCCGACGACGCGCCGACCCGTCGGAGAGGTCACCCACCTCGACGGATACGGCAACCGGCCCTGGCTGGACGGCTGAAGCACCAGCGGCGGACATTCGCGCTGGGCAGCAGGCCGTGCTCCGGGCAGACGGCCTAGCGCCGCAGCGGTGGCGGCCGACTGGCGGTGCCGGAAGTTCGTTATCCTGAGATCACGTTCGAAGTGCGGATTCGCCCTTCCTGCGGGCGGCGATTGCGCCGTTCACGTGCGCAGCCGCGCGGGGGCGGCGGCGGTCTCGGCGCAGACACGTCCGAAAGAGGAAGCACCGTGGGTACAGCCAGCGTGACGCCGATCGCGGTGATTGGAATGGCCTGCCGCCTTCCGGGCGGCATCGACACACCCGAGCTGCTCTGGGACGCACTCCTGGCCGGTGCCGACCTGGTGACCGAGATTCCGGCCGACCGCTGGGACCCCGACGAGTTGTTCGACCCGGAGCGCGGGGTGCCTGGGAAGACGATTTCCCGGTGGGGAGCCTTCCTCAATGACATCGGGGGGTTCGACGCCCCGTTTTTCAACCTGCCCGACAACAAAGCCCTCGCGATGGACCCGCAGCACCGTCTGCTGCTGGAGACCTCCTGGGAGGCGGTTGAACGGGCCGGTATCGCTCCCGCGTCGTTGGCCGGAACCGCAACGGGGGTCTTCTTCGGCCTGTCGCACGACGACCAGACCCCGTTGGCTATCGACGAGGGCATCTACGGATTCACCGAGTCCACCGCGTGCATGGCCTCGGGCCGGGTGGCCTACGTGCTCGACGCACGCGGTCCAGCCCTGACATTCGACACCGCATGTTCCTCAGGACTGCTCGCCGTTCACGTCGCCTGCCGCAGCCTCAACGACGGCGAGAGCGATCTCGCCCTTGCCGGCGGCGTTCAGGTGATGATGGAGCCTCGCAAGAACATCTGGGCATCCTCTCAGGGCATGCTCTCACCGACCGGGCGCTGCCATGCCTTCGACGAGGCGGCCGACGGGTTCGTCCGCTCCGAGGGCTGCGCCGTGGTGGTCCTCAAGCGACTGCCCGACGCACTACGCGACGGCGATCCGATCCTGGCCGTGGTGCGCGGCACGGCCACTAACTCCGACGGCCGGACACGCAATATCGCGACGCCGTCGTTGGACGCACAGGTTGCGGCCTGCCGGGCCGCGCTCGCCGCCGGCGATATCGACCCGGACACCATCGGTGCCATCGAGGCACACGGCACCGGAACCCCGGTTGGGGACCCGATCGAATTCGGCAGCCTCGCAACGACATACGGTAGGAACGGCACGGTCCTTCTCGGCTCGGCGAAGTCGAACTTCGGCCATACCGAAGCAGCCGCGGGCGCGCTGGGCTTCGTCAAAGCCGTCCTCGAGGTTCAGCACGGGGAGGTGCCGCCCATGGTGCACTTCAACCGGCTACCCGAGGCACTGGCCCAGATCGAGACCGGATTGAAAGTTCCGCGGGAGACCACGCCGTGGCCCACCGGCGTCGCCGGACCGCGCCGGGCCGCGGTCTCCTCCTACGGGGTCTCGGGCACCAACGTGCACGCCATCGTCGAACAGGCACCGACCGCTGAGCCTGCCGCGGCTGCTGAGACCAACCGGACGCTGCTGTTCCCCATCTGCTCCACCTCTGCCGAAGAACTGCGAGAAACCGCCGGACGGTTGGCGGCTTGGGTTGAGCAGCAAGATGATTCAGTGGCCCTTGCCGATCTCGGCTACACCCTGGCACGCCGGCGCGGACACCGGCCGGTGCGCACCGCGGTGATCGCCGATGACCGGAAGGAACTCTGCGCCGCCCTGCGGGAGATCGCGGCCGGTGATGCGCAGTACCCGGCCTCGGTGGGCCGCGACGACCGCGGGCCGGTGTGGGTCTTCTCCGGACAGGGTTCGCAGTGGGCGCAGATGGGCTCCGGACTGCTCGAAGCCGAACCCGCGTTCGCCGTCACCGTCGCGGCCCTCGAACCACTGATCGCGGCAGAGTCCGGCTTCTCGGTGACCGCGGCGATGTCGGCACCGGACACCGTCACCGGTATCGAACGCGTCCAGCCGACCCTGTTCGCGATGCAGGTCGCACTGGCCGAGGCAATGAAGTCCCGTGGCGTCCGGCCGGGCGCGGTCGTCGGGCACTCGATGGGCGAGGCGGCCGCGGCCGTCGTCGCCGGGGCGCTCTCGCTCGAAGACGGAGTGCGGGTGATCTGCCGCCGGTCGGCACTGCTGGCCCGACTATCGGGTTCCGGCGCGATGGCCTCCGTCGATCTGTCCGAGCAGGCCGTCCGCGACGAACTGGTCGGCCGCGGCATCGAGGACGTCGTGGTGGCGGTGGTCGCCTCGCCCCAGAGCACGGTGATCGGCGGCGACACCGCGAAGGTCCGCGAGTTGGTCGCCGACTGGGAGCGTCGGGACGTCATGGCACGCGAAGTGGCGGTCGATGTCGCCTCGCACTCTCCGCAGGTGGATCCGATCCTCGCCGACCTGACCGCCGCGCTGACAGATCTCACACCGATGACACCCCGGATTCCGTTCTACTCGGCTACCCGTCCCGATCCGCGCGCGGTGCCTGAGTGCGATGCCGGGTACTGGGTGGACAACCTTCGGCAAACCGTGCGCTTCGCCGCGGCCATTCGGGCCGCGCTTGAGGACGGCCACCGGGTCTTCGGCGAACTCTCCCCGCACCCCTTGCTGACCCGCGCCATCGAGCAGACCGCGCAGGGGCTGGAGACTCCCGCGGCGGCACTGGCCGGTCTGCGCCGCGAACAGCCGGCACCGCACGGGGTACTGGACTTCCTCGCCGACCTGCACAATGCCGGTGCGGCAGTGGACTTCTCAGTTCTCTATCCGACCGGACGGTTGGTGAACGCTCCCCTGCCAATGTGGACCCACCGCAACTACCGGCTCACCCGGGACCCCTTGGCGCCGGGTGCCCGCGGTGATCACAGCGTCCTCGCACATCCTCTCCTGGGCGCCCATGTGCGACTCCTGGAGGAGCCGGAACGCCACGCCTGGCAGGGCGATGTCGGCACCGTAGCGCTGCCGTGGCTGGGCGACCACCTGGTGCGCAATGTCGCCGCGCTGCCGGGTGCTGCCTACTGCGAGATGGCGCTGGCGGCGGCGGAGCAGATCTTCCCCGACGGTTCGCATGTCTGCGACGTCGAGTTCGAGGAGTTGCTCCTACTCGACGAGCACACCGAGGTCTCCGCCGTCGCGGCGGCCGAACCCGACGGCACCGTCAGCTTCACAGTGTCAACCGCCACCGAGGACGAGCGGATACAACGTGCCACCGCAGTACTGCACGCCAACGACGATGAGCCGCAACCGGTTCGCCAGGACATCGACGCGCTTCTCGCCGCCCATCCCGACGCCGTCACCGGCGACGAGATCCGGGCGTCGCTGGCCCTCCGCGGCATCGACTTCGGCCCCGCATTCGCCGGCCTCACCCGCGTACACACATCCTCCGAAGCCGCCACCCTGCTCGCCGAGGTCGCGGTGCCGACGAGTATCCGAGCTCACCAAGCCGGCTACGGCATTCATCCAGCCGTCCTGGACGCGTGCTTCCAGGCCGTGGGTGCGCACGTGCTGCTCGCGGGAGAGCGCGACGGCGGTCTCCTGCTGCCGTTGGGCGTGCGTCGGCTGCAACGCTTCGGTGCGGGCCGCGACGCCCGCTACTGCCACGTCACGATCACGACGTCCGAGTCCACGCTGATCGAGGCCGACCTCGCCGTGCTGGACCGCGACGGCGAGGTGATCCTGACGATCGGCGGCCTGCGGATGGGCACCGGCGATTCCAAGAGCACCGAACGCGAACGGCTGCTGTCGGACCGACTGGTGACCGTCGAGTGGCAGGAACGCCCAGCACCGTCCGAGCCGAGCGTCGACGCCGGCGTGTGGCTGCTGATCGGCACGGGCGACACCGACGACCTTCCATCGCACCTGTCCGATGCCCTGGTGAACGCGGGCGCGCAGTGTCGAACCCGGCTCCTCGATACCGGCGCCGAGATCAGCGCTGCTGACCTGACCGCCGACGGCCTGACCGGCGTGGTCGTCCTGGCTCCGCCGGCCGGCGGGAACCCGGATCCCGACGGCCTGGCGCGCGGTCGGCACCTCGTCGAGCAAGTCGTCCACATCGCCGCGGCGGTGGCGGCCACCGATGGGGAGCAGCCTCGGCTCTACGTCGTCACCCGCAACGCACAGGTCGTGACGGCCGGCGAACGAGTCAACCTCGACCACGGCGGTATCCGCGGACTGCTGAGGGTGATCGGTTCGGAGCATCCGGGGTTGCGACCCACGCAGATCGACGTCGATCCGCGCACCGGCGCCGATGCGTTGGCGGCTGAGTTGCTCAGCGGATCCGACGAGGACGAGACAGCGTGGCGGGAGGGCGCCTGGTACGTCGCGCGGTTGCAGCGCACCCCGTTGCGCGCGGAGGAACGACGCACCGCGGTGCTCGACCCGCAGCACGACGGTATGCGCCTGCAGGTCCGCGTCCCCGGCGATCTTCGGACGATGGAACTGACTGCCGTCGAACGCCGGGCACCGCAGGTCGGCCAGATCGAGGTCGCCGTCGGCGCCTCCAGCATCAACTTCGCCGACGTGCTCGCCGCATTCGGTCGCTGCCCGACGTTCGACGGAAAGCAACCACCACTCGGGTTGGACTTCGCAGGCGTGGTTACCGCGGTCGGACCGGGGGTCACCGCCCACCAGGTCGGTGACCCGGTGGGTGGCTTCGGCGCCGGCGGATGCTGGGGCACCTACGTCACCTGCGACGAGCGGCTGGCGGCTCGACTGCCCGAGGGTCTGAGCGTCGAGGAGGCCGCCGCCATCTCCACCGGCTACGGCACCGCGTGGTACGGACTGCACGACTTGGCGCGGATCGAGGCCGGCGACCGCGTCCTGATTCACTCGGCGACCGGTGGCGTCGGTCTGGCCGCGATCGCGATCGCTCGGCACGTCGGAGCGGAGATCTTCGCCACCGCGGGCAGCCCGGGCCGCCGGCAGTTGCTTCGCGACATGGGTATCGATCACGTCTACGACTCACGCTCAACCGATTTCGCCGAAGAAATCCGGCGCGACACCGACGGGTACGGCGTCGA
>Ga0164294_10003131_pt1 | contig 14741 bp, 13 predicted proteins | sample GEODES005metaG_FD_111479 | JGI IMG/M metagenome (GOLD analysis project Ga0164294, IMG submission 111479) | Oligotrophic lake water microbial communities from Sparkling Lake, Wisconsin, USA - GEODES005 metaG | ecosystem: Environmental > Aquatic > Freshwater > Lake | place: USA: Sparkling Lake...
CGACCATATCCCACGATTGGTCCGATCGTACGCTCCTATCGGCGCAGAAGCGGCCGGGCACGGTCGGCTTGCCTGAGAAACCGATGCCTTTTGTCCGCGTGAAACCCTAAGCGCCATCGATGCACCCGTCGCGCGCTTCCCATCTTTCCGAATCGGTCGTCGACTCCAGATCGCGATCCTCGCTGCCGTTCCTGCGCGATCGGTGGCTGGCGGCCGGGCTGCTGCTGGCCGCGCTCGCCGATCTGCTGCTGCTGCATTGGGCGCGGCTGAGCATCGCGGTCTCGGTCGCGAGCGTCGGCTATGCGCTGGCCGGCGTCATCGCCATGGCGGCGCGCTACAGCCTGCGTGCGCCCGCCACGCGGCAGAAGCGCATCGCGCGCGACCTGATCGAGGGCATGCTCGTCTTCGTCGCGATCTGCCTGCTCGGCGCGGTGGCGAGCTATCCGCTGGCGACGATCAGCCACGGCTTCGTCGACAAGGGCCTCGAGAGCGTCGATGCCGCCGTCCATTTCCACTGGCTGTTCTGGTACGAGCTGGTCGCGAGCCACGCCTGGCTGCAGGCGCCCGAGCGCGCCGCCTACCTCAGCATCTACTGCACGCCCGCCGTGCTGATCACGGCCTTCGCCGCCACCGGGCGGCGATCCGAGATGCATCGCTTCCTAGCCTCCTACTGGCTCGCCGCGATCCTGACGCTGTGCTTCTTCCCGTTCGTGCCCGCCGCCGGCCCGTTCGCGACGCTCTGGCACGGCAATGCGCCCTACATGCCGCTGAGCGCGCTCTATCAGGACGAGGTGATCGTCGCGCTGCGCCACCATGCCGTGCAGACGGTCGATCTCGGCTCGCTGCATGGGCTGGTCTGCGCGCCGAGCTTCCATGCGGCGAGCGCGGTCCTCTACATCGCGGCCGGCTGGCGGATCGCCTGGCTGCGCTGGCCGATCGTGGCACTGAACGTCGCGATGCTGCTGGCGACGCCGATCGAGGGCACGCATTATCTCGTCGATATCGTGATGGGGATGGTGGTCGCGCTGTTCGCTTTGCTGGTGACGCCGCGGCTGATCAAGGCGGCCGAGGGCGCGGGACGGATATCGCCGACGCCCGCGGAATGACGCCGCGCACGATCCAGCTGTTCCTCACCCCGCAGGCCGGCGCCCGCCTCCGGAAGCGCGCGCGGCACCTGGCCCGCGCATTGGAGAGCCAGGGGGTCGAGGTGCTGCCGACGCCCGATGCCGTCCACCCGCTCACCATCGACGAGCGCGCCGATCAGGTTTGTGCGATCGGGGGCGACGGCACGTTGCGGTACGTGGTCGATGCCGTCCGCAAGCGCGACCGCGCCGTCCCGGTGAGCGTCTTCCCGGCGGGCACGATCAACCTCGTCGCGCGCGAACTGGACCAGCCGGCGACGGCGGCGGCCTTCGCGGCCCGGCTGATCGCGGACCGGCGGCCGAGCCCGGGGCATTTCGCGCTGGTCGGCGACCTGCCCCTGCTCGCCTGCGCCAGCGTCGGCCCGGACAGTTATGTCGTCGAGCGCGTCTCGACACGGCTCAAGCGGCTGATCGGCCGCGCCGCTTATGGGGTCGCCTTCATGTGCGTGCTGGTCGATTGGCCGCGCGTGCGGATCGCCGTGCGGCACGCGGGCGGACGGATCGCGTGCGAGGCCGTCTATGTCGCGAAGGGCCGCTTCTACGCCGGCCCCTGGAGCTTCGCGCCCGAGGCCGCTCTGCGTGCGCCGATCCTGCATGTCGTGACGCTCGAGCATGCCTCGCGCTGGATGTTCTGCCGGTTTGCGTGGCGGCTGGTGCGGGGCCTGCCGATCGATCGGCTGCAAGGCGTCCGCCACTTCACCTGCACCGAGCTGGAGATCGAGGGCGACGGCAATGTGCCGCTCCAGGCGGACGGCGACATCTTCTGCCGGCTGCCCGCATCGATCCGCATGGCGCCTACGCCGCTGGAGATCCTGTAGCCGTCTCGCGCCCGAGCGGACCGCGGCTGAACTGCCAGTAGAGGATCACGCTCATCAGCGCGGCGTAGAAGCACCAGACCGATGCGAAGGCATAAGCGCGCACCAGCTGCACGATCGACAGCGCGACGATATTGAGCGCGCCATAGAGGCGGACGGGCTTGTAGCTCGACAGCAGCAGCGCCCCGCAGGTCGCGAGGATGTAGAGCAGCGAGATGAACAGGCTGCCGGTCATCTCGTTGCGATAGGCGATGGCATTGTGGTCGACGAAGCATTGCAGGGGCAGGAAGATCAGGCCGTAGGCATCCCAGGCGGCGGCGACCGCCCCGATCGCGCTCAGGCCGAAGATCACCTTCCGGCGCCACCCCTGCGGCTCCATCAGCGCCACCGCCAGCGGCATCAGGAAGGGCAATATCCCCTGCGCATAAAGCGTGAAGAGGAAGGCGACATGATCGCGCCCGATCGGCCCGATCCGCCCCTGCAGGCCCAGCCAGACCAGCCCTTCGGTGAATTGGTGCAGCGAAAACAGCAGCGGCACGGCGCCGAACAGCAGGGCCTTCGGCTGGCGGACGTGGCGGATCGTCGCGATGCCGATCGTCCCGATGATGGCGGCGGAGACGAAGCTGGCGGTCGGGGAATAGCACATCCCCCGCCTGTGCGGACGGGCGCCGCGACTTTCAAGCGAATGCGAAAGCGCAAAAGAAATGAGCCCCGCCTGCGGGGGGGAAGCAGGCGGGGCTCGATTATAGTGAAGACGGCCAGCGGGGGGGGGTAAGGCCGCCATCTTCAGGGGTTAAAACACGCGGATCGGGGATTGGTTCCCGGCAAGCGTCCCGCCAGTGAAAAACCGGCGGGGCGCGCCGCAGTCCCGGGGACGCCAGCCCACGCCGGGCTGCGGACCCCACCTTTCAACCGTGCGCCGTGACGAGAGTTCCGCCTTAGAAGATCCAGCCGCGCACCAGCGCGACGCCGAGGCCGGTGCCCGCCATCACCATGAACACGAGCAGGCTCAGCCAACCGCTCGCCTCGGCATAGACGCCGTCCTCCTCGGGATCGACCTCCAGATCAGACAATGCGCGGGTCGGGCGCGGCGGGGCGAGGCTGACGACGTTGCGATCGGCGAAAGCCGCGGCGGCGTCTTCCGGCGTCAGCGGGATAACGAAATTCAGGCCATAATCGTGGCCGCGCCGCCAGACGATGATCGAGCGGACCGATCCGACGCCCGCCAGCCCGATGCTGACGAAATCGCCGATCAGCAGCTCGGCATCGCATTCGATCCGCGCGCCGGTCTGCGAGATATCGTGGACATGGGCATCGACCGGGCCGGTAGCGGTGGCGCGCACCGTGGTCGGCGCATCGGCCTTCCGCCGCTCCGCGCGGCGCGTTTCGCTGCGATCTGCACTTGACGCCATGCTACCTGCCTCCGCCTGCCCGTGTAGCGCAGGAAACTTTGCGATTGCTTAATCGTGGGGTTTTTGTGCGATCCGGCCTCCGCTGGATCGCACCGCACCGGCCGATCAAACCAAAACGCCTCCAAAATCCGGAACGCTTGCCCGCATTCGCGGTTGCCCGTAGACCGCCCCCCACGCGAAAACGGAGCGACACCGAAGAATGAAAGCGCCCGTCTTCTACGATCCGAGCGGCCGACGGCGGCGCGTATCGAAGCGGGCGTTGTGGGCCATGCTGGTCCTGATCCTGCTCGCCGCAGTCGGATTCGCGATGACGATCCTGAACGTGCCGGCGCCCGATCCGCTGAAGATGGGCTTCGAGCGCGAGCAGCCCAACGCCCTCGGCGCCCAGGTCGCGCACATCCGCCACAACCTCGGCCGCCGCGTCCGCGCGCTCGAATCGTGGATGCCGCGCGGCAAGGGCACCGCATCGCAGGCGCGGCCGCTGGTCGTCGGCTTCTACGTGCCGTGGGACGATTCGAGTAAGGCCAGCCTCTCCGCGCATATCGACGATATGGATTGGGTCGTGGCGGCCATCGCCTCGATCAACGGGCCCGACCACCGCTTCGTCTACAAGCCCGATCCGGCGCTCCGCTCGATCCTGCGGACGAGCCAGCATCGCCCCGCGCTCTATCCCATGGTCCAGAACGCCAAGGACGGCATCTGGGACGGCAAGGGCATCGAACAGGTGCTGCGCGACAAGCAGGCGCGGTCCCGCCTGCTCGACATGATCGACGTGATGCTGAAGCGCGAATCCGCCGCCGGCGTCACCTTCGACTTCGAGGAACTGCAACCGAGCGCGCAGCCTTATTACCGCCGCTTCCTCGCCGAGGCGCAGGCGCGCTTCAAGCCGAAGAACTGGAAGGTCACGATGGCGATGCCGGTCGATGATCCCGATTGGGACATCAAGGCCTATGCCAAGGTCACCGACAAGCTCTTCCTGATGGTCTATGACGAGCATTATCCGGGCGGCGAGGCCGGGCCGATCGCCTCGCAGCCGTGGTTCGTCCAGCATGTCCGCGATGCCGTCGCGAAGGCGGGGCGCGACAAGGCGATCGTCGCGGTCGGCAATTACGCCTACGATTGGGTCGACGGCGCGACCGATGCCGATGCGCAGACCAACGAAGACGCCTGGCTGGTCGCGCACGACGCGCAGGCACCGACGCGCTTCGATCCCCAGAGCGGCAACGCGACCTTCGACTACAAGGACGACGAGGGCAGCATCCATCACGTCTGGATGCTCGATGCCGCCAGCGCCTGGAACCAGCTGCGCGCCGCCAAGGCGCTCGGCGTCTCGGGCTATGCGCTGTGGCGGCTGGGCGGCGAGGATCCCGGCACCTGGGCCAATTTCCAGGCGCTGAAGCGCGGCAACGTGCCGCCGGCCTATGGCGCGATCGCCTCGCTCGGCAACACCGATGTCGAGGGCAATGGCGAGATCATCCGGATCGAGGCGACCCCCACCGAAGGGCATCGCACCGCCACCGCCGACAAGCAGGGGCTGATCCGCGACGAACATTATGCCGGCTATCCGACACCCTATGTCGTCAACCGCACCGGCCTGATGCCGAAGAAGATCGCGCTGACGTTCGACGACGGGCCCGATGCCAAATGGACCCCGCAGATCCTGAAGATCCTGCGCGACAAGAAGGTGGCCGGCACCTTCTTCATCGTCGGCGAGAATGCACTCGCGCACCCGCTGATCCTGAAGGACATCCTCGCCCAGGGGTCGGAGATCGGCAACCACAGCTACACCCACCCCGATCTCTCACAGACGTCGCACCGCGGCGTAATGATCGAGCTCAACACGACGCAGCGGCTGGTCGAGGCCTATACCGGGCGGGCGATGCGCCTGTTCCGCGCGCCTTATTTCGGCGACGCCGAGCCGACCGGCGAGAAGGAGCTTTATCCCGTCCTGCTCGCGCAGAACGCCGGCTACGTCTCGGTCGGCCTCCATGCCGACAGCGAGGATTGGACGCGGCCGGGCACGCAGGCGATCATCGACAACACGATCGAGGCCATCCAGAACGGCGCCGATCAGGTCGCCGACGGCAATCCGCAGAAGGGCGCCAACGTCGTCCTGATGCACGATTCGGGCGGCGACCGCGCGCAGACCGTGGCGGCGCTGCCCGAGATCATCGATCGACTGCGCGCGATGGGCTATGAATTCGTGCCCGTCTCGAAGCTGGCGGGCCTGTCGCCGCAGCAGGTCAATCCCGAGATCAGCGGATCGGACCTGATCGCGGTGCGCTTCGACGTCGGCATCTTCCTCGTCATGGCCGGCATCAACCAGACGATCAAATTCCTGTTCTTCATCGCGATCTTCCTCGGCACCGTGCGCGCCGTGCTGCTCGCGATCCTCGCTGTGCGATCGAACCTCAAGCGCAACCGGCCGGTGCCGCCGCCGATCGATCCCACCCGCTTCGTCTCGGTGCTGATCCCCGCCTGGAACGAGGAACGCGTGATCGAATCCTCGATCAATCGCGTGCTGGCGAGCAAGGAGGTCGAACTCGAAGTCATCGTCATCGACGACGGATCGACCGACGAGACCAGCGCCATCGTCCGCCGCATCTTCGGCGACGATCCGCGCGTGCAACTGCTGACGCTGGAGAATGGCGGCAAGGCGCGCGCGCTCAACCAGGGGCTGGAGTTGGCCAAGGGCGAGATCATCGTGGCACTGGATGCCGACACGCAGTTCGAGCCCGAGACGATCGCGAGGCTTTCGCGCTGGTTCGCCGATCCCGAGATCGGCGCGGTCGCGGGCAATGCCAAGGTCGGCAACCGCATCAACATCGTCACCCGCTGGCAGGGCGTCGAATATGTGACCGCGCAGAATCTGGAGCGGCGTGCGCTCAGCCGCTTCGATGCGATCACCGTCGTCCCCGGCGCGGTCGGCGCGTGGCGCCGCGCGGCGCTCGATCAGGTCGGCGGCTACCCGCACGATACGCTGGCCGAGGATCAGGATCTGACGATCGCGATCCAGCGGGTCGGCTGGCTGATCGAATATGATGTCGATGCCGTCGCCTGGACCGAAAGCCCCGAGACGTTCGGCGCGCTCGCCAAGCAGCGCTTCCGCTGGGCGTTCGGCACGCTGCAATGCCTGTGGAAGCACCGCCGCATCCTCGTCGAGCGGCGCCCGGCGGGCCTCGCGCTGGTCGGCATCCCGCAGGCGTGGCTGTTCCAGATCGGCTTCGCGCTGATCTCGCCGCTGATCGATCTCGCGCTCGCGGTGTCGATCGTCTCGACCATCGTGCGCGTCCAGCAGCACGGCTGGGCGCAGACCCACACCGACGTGATCCGCATGGGCTTCTACTGGATCGCCTTCACCTCGATCGACGCCGTCTGCGGTTGGATCGCCTACAAGCTGGAACCGCGCGAGCGGAAATATCCGGTCTTCCTGCTGCTCGCCCAGCGGTTCGTCTACCGCCAGATCATGTATTCGGTGGTGCTGCGCGCGGTGGCAGCGGCGATCCGCGGCCCTTGGGTGGGATGGGGCAAGATGGAGCGGTCGGGGCGGGTGACGGCGTCGAATTGAGAAGCAGCCCACAAAACTTGGCGATCAGCCTGCTAGCCGCGCCCGTTGGCGTGCTAATGAGCGGCTGCTCAAGCAGTCCCGCTTCCGAGCATCAAGACTATGCGTGCGAAATACTGCAAGCTCCCGATCGCTTTGCGGGACGCCACGTTAGGATGCTGGGCGGCGTAGATACACGACCCAACGGTTATGAGTTCTCTGGTGCAAGTTGCCCGGCTGGCCAGAACAACTCGATTCCGTTGAATTGGAAGCCCGGCGCAAAACCATCGCCGGAAAACTGGGATCAACATCTCCTGCCTAAGCCTGGCGAGGCGCCGAAGCCGTTGCCCAACCCTTTTCATTTCGGTTGGGTGACCGGCACGATTGTCCAGACGGCCCCGAAAGCATGGACCGTCGAAGTGTCGCAATACGAAGAATTTCACAAGCCGCTGCCTGATTAAAAGCGACGGTCACCCCCCTCCGCCAGCAGCGCCTCGTAGTCGCGACCGCCGTAGAAGATGCCGATAACCACAACGGCCTGCTCCTCGACCATGAAGGCGATGGTCACGCGGCGGCGCCATGCCAGTGTCCGCAGGCCGGGCCGGAGATCGTCGCGCGGCGTGCCGCGTTCAGGGAATTGCTCCAGCGTCGCGATATGGTCGAGGATGCCGGCCACAAAGCGTGACGCAGTCGCGGGATCGGCCGCTGAAGCGATGTAGCGATAGAGATGGTCGAGTTGATCGCGCGCCTCAGGCAAGACGATAATTCGATAGGATTCCACCGTGAGCGCTCAGCCGTCACGTTTGCCGATGCTGGCGCGCACGTCATCGAGATCGAGCCCGCGCGACGGATCGGCACGGTAGGCATCGTAAGCGGGCAGCGCCTGCTGGCGGAGCCAGTCGTCCAGGGCGCGTTCTCGGGCATGGAGCGCGCGGAGCCCTTCGCGGATGACTTCGCTCTCGCTGGCATATTCGCCGGACGCCACCTTTTCGCGGACCAGCGCCGCCATCTCGTTGGGCAGGGTCACACTGAACTGTTGGGTCGATCGCATCATCGCCTCCTATGAATAGGATTTAATCCTATCGATCCGCCCATTCAAGGCGTGGACATGGGCTACGACTTGAAAGCCCCGCCCACAGCCCCAATATGAACAAATGTGGATCATACCGATTTATCTTCCGGCTCCGGCCTGCCCCGCCTCCCGCGCAACAATATTCCAACACCGCGCAATCCGGCCCCTGGACGCACCGTAACTTTCGGCACTTTGCCGCCCTACTCAGCCGTGCGGGCGGCTGTCCCCAGCACACGGATCGCGTTCCACCTGCACCGTCGCATGATGGATGGCGAAGCGATCGGCGAGCGTGGCCGCCACCGCGCGCCGCACCCGTTCGTGATCGGCATCCTGCCCCAGCCCCACGTGGACGGTGGCATTGAGGTCGCTCGTCGACATCGACCAGATGTGGAGATCGTGGACATCGCCCACGCCCTCGATCTCGCCCAGCGCGCCGCGCACGTCGGCCAGGTCGATGCCCTTGGGCACGCCTTCGAGCAGCACGTTGATCGTGTCGGACAGCAGGCTCCAGGTGCGGGGCAATATCCACAGCGAAATGCCGATCGCGATCAGCGGATCGATCCAGACCAGATGGGTGAAATGGATGAGCAGCGCGCCGACGATCACGCCGGTCGATCCGATCGCGTCGGCCCACACTTCCAGATAGGCGCCTTTCATCGCGAGACTCTCGCCGCGCGAGGCCATCAGCACGCGCATCGCGGCGAGATTGGCGACCAGCGCAAAGGCCGCGATGCCGATCATGCCGCTGGTCTCGACGGCTTCGGGGTGGACGAAGCGCTTGATCGCCTCGATCCCGACATAGGCGGAGGCGACGAACATCATCAGCGCGTTGAAGGCGGCGGCGAGGATCTCGAGCCGCTTGTAGCCGAAGCTCCGGCGGTCGTCGGGCGCTTTCGTCGCGACCTTCAGCGCCAGCAGCGCGATGGCGAGCGCCGCGACATCGGTGAACATGTGCGCGGCGTCGGAGAGCAGGGCGAGGCTGTTGAACACCCAGGCGCCGATCAGCTCCGCGATCAGGACGGCACTGCTGATGCAGAGCGCGATCGAAAGCGCGCGTGCGCCGGCACCCGCGGTATGATCGTGGCCATGGCCGCCGTGGCCGTGGCCGTGGCTATGGCCATGCCCGTGGGAATGGCCATGCGCATGGCCATGATGGTGATGGCCGTGGCCATGGTCGTGATGCCGATGGTCGTGATCGTCGGCCATGGGGAAAGCTCCACTCTGCAAGGGCGCGCGCTAGCGATTTTCGGCCGCTTGTCGAGGCTCTTAACCATTCGCCTTAAGCGATCGGTAATCGGTTCGCCGCATATTGGCCCCGCGCTTCAAAAGGATGTGAGCGATGGGCCTCAGAAAGCACGAGATCGAGTGGACCGAGGAACCGGCCGGCGCACAGCCGATCGAAGCGGTGCCGTCGCCCGCGCTGATGCTGCAGCAGATGTTGCAGGAGCGGACCAACGTCCTCGCCCAGCCGCAGCTGACGCGCGACCAGCTCCGCAAGCTGGTGATGATGCTCGCCGCCGGTGGCTTCGCGGTGTGGATGGCGCTGATCTCCACGGCCAGCAGCGCGGTGGCGTTTATCGCCTAACGTCGGCTGATCGACGTCCGTCGGTCAGCGCGGCGCCGGCCCGCTCCCCCACCCGACCTCCCAACGGAAGCTTATTCTATGGGAGGTCGGGTGAGGGAGCGGGCCGGTGCCGTTTCCGGCGTAGCCGGACGAAGACTCCGGTTGGACCGGCCGCACCCTTTCTGTTAGCCGTTGCCGCCGATGGCTACCCAGTCCGCCGCCTCTGCCGCTCGCGAAATCCTCGTGCGTCTGCACGACGTTATGGCGTCGCGCACCAATGCGCAGGCGAAGCTCAATCAGGTCGTCCAGATCATCGGCGAAGCGCTGTCGAGCGAGGTCTGCTCGATCTATCTGCTGCGCGAGGGCGCGCTCGAATTGTTCGCGACGCGCGGGCTGAAGCAGGAAGCCGTCCACGTCACCCGCCTGCAGCTGGGCGAAGGCCTGACAGGCACGATCGCCGAGAAGAACGAGACGCTCAATCTGGCCGAGGCGACCAGCCATCCCGACTTCGCCTACAAGCCCGAGACCGGCGAAGACCTGTTCCACAGCTATGCCGGCGTGCCGATCGTCCGGGCCGAGCGTGCGATCGGCGTCCTGACCGTCCAGCATCTCGATCCACGGCGTTATGACGATGTTGAAATCGAAGCGCTGCAGACGGTCGCCATGGTCCTCGCCGAACTGATCGCGGGTGCAGGACTGGTGGACACGACCGCAGCGGCCGGGGGATCGACACGCGACGCCAGTGCCGCGCGCCTGACGGGGCTGAAGCTCGTCGACGGCATGGGCGCGGGCCGCGCCGTCTTCCACCAGCCGCGCGTGCTGGTCGAGCATACCGTCGCCGAGGATGTCGAGGCCGAGCGTCACCGCGTCTATTCGGCGTTCGACAAGATGCGCGATCAGATCGATCGCATGATGACGCAGGCCGAATTCGGGGTGGCGGGCGAGCATCAGGACATCCTCGCGACCTACAAGATGTTCGCCTACGACGAAGGCTGGCGGAACCGGATCAACGCCGCGATCGACAGCGGCCTGACCGCCGAGGCGGCGATCGAGCGCGTCCAGCAGCGCACCCGGATGCGGATGCGCGAGATCGACGATCCGTTGCTGGCGGATCGCATGCACGATCTCGAGGATCTCTCGAACCGGCTGCTGCGCATCGTCACCGGCCAGCTCGGCACAGCGGCACAGATGGGCCTGCGCGAGGATTCGATCCTGATCGCGCGCAACCTGGGTCCTGCCGAACTGCTCGAATATGATCGGCGGCGGCTGAAGGGCGTGATCCTGCAGGAAGGCTCGCTCACCGCACACGTCGTGATCGTCGCGCGGGCGATGGGGATTCCGGTGCTGGGCCGCGTGCGCGAGGCGCGGCGTGTGCTCTCCGAAGGCGATCTGATCCTGCTCGATGCGACGGCGGGCACCGCGACGGTCCGCCCGGCGCTGGCGCAGGAGGAGGCGTTCGACACGCTCTTTGCGCAGACCCAGAAGCGCCGCGCCGAATATGCCGCGATGCGCGATCTGCCGCCGACGACGCTGGACGGCGAGCGGCTGACGCTGATGGTCAACGCCGGTTTGCGCGAGGATGTCGCCGCGCTCGACATCACCGGCGCCGACGGCATCGGCCTGTTCCGCACCGAATTCGAATTCCTGATCTCGGCCGAGCTGCCCAAGCGCGATCGCCAGGTCCGCGTCTACCGCGACATCGTCGAGGCCGCGGGCGACAAGCCGGTGACCTTCCGCACGATCGACGTCGGCGGCGACAAGGTGCTGCCCTACCTCGCGAGCGAGGCGCAGGACGAAGAGAATCCGGCGATGGGCTGGCGCGCGATCCGGCTGGCGCTGGAGCGTGATGCGCTGCTCAAGGTGCAGGCGGCGGCGCTGATCGAGGCATCGGGCAATCGCGTGCTCAACGTCATGTTCCCGATGGTCGCCGAGCCGTGGGAGTTCGAACAGGCGCATGCGATCTTCGAAGCCCAGCGCGAACGCGTGGTCGCGCGCGGCAAGGCGCCGCCGACCGCGATCCGCTACGGCACGATGCTGGAGGTGCCGGCGCTGGCCGAGAGCCTCGATATCCTGTTGCCCCGGCTCGATTTCCTGTCGATCGGCACCAACGATCTCACGCAATTCCTGTTCGCGGCCGATCGCGCGCATCCCAAGCTCGCCGAGCGCTACGACTGGCTGAGCCCTTCGGTGCTGCGCTTCATCGCCCGCGTCGTCCGCCAATCGAAGGAAGCGGGCGTGCCGGTCGCGGTTTGCGGTGAGATGGGTGGGCGCCCGCTGGAAGCGATGGCGCTGATCGGGCTAGGGCTCGATCGGCTTTCGATCACGCCGGCTGCGGTCGGTTCGGTCAAGGCGATGATCCGCTCGCTCGATCTGGGAGCGTTGCGCGCAGACATGCCGACGCTGCTCAAGGCCCCGCCTGTGGACATGCGCGCGACCCTGCTGGAATGGGCGACGGCGCATCGGGTTCGAATCGCCTGAAATAATAGTTACGCCGCCGTGCTGGACTATACGACGAACTTGATCGAGATTATTGCACGAGCGGAGATCATGGGTCTGATATGGAAGAGGCTGGGTACGAACAGCATCTGACAGTCGCGGTTGGCGATGAACTGCGGGCCGCTCGCGAGGCGCGCGGGCTCAGCCTCGTCGACATCGCGGAGCGCACCCGCATCCCGCAACGTCACCTCTCGGCGATCGAAACCTCCGATTATGCGAACCTGCCGGCGGCGACCTACAGCGCGGGCTTCGTGCGCACCTATGCGCGGCTGCTGGGGCTGGATGCTGCGGATCTCTCGCAGCGCTTCCGCGCCGAGCTCACCCAGAACGGGTCGCGCGAACCGCGTCGGCAGGAGATGTACGAACCCGCCGATCCGGCACGGGTGCCCAGTCGCGGGCTGGTGTGGGTGACGTTGCTCGTCGCGATCCTGCTCGGCCTGGGCTATCTTTACTGGCGCGGCAGCCAGCTCGAAAACCCGGCCGAGGTCGCGACGGCGCCTGCGCCCAAGACCGACGCTCCCGCTTCGTCCGCGCCGCAGCCGGTTGCCGCACAGCCCGCTCCCGTCGCGCCGGCACCCGCCGCCGCGCCGACCGATACCGCGCTCATCACCGCCATCGAGCCGGTGTGGCTGCGGATCAGCGATGCCGACGGCAGCAAATTGTATCAGGGCGTCCTGAAGGCCGACGATCATTTCCAGGTACCCGCGACGGCGACCGATCCCCGACTGCGCACCGGCCGCGCGACGGTGCTGAAGATCACGGTCGGCCCGGTCACCATCCCGCCGCTCGGCCCGCCGGAAACTTTGATCAAGGATGTCAGCCTGAAGGCCGATGCCCTCCTGGCCCGCGCCGGACCGCAAGGCGCATCGCCGCCTCCCGCGACGCCTGCGCCAGCCGGCCAACAGCCCTAAAAGCTACTCCGTAAATTCGAAGAGCAGTCCGAGATTGTGTTCGAGCGCGAGTGCGAAGCGATCCGGATGTAAGCCGGCGATCAGCGGTACACCGCGATCGATGAAATAATCCCGCGCCTGACCGATATCGCGCACCGAAAAGACGCTCGATGCGATGCCCTCGCCGCCCTTTTCGAGGAGCTCCCGAATGGGACCGTCTGCGGTTGGCGTCAGCAGTTCGACACTGGCGTCGGCGATCCGCAATCCGATGGCGCGCGCTGCGATCGTAGGCCGATCCTCATGGTAGAGAATTTCGGCCGAAAGGAAGCGCCGCAGGAACTGCTCCGCCGCCGCGATGTCTCGCACGGCGATGGTATAGCCTTTGAGGCCGGTCAGGCCGAGGGCATGGGCATCGCGCCAATGCTCGGCAGGCAGCATCGGGCGCCCGAGCGTCTCCCATGACCGATCATGGAAATCGCCCGCGTAAAATTCGAACGATACGCCGAAGCTGTCGGCAGGATGGGTATGGAGCGCGATGCCGATATCCCTCACCGTCCGGACCTCGTGCGCAGCGAGTGCTTCGCGCACCTCGGCCATGTCCGCCTGATATTCGACGCCGAGATGGTAAGGGCCGAAGCGCGCGTTGAGCAGATATTCGTGCGGCACGAAAAGCTCGAAGATCGCCCGGCCGATTCCGATCAGGGCCGCGTGCATCTGCGCGCTGGGAAGATCGAGCAGGAATTCGGCATCGTAGAGCGCCCGGAAGCGATCGACGCTGGCGTCGAATGCCTCGACCACGACGTTCATGTGATTGAGCCGCAGCGGCCGGATCGACGTCATCGAGCGAGACCTCGCTTTGCCTTGCTTGGTGCTGTCGATCGTTCGGGCTCATGCATGGCGCCGGAATAGCCGAGGTCGCCGCCAAAGCAAAAAGCCCCACCGCTTTCGCGGCAGGGCTTTTGGTGTTTTGGTTGCGGGGACAGGATTTGAACCTGTGACCTTCAGGTTATGAGCCTGACGAGCTACCGGGCTGCTCCACCCCGCGCCAAAAATGCGGATCCGGGGATCCGAAACTCACTCCCGCCAGAGACGCAAACGCCTCCGGCAATGCGGAGGCGAACGCGCCCTCGCGGGCGAATGACATGTAAATGGGTTCAATCGGGACCCACCAAAGTATTACTTTGATGGGAACCCTCAAATCCGTGCCTGCGCTGGCTTCAATGCCTGGCGACGACCTACTCTTCCATTGCTTGAGCAATAGTACCATCGGCGCTGTCTGGTTTCACGGCCGAGTTCGGGATGGGATCGGGTGGGTCACAGACGCTATGGCCACCAAGCAATGGAGCCAGCGCAGACGCGGATTTTGGTTCGAAATCGATGTTGTGCACCATGCTTAGAGAGATGAACCCTCATCGCTGAGCAAGACATCAGTCCTGTCATTGATGGTGGAACTCTCAAGCGCGAATAGGACAATTAGTATCGGTTAGCTCCATGCGTTACCGCACTTCCACATCCGATCTATCAAGGTCGTGGTCTTCGACCGTCCTAAGATATCTTATCTCGAGGGGAGCTTCCCGCTTAGATGCTTTCAGCGGTTATCTCGTCCATACATAGCTACCCTGCTGCGCTCTTGGCAGAACGACAGGTGCACCAGAGGTATGTTCATCCCGGTCCTCTCGTACTAGGGACAAGTCCTCTCAAATATCGACGCCCACGGCAGATAGGGACCAAACTGTCTCGCGACGTTCTGAACCCAGCTCACGTACCACTTTAATTGGCGAACAGCCAAACCCTTGGGACCTGCTC
>Ga0164294_10003132_pt1 | contig 14737 bp, 17 predicted proteins | sample GEODES005metaG_FD_111479 | JGI IMG/M metagenome (GOLD analysis project Ga0164294, IMG submission 111479) | Oligotrophic lake water microbial communities from Sparkling Lake, Wisconsin, USA - GEODES005 metaG | ecosystem: Environmental > Aquatic > Freshwater > Lake | place: USA: Sparkling Lake...
CGCGCATTGGTTCAAGGTCGAGGAGCGTAATGGTGTGCATTGGACCGAGCGTGGGTTAGAACATTTCAAAATCACCGTCTAAACTCTTCTGGCAAGTACTCCAACATAATTTTTCGCAGCCGAATTCTTGGGAACGAACAGCCACTAAGCGAGTTAATTTTTTAAATCATTACTTGACTTGTGTAATATTATTTTCTTGAAACACATCAACGAAAAAGCCACCCAAAGGTGACTAAGTCGTTGATTTATATGGTGGGCAATGCAAGTTTCGAACTTGCGACCCCTGCAGTGTGAATGGGGACTTTGCCACTTTAGGCACTACCTCACACCACCCAAGCCCATGTCTTACTTCAAATTTAACAATAACGCTTTAATCTTATCGAACTCCAATTGGTAGAGTATGTTGGACAGAAATTGGACAAAGAATCTAACCTGTTTAAATGGTACTACCGAAATAGTTGACCTCAATCACTTTATTGTTTTTTGGATAAATTTACAGTGGTGATATTCAAGAATAGACAAATCCCGAGGTTCTAACGAAATATTCGGGGGAGGCGTCATTTACGGCGGCCTTAATTTAAAGCCGTTTTTGTTTGTTCGAATCACTTAATCGATGCTTTACCGACCTTTTCACCTAAAGCCGGGGGTTGGCAGTCCTTGTGTTCGAAAATGAAATGGTCTCTAGCCTCTAGGGCAATGTCTGGTGACGGGGTCATCCAAGGCGGTTCAGACTTCATTCCGCAATGTTTGCACTCATATACTTGTAATGCATCTTCAAGGATGATGTGGGTGTTCATTTGTTGTATTGTTGGATAAATCGATGTCGAACCCCTTACTGCTGACTGGAGAATGTTAATGGCATTATCAGAAATATTGGCGACCATTGGGAACTCCTATGAACAGGCCAAACTCCAGGGCTTTGGAGGTCACCCCCTAGCCAACATGATTCGCAGGGAATGGCCGATTTCAATTGCCGAACTTGTTCCTAGCCGCTCCGAGTTGGAATTCAAGGGTAGTGCGGGACAAGGCAGATGGTCAGACAGTCCGTGGGCGGCAATTTTTGACCCAATAGTTACATCCAGTGCTGAGACAGGTTACTACCCAGTTTTCCTCTTCTCTGAAAGCTTCCAAGAGGTATCGCTGGTCATGGGGCAAGGCACTTACGAAGTTCGTAAAGAATTTGGCCGAGGGACCCTGGAAATCCTTGAAATGCGTGCAAAGTTACTCAGGCAAAGAGTGCCAGAATTTCGACAAAGATTCAATGAAGGACCTTTCCCAATAAAGTCATCTGCTCATGCAGGAGATGACTGGAGCGTCTCTAGCGCCTGGGGGAAACAATACAACATAATTAATCTGCCATCCAATGAGGAACTTGGTGGAGACCTAAATGAAATGGTTCATCTTTACAGGTTAGCCACACAAAGGGGGGGGATAGACCTTGCCGAAAGTACTTCTGAGACAGATGGAAACAGCGAAGAATCTAGCCCCCAGGCCCAACTAGAGGGCGCTAGACGAGAAAGATTTCATTTCAGAATTGAAAGGCAGCGTAATAACAAACTTTCTAGAGAAGCAAAACGTTTACATGGATATGTATGCCAAGGCTGCGGTTTTTCGTTCGAGTCAGTTTATGGAAGCATTGGTCGTAACTACATTGAGGCACATCACCTTACTCCCTTGCATGCACTGAGCGGTGAAGGCCCTGTATTGACCAATCCTGAAACTGACTTTGCTGTTTTGTGTGCGAATTGTCACAAGATGATTCATGCTATGGGATGTCCAAGTATTGAAGCGTTTAAATTAAACCTGCAAAACCCTAAAGATGACTAAAGTTAAAAGTTGTAAACACTCTTTTAAAAAATACAATACCAAGTAGAAATCAAATGGCGTACAAAAAAATTGCTTCAATGGAGCCAGCAGAATTAGAAAGTGCAATTGCTTGGGGTATTTTTAAGGGACTTTTGGGGGTTCTGTTTTTTTTACTTATTGGTTGGATTTCCTCCCCAATTTGGATACCGCTAGGGTTAATTGCTGGGGAATATTTGCTTCTTAATTGGAGCGAGATAAATTGGAATTCTGTTCTCCTAATCTTATGGTGGTACGGCACCTCTTGGGTCATTTTGTACCTGCTTGACATCAGTGAAGTCAGAAAACTCAAAAACTGGAATCTAGGCCCAGATGCGAGTGCTCTGAGGGTTTTTGCATTTCTCATGGCGTTTATTTTGCATACTGCTTGCGCATTGTTCCTAAAGAAAATTCCCGGAAATTATCTCTTTGTTGCTATTGCGGGTATTGGATTGTTAGTCTTTGTGGCATTTCGTGAGAAAAAATGGTTCGGTCGTTGGTAGCGACTTGTCCAGTTTTTCAAATTACGTTCTTGCAACATGCTTTCGATACCAACGGCAAAATGACAAAATTGCCGACCAAACGCTGGATGAACGGTAGAGGAAACAGACCATTGATGATTTATGTCGGCCTGAGTGATGCTTTGCCAATTTAGCCTGTACTCCTCCGGCACATGATTTTGTAGGATGCTATCTACGCCATAAGCAAAGTGTGTAAGTTGGTCTCCAAATAGAGCATCTAACTTTCCGGACTTTCGCCAAAGTCTATCAATGTCATCCAGCGTAATTCGTTTCCTCGCGAGGCATTCCTTATCATTTCCACGAGGCTGATTGGGAAATCGGCTGTGCTGGATTCTCCGAGCACCTAATAATTTTTTTATAAAAAGTATTGCTCTAAGAAATATCTTCAAAGTGGATGAATGCCGTTCATTGAAAACCATAACTGCTCCAATTTAGCCACTTCGACGGATGTCTGGGTGTGGCAAGTAGGTATAAATCCACCCATAAAAAAACCCTCATCAAGAGGGTTAAGCCCGCTTGGTTGCTTTTAAAAGCCGCATCTGCTTTCGCTAACCACCTTGCCCGGAAAAGCAGGTTGGTACGGGCAATACCCGTGTCTTGATGAATGAGCTTATTTTGATTCGGTTTCTAGCGGCTGTCAACAGGCTTGAGAAATCCAATCGTTAGCCAATCGAAACCGAATCGGTTTTCCATCAGAAACCGTTTTGATTACATCTCACCAAGGCATAACACATCCAAAGCGCCAGCCTAAAAAGACCATGACGCGCACCCGCACAATACTGCTCTCAGAAGTCCTATTTGACCTATTGTTTTTTTAGTTCAAACTCCATTGAATTATCAAAGAAGGGGGGACTCTTCCATCCTTATCGGGGGGGATTTTTTGAGTCTTAGATATTGCTTTTAATACAGCCTCATCAAACGAGGGGTTGCCACTACTTTTAACAATCCTTTGTTCAATGATTTCTCCGTTTGATTTCATCCTTATTTCCACAGTGGTTGCCGGCCAATCAAATTGCATATTTGATTTGAATGTTTGCCTGATTTGGTCAGCATAAGTAGGGCCTTGAGCCATTCTTTGAATACGCCTTAATTCATCAAGTCTTTTGCTCTCTTTCTCTTGTTCTAAAGAGTTCTCGTTTTTATCTTGCGACTTTGGATATGAGTCTTGTGCTTGAACGGCTGCAGTTATTACTACTAGAGCAATGAAACAAAAATATTTTTTGGCGAAATATAAGTTCATGGATGTTTAATTTCTGAAAAATAAATTTACTTGGGTGAAAAATTCCAGCGCGAGACTATTTTATGTATGTGTATTGAGGCTCAACACCCCAAGTCGCGCTCACGCGCCCACGCGCGATGAATGTGTTTTCTGCTGCAGCAACCGCTCCCATCGCTTTCGCTTCTCACGGTTCTTGGCAAGCCTAGACAGCGTTTCCCTGCCGCCACCCTCAAGCCACCGATAAAACCCCTCTAGGACCCGTATACGCCCTCCAGAAGCCATTCGCTGGCGCGTTGCTTGGGCAATGGCTTGGCGCCCTTCTGGTGTCTTGGGGCCAGTGCTAAGTCCTCCGTGGTTCTTACACCTTCCGTTATGCAATGCTTTAGCTCTGCAAGGATTTCCAGTACTTCGGGCATAAGCGCCGCAGATTTTCTTTGATGAAGTCACATCATGGTTTCCTTCATTCCAAAGCCTCAATCCACTTTTTATGCTCACTCAATTCACTTTCCTTTTGCGAAAATCTTTTCTCTTCTTCTCTTTGCATTTCATTTCTATTCAGAACCTTAAAGTTACCTTCAAGGTGACCTCTTTCGTCTCTGATTGTTTTTTGTGTTTTTAGCCCACCTTTTGAGCCCCCTTTAGCTTGGAGTTCCCTTCGAAGAAGAACTGAAGCTCGGTAATTTTCAAGTTCAGGGGAAAAAATTTGGCCGTCTTCAATGAGGAAAAAGTATAAAACTCGTTCAGTCAAGCAGCACTGTAGTTCTTCAGGTGACATGTTTAGAATTTTTGAGAGTGCTGCAGGGTCTGACGGTAAAGAGTAGTTGACCCAACACTCCTTACGCATTAAGTCCCAAAGCCCTTTTTCTGAAATACTCATTAAACGATAGTGAGTATTAGCAAGAACGTCGGAAGCGTATTCAAGATACGCAGGCAAATTACGTTTCAAGTTCCCATCAGCCATTTGATAACCCCATAAAAGTTAGAGTTCTCATGGCGAAAAAAAACGCCAAGAGGTGAATTCCGCTTCTGTACGCTTTTGAGATAAAAAACGCTGTTATGAAATCCGCCTAGGCGATAACTAATATTATTGGATATTGAGTTGGCCTGTCAACTACATTTTTTGACTGCCAAAATTTATCTATGGTTCACGACCTCAATGGTGAATCATCCTAACTTCAAAGCAAGTTCCTCTGGGCGTGTATGGTAGTAACGTTGTAACATTTTTAAGTCTTGGTGTCCGGTAACTGAAGCCAATTCAATAACGTTAGGCAGAAGGTGTGCCATGCGACTAGTTGCCTCGTGTCGTAAGTCATGAAAATGTAGGTCTTTGATATTGGCAGAGGCACACGCTCTATTAAAAACACGCTTAAGCGCCTCAGCGGTTATTGGGAAAACTCTACCCTGTATAGCTCTCGGAATGTTCCTCAGTATTTGAATGGCTTGGGTTGATAAGGGAACGTCACGCGACAGACCATTCTTAGTGATTGGCAAATGCGCTACGCGTCTATCTAGGTCGATATGCTCCCACTCAAGAGCTAATATTTCACCTCTACGCATAGCAGTTTCAATCGCAAACAGAACAATTGGCTTGACCCAGTGATTTCGCGCACCACCCATTAATTGTCCGTTAGGGCATCGTCCTTTTGGTTCAAGCGCCAACATTAACCTAGACTCTTCTTCGACCTCTAGGCGTCTTGTTCGCCCTTTATTTGGCACTGGTTTTCGTATAGCCGCAACTGGGTTAGTTAGGCCCATGCCCCACTCCTTTCGCGCATGGTTCAACATCGCCGAAAGACTATTTACTTCTCGAAGTACAGTCCCTCCACAGACTTTCTCCAAGCGCTTGTCGCGGTATTTAGCAACAACCAATGGGGTCAAAGAAGCCAACTTGTAGGTACCGAGAAAAGCATTTAGATTTTTGAGGGTGTACTTCTCACGCTCTGCGCCTTTGAAGTTTGGGACAACCTCCAGAGAATATCTTTCAATCACTTGACTAACAGTTGTACTTTCAGCGTCATTTCTCGGAAGATATGTACCTAGGTCAATGTCCCGCTGAATAGCTCTAGCCCAACGTTCGGCATCAGACTTTGTATCAAAGGTTTTGACTAATGGTGAAGCACCGGCTTGGTTGACGCGTGCTTGCCAGCGCCCTGCTCTTTTGCGAAAACTTGCCATATATGACCCCTGCGTTGGACAGGAGTTGGACAAGGCTAAAGGGCTATGGAGTAAAAATGAATTAGGTTTTAGGTCAAAGCCTTGTAAATAAAGGCTTCTAAGTTGGTGGGCGATGCAAGTTTCGAACTTGCGACCCCTGCAGTGTGAAGACTAAAGCACATTGCCAATTTCCTGTTTAAAATCAACAAGTTAGCGCGTTACATCGGGGCCAAAGTAGTATAGTTGTAGTATAGTGATGAATCAATAAGTACTATAATTTAAAAATAATTTAGAACTTATAGGACAGCAAGCGTAAAGACTCTTTACGCTTGTTCGTTTTGAAGCTTTATTCAAACCATCAACATCTGGTTGTATGCGTCAAAGTGTATGGAGTTTTTATTAAGAATTACACAAAGATACCCATTCAGAATATGTCCTCTTAGATAAATTATTCATCTATAGGTTTTCGCCCATCAAGACTAATCGAACCTGCTCCAGCAGAGGCAAGAACAAACAAGCCGCCAGTGACAGCAATATTTTTAAAGAATAATAGTTGTGCAATGAAAGCAGCATCCGCAGGAGCTGCCCAGAAAGCATGGCCTGCAATGCTTGCTAAAACAGTAAAGACAGCTAATCCAATTGCAACAAAACGAGTTTTATAGCCAAGAATCAAAGCAAGGCCACCTAAAACCTCAATTGCAATAACTACCCAAACCAAGACAGAGGCCACTGGCAATCCAAGTGATGTGAAATAGCCTGCTGCTCCTTCAACACCCATCAACTTACTCATTCCTGCTGGCAGGAACAATGCCGCGATAGCGAGACGACCTAGTAGGTTCAATACATTTTCAAAGTTCTTCATATCTTTCCTTATTAATAATTTATATGTAGCTCTTAGAGCTTGTTATGACTACCGTCACAAAAAATACCATTAGCACTATGTTTACAGCCGCATAGATAGACTGTCTCGGTTTTTTCAGCTGTAAAGGCAACCGGCGTAAATGAAGTAGTTTTATGACTACCATCACAAAATGGTTGAGCTTTACTTTGACCGCAAGAGCACCAGTAGTAAGACTGGCCTGCAGTCACTTCCACTGCGTAGGGAGCTTTTTGAGCGATGAGTGGATTCATTTTGTTTCCTTTAATTAATAAAAATGGATTTAAGAGATTTAAGAGATTCTTCGATTTCTTTCATTTGTTTTTTTGACAGCTTTTGAAACACTACTTCAAGATGTCTAAGATGCTCCGGAAAGGCTTGATCAAAAATCTTTTGGCCTTTGGCAGTTAGCTTGAGCAAATGACTGCGAGCATCATCTGGATTTTCGAGAGTGCTAATCAATCCTTTCTGAACCATTCGCTCAACTACGCCAGTTAGCGAACTCTTAGAGATAAGCGTTTTCTCACCAAGCTGCTTAAAGGTCATTGGAGGCTGATTAGCTAACGTCGCAATCACATCAAATTGGACTGGCAGTAGCCCCAGCCCTCGGATGTGGGTAGAAGAGTAAGCCTCAAATTCTTGATAGGCTCTAGCCAGTTCTTTGATAACAGGAATAAAGTTCATATGCGTACTAGTATAGTACATATATGAACAAGTAAGTAATATTCTAAAAAAGGCTTTTGCTTTAGTTACAGTTTTTTCCTAGTGGATGTGTGCCCCACCATTTACATCAATGGTTGCACCGGTAATAAATCCAGAAAGATCGGAAGAAAGGAAAAGACATGCGCCAGCCATTTCTCTTGTTTTCCCTGTTCTTTTTAATGGAATCGCGTCAACGATCATTTGTAAACGCTCTTTAGATAAACCATCCAGCATTGGAGTTTCAATCATTGCTGGACAAATTGCATTTGCACGAATTCCGAACGCACCAAACTCTCTGGCTATACTTTTGGTCATACTCAACATTCCGCCCTTAGAGGCGGCATAGTGTGATCCTCCCACTAGTCCACCGCCACGTTGTGCAGCAAGCGAAGCCACGTTCACAATAGTTCCAGATTGTTTTTCGACAAAAACTCTCAGTACGCTTTGGCATACAAAAAAAGCACCTTTGAGGTTTATATCAAACATTTGATCTAACTCTTTTTCACTTATTTCCAAAAATGCTTGGGATTGAACTATCCCTGCAGAGTTAACCAAGCAATCAATAGTTCCAAATAAATCGATGGTATAGCGAACCAAGGATTCGCAATCTTCAGGCTTACTTATGTCACATTGAAAACCGTGAACAATGCCGGGATTACTTATTTTTTTCTGAATGGATGACCGAATTTCTTTGAGAATTTTTTCATTCATGTTTACATCCACTACAACCACTTTTGCACCGTGCTCAGCAAAGAGCTCGGCAGTAGCGTATCCAATGCTTCGCAAAGATCCAGCACCAATAATGAGACATACTTTATCTTTAAGCAACATAAGTTCTTTTATTACTCGTGGAAACTGATTTGCTTGAATTCCACTAAGAACCCAATCGATAACAAATGCAAGGAAATTATGAAATTAAGTTGATCGAACTAATAAAGCCACTTTTTTAAACTGGCAATCCACCGTCAATCATGAATGTCGATCCGGTTACGTATGAAGCCTCATCCGAAGCAAGCCATAACATGGGATAGGCCATCTCGGATGGGTCAGCCCAGCGTTTTAAAACGCAGGGTGGTACCAGCGCATTTACAGCTTCTTCACCCATACGCTTTAAATGAAATACGGTTTTTGTGAATCCAGGACATATCGCATTTGCACGAACACCGTATTCACCTTCCTCAAAAGCTGTAGTCCTTGTGAGAGCCAAAACTCCTGCCTTAGTTGCATCATATGCACCCATGCCCTTTCTTCCGTAAACCGCATACGTTGAAGAAACGTTGATGATGCTTCCATTGCCTAGCTTCCTTAGCAAAGGAAGTGCAGCTCTGGTCATAGAGACAAAACTCAGAAGATTTACACGAACAATTTCATTCCACGCCTCCCAAGGCGCATCTGCAATTGGCTCATACCTCCGAATACCAACATTGTTTACAAGTACATCAAGTCTGCCGAAATCTTTCTCTAAATCGGCAAGAACTCTACTAGCCTCAGCCTCAACACCCAGATCAGCAACATACAACTTAATCTGGGCATCCGGTTGAGCGGCTTTTATTTCAGTAACTGCTTTTACTAAGGCTTCTAAATTTGAATCAATTAGAGCCACTTTTGCACCTTGGGCACAGAAAATCTTTCCAGCAGCAGATCCAATTCCCCCTGCACCTCCACTAATTACTGCAACCTTTCCGTCTAGCCTTTTAGTCATATATATCCATTTATGTGAATTGGTGATTTATCAGTTAACGCATAGTAAAAAATACCCCACACTCACTACGGTAGGGCATGATTAAATATGAAATAGAGGTTTTAAACACAATGCATCACCATTGCGCATTGAGCAGGCTTGGACTTTTTATTAAGTCTTCAATGACTGCATAAAACGATCAAATGGAGTCTCATTAAATCGGAACCATAAATGTGCGTCCTTTGCGTACTTATCGTAATCACTGTAAATTTTCTTCCAATCTTGATTGGTGTCATTTAGTTCTTGATAAAGATTTGTTGCGTGCTTTTGTGCAGTAATAAGGATATCTTGTGGGAACGGTTTTAACTTTGCACCGAGCCCAACTAATTGCTTTAGTGCTGCTGGGTTTCTTGAGTCATACCGTGCAATCATGATTTGATGTGCTGCTAAAGCAGCGTTTTCAACTATTGCTTTATTTTCGGGAGATAGCGAGTCAAACGCTTTTTGGTTAATAAAAAAATCTACTTGAGCAGTCCCTTCCCAAAAGCCTGGGTAGTAGTAGTTAGGGGCAATTTTATGGAATCCAAGTTTTAAATCGTCATAGGGCCCAATCCACTCTGCAGCATCGATCGTTCCTTTTTCTAAAGCGGCATAGACATCTCCGCCAGGAATATTTTGCGGAATTACTCCCATTCTTTCTAATATTTTTCCAGTAAATCCGCCCACCCTAAACTTCAAACCTTTGAAGTCTGCCGCTGACTTTATATCTTTACGAAACCACCCTCCCATTTGAGCGCAAGTATTTCCTCCAGGAAAATTAATAATGTTGTACTTGGCATAGAACTCGCGCATCAATTTCAATCCATTTCCATCCAACATCCACCCAGTCATTTGACGTGTGTTCATTCCGAACGGCACATTGGTTCCGATAGCAAATGCTTCATTTTTCCCAAAGAAATACCACGATGCCGTATGAGCCGCCTCTACGCCACCACTACTAACACCATCTAACACGCCAAGCGCTGGCATCAACTCTCCAGCAGCATGAACAGATATTTCGAATTTCCCTCCCGACATTTGCGTTACTTTTTGTGCAAATACTTCTGCACCCCCGTACATAGTGTCAAGTGACTTTGGGAAGCTAGAAGCTAGGCGCCAACGTATAGCTTGCTGCGCTTGTACAGCAGGTGCAACACCGGCAGCAAGAATACCTGCGATGCCACTATTTTTCAAAATTAATCTACGATCCATGTTTATCTCCTTTTGATTGATGTCTTGAACATACTTTCGTTCTTATGCTCACGTTCTATGATTTACACAACAGTTTTAATACTTGGCTAATTTCTTTTATCAAAATACACCAGGCTGGTGCACTTCGATGCAATGGCCATCAGGGTCATACAAAAAGACTTGATGCCATCCTGGAATTGCCCAGCACCCGTAGTCTGAGTAACGTATTCCTAATGCATCACACTTGCGCATAAATCCTTGTATGTCGTCAGTACGAAAGCAAAAGTGACCATGTCCCATTGGGTTGACAAACTTCTTCATCTTGAAGCCCGTATCTAGATCACGCTCAGACCAATGGAATTCAATGTCGCCGTCAGTCAAAAAATCGACCTTTCCTGTGTACGCGCGGTCTTCTCTCACGCCACTTACAACTGTGTGTTCTTTGTCTGAAATTGTTCCCAACTCAAACAAGGTTTTATAAAACTTGGTCAACCTGGGTAAGTTGTCAGTACAAATGTTCATGTGGTGAAATTTGAAATCCATGGCACCTTCTTTCATTGAGTTACGAATGGCCCACAACCAAAAATCAACAAAGATATCTCTTACTTATCGCAATGGTTGAGAACTTGTCTGGGCTTGATAAGTACGATATACCAATTTACTAATGAATTTATACATTCATTTATAAATATTTATAAGGGATTTCCCTTTACTTATAGTACTTATATAGTATTTTTTTAAAATATCAATTACGTACGAATGTTAATATTCATTTGTGAAAATTAAAAGTAACAAAGATTTGAATCAAGATATCGTCAACGAAAGCACGTTTCGAAAGGAGATCTGCAGTGTTGCTTCGGTAAGGCGTGTCGCATCCATGCTCGATCTCGAGCCCGATGATTTTGTTGAAGGGGCACCTCTTCCCCGAGGCTGGCAATTCATACTGATGGGAGCAGATACAAAAAGAGCTCAACTTCGTGCTGATGGGTTTCCCGGCCTTGGGGTGACGATGCCAGAGTTGGGACTGCCAAAGCTTCTGCTCGGAAGCAGAACAACTGAATTCCTAAAGAACATACCGATAGGAGCTGGTGTCATCCGAAAAAGCGCAATAAAAAGTCTCACGCAAAAAACAACGAAAACAGGACCTATGGTGGTAGTTGCTATTGAGCATGAATTAAGGCTTCATGACGACGATCTTCCGGCTCTTATTGAAATGCAAACCTATCTTCTTCTTTCGGCGTCAAAAGGTGCTTATCCGGTATCTTCAGAGAATTTCAATGTACGCGCAACTGGCATGAAAGAAAAAACAGTCGTTCCAGATGAAACCCTGCTCTTTCAATATTCCGCATTGGGTTTTAATTCGCACAAGATACACATAGATAGATCGCATGCCATAAATGTTGAAGGATTTCCTGATTTAGTTGTTAACGGCGGCTTAGCTACATTGCTATTAACAGAGTTCTTACGAAAAGAAATGCAAGTGTCTCCTGCATCCATCCAAGTGCGCCATTCTTCACCTTTGTTCTGCGGTAGCCCTATTACCATGGTTATCAACAAGATAGACTTGAAGTGGCAACTCCAAGCTTATGACAATCGCTCCATTCTTGCAGTCGACATAGAGGTAGAACCAAATGAGTTTTAGTCCATTAAAAGGCATACGCGTATTGGATCTCACAAGCGTAGTTGTTGGACCTGTCTGCACATGGCGACTTGGTCAATATGGCGCTGAAATCATCAAAGTCGAAAATCCAGAAGGCGACTTAATGCGGGGCCTCGGTGGACTCTCTCCAACTGGACAGCACTCTGGCACTTATCTGCATTTGAATCGCGGTAAGCGAAACATATGCTTGGATCTGAAAAAACCACAAGCTCTAGAAGTGATAGAAAAGCTTGTGGCGTCTGCCGATGTGATAGTCGCCAATATGCGCCCTCAGGCATTAAAAAAACTAGGTTTAGATGCAGAGTCAATTCGCAATCGTTATCCAGACAAGATCTACTGTCTTATCACAGGTTACGGAACCGAAGGCCCCTATGCGGGGCAACCGACCTATGACAGCGTTGTCCAAGGTGTAACTGGTATGGCTGGCCTATTTCTGCGCCGCGATGGTAGTCCTAACTACGTCCCCATGTTAATTTGCGACCATGTTGCTGGAGAAATCGCTGCAGGTTCAATTCTTGCAGCAATCGTAGAGAGACGCGCTAGCGGGAAAGGCAACACGATTGAAGTTCCTATGTTTGAGACGATGGCCGCATTTGTCTTGCAAGAGCACCTTGCGCAACACAGTTTCGACCCACCTGTGGGGCCCGCTGGCGATCAACGCTTGCTGAGCCCTCACAATAAACCGGTCAAGACAGCAGATGGTTGGATTTCTTTTACTGCCAACACAGACGCCCAAGTTCGCGCATTCTTAACAGTGACAGGCCGCAAGCATTTATTAGAAGACAAGAGATTCAACTCTATTGGAGCTCGTGCTACACATGTTGCGGATTGGTTTGAAATCAGAGGTGCGCCACTCACCGATAAGACTACAAACGACTGGCTTGAATTGTTGCAAGAAGCAGATATCGCCGCACAGCCATGCCACACACTGGAGACCCTCCCCAACGACAAGCATCTCAAAGCTGTAGGTCTGATTCAGAGTGAACAACACCCAACTGAGGGAAAAACCTCTGCCATACGTGCTTCTATAAAAATTAATAATACCTACCTTCAGTTACGCGAGACGAGTCAGCCCAAAGGATGGGAAACCGAGAAATTACTTCAAGAGATGGGGTACGGAGAAGACGACATTCAAGCAATGCTAACTTCAGGCTCAGCCATCACTTCGTAATCAAAAAAATGCTACTCTACACCGTCAGCAATAGTTGAAAAGTTGTCTTTAGAAATAAGTCAAATCACACGATTGCTAGAGATTCGTGAAAAATTTCTATCACTCGGAGCGGAACCTGTGGGTAATACAGCTGAAGAATTTGCTGCATTCAATAAATCAGAGCTGGCGAAATGGGCCAGGATTGTGAAGCAATCGGGCGCTCGTGTTGATTAATTTTAAGTCGCATAAACCTTAGCTAGTAGGCTTTACGACGTCCTTATAAGCGCCACCTACTTTTTCAGATAACGCTCTAGCTGCCGCACCTAAGACAGCCGTTACCTCAGGAATCGACTTGCGCTGATTCTGATCAATACGCTCTGCGTAAGGAACCGTTAACGCCGCTAATGCTTTTCCCTGTGTGTCTAGAATAGGAAAACTCACCGCATAAAGACCTCGAACTTGCACGCTGGGGATTGACTCAAATCCAACTTTTCTTATGGTGTCAAGAACAGTCGTTATTTGAGGGTCAGATTGGTCGGGACTCCTTTGAATGGATTCTTCAATCCACAATTTAGTGGTTTCAGAACTTTGAAAGGCTAAGAGCACACGCCCAGAAGCGGAAATTAAAACGGCAAGTTCAGACCCTGTTCGAACACTAAAGCCCATACCACTGGGCGCATCAACTTTAGCCAAAACCACTTGCTTTCCCTGAGAATAAACCGTTAAGTGACACGATTGGTCAAGCTCTTTGGCCAATCTTTGCATGATGGGCATGGCCTCAAAGAGTAATCGATGGGTAGGTGGGTTAATGTGAGACAACTCAAAAAGCTTGGTTGTAATTGTGTAAGAACTCTCATCTACCTGTGCGACATAATTTCTGTCAACAAGACAACTCATCATTCTGTAAATTTCACCAATGCTGCGTCCCAAGGTCTTAGCGATGTCTTTTTGGGATAAGGCACCCTCGCTTCTGCAAAGAATCTCAAGAATATCTAAGCCCTTTTCTAAAGCAGGCGCAGAATAAGTTCGGCGTTCGATTTCCACCGATGTGACATCAATATTCACTTTTCCGAACATAAAAAACCTCAATTATTCATTTGCAAATGACGGGCAATGATACAGGTGAATAAGAATATTTAAATATGAAAAATTAAGTGTTAGGAGATCACATTAGCATTTATAGAAATGAGCGCCACTTGCCCATCAAAGCTGGGTTTTGGGTCGTCGCTTTTTGCATGGCCGCAGAGAGTTTTTCCACAATGGCTGGGGGCGTTCCGGCTGGCCCTATCAAACAAACTGTTGCTCACAAAGTGTGAGCATATGCATTTTTGTAACTAAATTCAATAAGGAATTACTTGAGGTAAGAGCGAACAAGTACTAGAAAAATTAACTGTTCAAAATATGCTTTATTCGTAAAGCATAAATCAAAAACTTAAAAAATCAATCCTGACATCATCCTAAGTGATTGATATCTTTAAGAATTTCTTGAGGTGGTGGGCGATGCAAGTTTCGAACTTGCGACCCCTGCAGTGTGAATGCAGTGCTCTACCCCTGAGCTAATCGCCCTAACCCTGTGCGGGCAAGGAAAATATTATGCCACACGCCCTTGTGCAGAGCGCCACAAAGTCTGGCCATTACTCGCTTTATCGATCTGTAATAACACCTCTTCATGCGCTCCCAGCTCTTGCTCTGAAGCGCTAA
>Ga0164294_10003133_pt1 | contig 14729 bp, 8 predicted proteins | sample GEODES005metaG_FD_111479 | JGI IMG/M metagenome (GOLD analysis project Ga0164294, IMG submission 111479) | Oligotrophic lake water microbial communities from Sparkling Lake, Wisconsin, USA - GEODES005 metaG | ecosystem: Environmental > Aquatic > Freshwater > Lake | place: USA: Sparkling Lake...
GCACCCCCGCTACTGGGTGGGCCTCGATGCAGGCGGCACGCAGATCAGCCTCGCGCCGGATGCGCGGGGAAGGCGGCTTGTCGCGATCTGCACGGCCCCCGACGCGCTGGATGCCTTGCTGGAGGCCTGGGGCCCCAGCACCCCCGCGCAGATCGCCGAGCTCGAAGGCGACGCGCTCTTTGCCTTGGTTTGCCAGCAAGACATCGAAGGCCTTGTGTTTAATCCGGCAGGCCCCTTGCATCCCCGAGCCTTCTCAAGGGACTTCGCCTTTCGATGTCGACTTTCGGGCCGCGAAGGTAAGGCATCGGGGAGCGAACTGTAATGTTGTCGATAGGGCTAGGTTGTCGTTAGAGGGGGGGTCGCCAATTTGACTCTCCGAAATGGATGACAACATGCCCCGCTCCGCGCGCAACCTTTCCAATGTTCGCCATCACCTGATGAACCGCAGCCCTGCGCGCCGGGCGCTGTTCTTGGATGACGCCGGCTGCCAGCGCTTTCTCGACTCGCTGGCCACGGTGGCGGCGGCCCAGGGGGTGCGGGTGGTGGCCTACACCTTGATGCCCGACCACTACCATCTGCTGGTGATCGGCGATCCCGAGTCGGTGAAGGGGATGCGCTCGGAGGTGGAGGTGGCCTTCTTCGACTTCCTCCACGAAGAAAAGGGGTGGCAGGGCCCGGTCTTCGAGGCGCAGCCCAAGCAGCGGATCATCGTCGACGGGGGCATGTGGCGGCACCTGATGGCCTGGATCCACCTGAACCCGGTGCGCTGGGGGCTCTGCCCCAAGCCGGAGCTGGCGCGCTGGACCAGCTACCCGGCGGCGGCGGGCCTCGGTCCAGTGCCGGAATTCCTCGATCTGCGCGAGCAGCTCGCGGCCTTCGGCGGGCCGGAGATGTTGGTCAACTACACCCAACTGGTGGCCTCGGGGGTGGAGCAGGGGCCGCCGGAGTTCAACCCGGATGACCTTTGGGGCGTGCTCGGGCTGCCGCGGCTGGTGACGGCCCCGGTGATGCCGCCGCTGCCGGCGCCGCCGGTGAGCGGATCGCGGCCGAGCGGGCGGCGCAAAGAGGGGCGCTCGCTCCAGCCGCCGACCTCGGCCTTGACCCAGGCGGCGGTGGTGACGGGGGAGTCGGTGAGCGCCCTGCTCAAGGGCAAGCGGGGTCGGGGCGGCTACCCGGCGCGCTGGGTGGCCTCCTGGTGGCTGGTGGAGACCACGCCGCTCAACCAGAACGGCGTGGCCGAGCTGTTCCGCACCTCGCCGGCGGCGATCAGCCACACCCTCGACCGCGTGCGCACCTCGCCCTCCGATGAGGTGCAGGCCTGGGTGTCGGCGCTGGAGCGTCACCGCCCCTGAGCGATCGCCCAGGCGGTGAGGGTGGCCGTCGCGAGGGGCTCGCCGTGGCCCTGCGCGCGGTCGAGGAGCAGATCGAGCAGGTGCTGTTGCTCGCCGGGCGTGGCCTGGTTGATCAACGCGGGATCGAGCTGCGGCTGGCCTTCGAGGAAGGCCGCGTCGAGGGCCTGAACGAGGGGGCTGGGCGCCGCAAAGGCGGGCGGCTGCTCCCATCGGGCGGGGCGCGGATCGATGGAGAGCGCGTCGGTGGGCGCCTCGTAGACGCGGTGGGCCCGTCCGGAGGGGTGGATCAGGGCCCAGTGGAGCGCGCCCGTTCCCTCCCAACAGGCGGGGGCCCTCGGTGAGGACGTCGGCGCCGATCGCGGCAGAGAGGGCGGCGCCGAGCTGCAGGGCGTCGACCGGGGCGAGGTGGGCGGCGGGTTAGAGGTCGAGCGTGGCGGGGGGTCCGCCGGGCGTGGGCTGGAGGTCGACGTAGAGGGCGGCCGGTCGAGGGTTGGGATCGTCCAGGGCGGCGATCTCCGCCGGATCCAGGGCGAAGATGCGGGCCAGCAGCGGTCGCAGGGCCTCCAGTTGGGTGGAGGCGCCGAGGGCGAAGCTGTGGGACATCCGGGGCCGGGCAGGCTCAGCGGGGGCGGCCGAGGTGCAGCAGGGCCATCTCCACGGCCACGCGCACCTCATCGCTCATCGGGGCCCAACGCTTGCGGGCCTCTTGGAGGGCGCCGGTGAGGCCCTTGATCTCCAGCGCGGCGGCGGCGTCGATGGCGCGGGGCTCCTGGCGGCCCACCCGGGTGAGGAGGGAGGCCTCGAACCAGGCGCGATCGTGGCCTTCGAGCAGGCGCAGGGGGGTGAGGTCGATGGGGTCGTCGCCGCCCTTGCGCAAGGCGGTGAGGGAGAGGCTGCGCAGGGTTGGGTCGCCGGGGACATAGGCGGGGAGCACGCTCTCGTGCGTCTCACCGGCGAGCAGGCGGGTGAACCAGCCGCGGGCGCGGGTGGCGGCGGGGTGCCAGATGGCCTTGATGCTGGTGAGCACGCGCAGGTGCAGGGCCGAGAGGGGGCCGAAGTCGTCGGCGCCGGTGGTGGGCGGGGTGCCGGTGCGGGCGAGGAGGGAGTCCCAGGCGGTGGTGCGGATGAAGAAGTCGTCGATCAGCAGGGCGTCGAGGAGGGCGGCGGTGGCGGCGGCGTCTGGCTGCTGGGCGAGGGTGTTGACGGCGAGGAGCTGCTCAACGGGGCTGGGGCTCTGGAGGTTCTGGGCGAGGGCGGCGCTGGCCTCGGCGGAGGGGGCGAGTTGGGCGAGGGCGCGGCGGGCGGCGGCGGCGACCTCTGTGCTGGAATGCCCAGTAAGCGAGCGAAGGCTGTCGGCGGCCTCGCGGGCGCCGAGGCTGGCCAGGGTGTTGATCGCATAGACATCGCCGTCTTCGGCCAGTCGGCGGAGCAGCGAAACATCGGCGCGGGAACCCAGGGCGGCAGGACGGCCAACCGGGGGCTCATATTGGAGGGTCTCGTCCGAGCGAACGAGGGACATGTTCAGCCCGTCGTCGTGGGGACCGGGCTCAGGTAGGGGCATCGCGCAGGGCCTGTGAGAGGGCGGTGCGGAGGCCCGCCGGTGCGTCCCAACAGCGCAATGCTTGGGTGGTCAGTGCCCGGATGGCCGGCGTGCCGCTCCAAAGAAAGGAGCAGAACTCGATCAGCACACGCCCGGCTGAAGGCGCCTCCTGGGCCTTTCCGAAGGCCTCCAGCGTGGCTTGCAGGGTCGCCAAGGGCTCGGCGGACCCCTTCACGAGGAGGCTGGCCTCCAGCGGATAGGACGACTGTGCATGCTGGGCCGCTGCGACCAACAAGTACGCCGCCTGGTCGGACTTTTGGAGGGCGGGAGAGAAGTAATTCCCCTGACTGATGACGCGCAGGTAGGTTTCCGCAACCTCGGTGGGTAGCTCGGCGGAAAATACATTCAATACAGATGGGGAGGAGCTGGTAGCGTCAGCGCTTCCATTCCCTCGATGCTGGCATCCAGCGCCGCCAGCGCGTCGACGATACGCTCAGATGTACCGGAGGTGAACGCCTGCTGGAGTTCGTTTGCGGTGAGCCACATGGAGGAAGTTCCGATTGTCAGGGAATGGTGACGGTGGCGCTGCGCGGCCAGCCAGCGACGAGCCGACTGCCGCCCGCCGGCGTGCCGGGCGGGGCGACACGGGTGGTGCCGTCTGGGTTCCAGACAGACGGATGATTGGACATCCGAGTATTCCAGGTGCGGAGGCCTGCCTGCATGCTGGCGAGCCGTTGCTGGGCCCGCGCGAGGAGCGCCGTAATGGTCGCGATCTTGGTGGCGTCGGTTGTGGCGCCTCGCTTCGCTTCGACCGTCGACATGTGGCGCTTGATGGACTCGCAGTACCCGACGATTTTGTCTGCGTGTCCATTGGCGCTGAACATCGGCTCGCCGTGCTCGGCCTCCCAACCCAGCGCCCACTCACTGGTTCCGTCACCGGAGCCAGTCGAACGGTTGGTGCCATCCGTCTCGTCGCAGCAGTTCTTGAGCTTGCCCAAGGCCTCGTCGAGGTCTGTCGCGTCCTTGACCCCCTTCTCACTGATCTTCAGGGCGAAGTCCTGAGGATTGAGGCGCTTGCTGGACAGGATGGAGTTGGCGCGGGTGAGATCGTATTGACCGGTTGTCCGGTCGAGGCTGGCGGAAGAACCAATCTTTTCGGCCTGGGCGGCGCCACTGAGCGCGCTGATCTGTTGATAGGCCTCGGCTGCTTCCGCCGCGAGGTGACGCAGGCACTCCGACCAGGTGGCAAACTGAGACTTTGGGGTAGGCGGCGGCGTGGTGTTTTCGGACGGTTTGGGGTCCACCTGCTTTTTGAGGTCCTGGGCGATGTCTCCCGGAAGCTTTTGCGGATCGGAGGTTGAGACCGCGGAGCCGTCGGACAGCAGATGGTAGGTATGGCCAGGGTCGTCGGACCGCACCGCGGAAGAGGGCGCGGTGCCGATCACCTGGCTGGACCAGCCCGTTGGGGCGGGGCCCGTCGCGTGCTTGGACTTGTCCGTGGTGGTGACAGGCGGGGCCGTCGTCTGGCTGCTACCGCTCGTGGTCGGGGTGGTGCCTGGCGGCGTGCTGCCCGCGGGCGGGGTGCCGCCCGGCGTGGTCGCGGCGTCGAGAATCTGTGTAAAGTAGTCGGTCGCCTTCTGCGACATGGCGTCGCGGTTGGCGGGGTCGCTGGCGATGGTGCCAGCGAGGCCGCCGCCCGACTGGTTGTAGTCGGCCTTGCTGTCGACGCCGGCCTGGGGCGTGAGCTTGGCGGCGGCGGCGTAGTAGGTGATCTGCGGCGTGGCCTTCTGGGCGGCGCCGAGCGCATTCAAGACCTTCGACTCGATCATCGACCAGATGTTGATGCCGCCGCCCGAGTTGGGGCCGCAGAAAACAAGGTACTTGCGATTGAGCACGTCTTCGGCGGCCGCGTTGGCGAAGGCCCGGCTGATGCTGCTCCAGAGCTGGATGTCCCACTTGCCCAGGATGTTGATGCCATCGAAGCAGGAGCCCAGCGCGCTGCCTTCGAGGGCGAAGTTGCCATGGTGGACGGCGAGGTCTTTGGCCGGGTCCTTGCCCCAGAAGGCCCAGGTGCCGGTCTGGCGGATCTTGAGCTGGCCTGACAGATAGGGCTGGAGCGAGGAGATGACCGGGTTGAACTTCGCCATCACCCCTTCCATCGTGCGATGGGCGAGGTCCTTGCGGTATTCTCCAGGGTTGGCGGTCGCCATCGGCACCTGGGCCTGGTAGGCGCCTTCGGAGCCGACGACGGCCCAGAAGACTTGAATCCAGATGCGCTCGGCCTCACCGGCGGGCGGCGCCATCTTGAGCTCGGCGCAGAGGTCGTTGAACTTCTTTTGGAAGCTCTGGAATTCCGGCGTATTGGTGGTGGACTTCGGATCGACGTTGACCGCACCCGGGGTCTGTCCAAAGGTCTGGAAGCCAATCGCCAGGTGGCCGTGGATCGACGACTCGATGCCGACACACTTGCGGGCCTGCTTGGCGCGGGCCTCGCGCTCGGTGGCGTCCTTGGTGGGCATGCCCTTGAGAACGGTGAGGGCGTTGTTCAGGTGAACAATCGCCTTCTCGCCCTTGCCCACGGCCTTTAGAAGCTGGTCTTTGGCGCCTGCGTCGGCGATGGTGCCGGCCTTGGCCCGCCAGTCAGCCAGGAGTTGGTCGGCCGGCGTGGGGGTGCTGGCCACCATCGGCACGAAGCTGCCGCCGTTGCTGGCGACCCAGGTGTGGTGCTGCTCGGGGCCGGCGGTGAAGCCCTGCTTGGCGGCGAGGATGGTGTCGACGTCGCCGCCCGCGGCGGTCTGGGAGTCGGCGGTGGCGTTGCCAGTGCCCGGGGTCTGAGAGGCGGCGGTGGCGGCGGGGTTGTTGGGGTCCACCGCGCTGGTCTGGGCGCCGGGCTCGGTCTGGGCAGAGGAGCCGGTGGCCTCGCCGGGCGTCTTCTTGTCTTTGGGCTTGAACATGCCCTTGACCTTGCCGATCAGCTTCTCGATGCCGGCGTCGATCTTCTCGTGCAGGGCGGTCAAGGTCTCGCGGACCTTCTTGCCCACGCCGCTCACGCCGATCAGCTTGGCGAGCAGGTCGATCGCCACGGGGATCAGGTTGGCGAGCGCACCTTCGACCTGGCTGGCCGCTCCCTGGATGGCGCCGGTGGCGATGGCGTGCACCGAGCCGATCACCGACTGGACCACCGCGTAGATGCGGCTGATCTGATCACGCAGGAATTCGTAGACCTTCCAGGCGGTCAGGACGACCTGGACGATGGCGCCCACAGGATTGAACATCGTGGCGATCTTGGTGACCGCGGCGATGACGATCTTCTCCATCAGGAAGGTCTGCACCTTGCCAACGAACTCGTCGTAGATGCCGTCGATGTGTTCGTTCAGGTGGGCGGTGATGCCCTCCATCCCGCCGCCGCCGCCGGCCAGAGCCGCGCCCTCGGCGCCGGCCTCGCCTTCGCCGCTGCCGCCGCCCATCGCGGCCTGGATCCAGCCCATGACGAACTGGATGCGGTCGACGTTCTCGTCGCCGAGATGCTTGCGGGCTTTTTCTTCCATGTAGGTGGGCGTGATGCCCGTGACCTGCATGACCAGCGAGATGATGCCGGCGGCGTCGAAGGTCTGGGGGATGGTGATGCCGGCGTCGCCGGCCTGACCGGTGAGCCAACCCACAAAGCCCGACTGCAGGTGGGTCCAGAAGTTGTCCTTGAACTGGGTGAAACCCAGGCCCACGGCGTCGATCATGTTGCCAATGAACTGGCCAGGATGGTGGACGATGACGTCAATCGTCTCCTCGCCCTGGGCCATCACGCCGCGGAACTCTTCGGGGTTGATGCCGCAGAGCTTGAGCGCGGCCTCGAGCACCTTCCAGAGCAGCTCCTGCCAGTTGCCGGTGAGCGCGGCCTCGGCAATGGCGAGCACCGTGTCGACAGCGGCCTGGAAGGCGTCGGAGATGGCCTGCAGGGCGTTGTTGATCGCGTCGCAGGCGTCGGCGATGGTCTTCTTCAGGCGATCGGCGACGTGGTCGACCACCGCACAGGCGGCGTCTACGGCGTCGTCGATGAAGCCCTTGAGCGCCGCGGCGAGGCCGGGGAAGACGGCGCCCAGCAGATTGTCGACGAGGCCCTTCAAGTACTCGCCGAAGGCCTTGATGGCGTTCTTCACGAAGGAGCAGGCGGCGTCGATGAGCGAGTTGGCGAGGTTCTTCACCGTGTCGAGGATGGCGGCGACCGTCTCCCGCACGGCGTCGAAGATGCGGGTGATGGCGGCGGCGACGCTGCGAACGGCGTCAGCGACGAAGTCGACCGCCTTCTGCCACCAGCTCTTGTCGGCCTCCTTCTCGGCCTTCGCCTTCTCGGAGGCGGCCTGGGTCTCGGCGTTCTTGACCTCGGCCTTGGCGTCGCGCTCGGCCTTGCTGAACTCGGCGTTGATCGTGGCCGAGTCGGCGGCGACCCGGCGGTTGATCGCCGAGATGTCGGCCGACTGGCGCTTCTTGGCGTCGGCGTCGAGCTTGCCCAATTCGGCCTGCTGCGCCTGGATGGTGGCCTGCTGCTCGCCCTCGATGGTGGCGCGGGCGGCGCGCACTTCGCTTTCTTGCTCGCGCTGGGCCGCCTGGTTGGCCTGATCGACCTCCTGGGTGGCGCGGTCGATCTCGGACTGCTGGCCGCTGTCGCGCTGGCTCTCGGCGGTCGTGAACTGGCTCTTGGCGTCGCCCAGCGCGGCGTCGATGTCGGCCTGCATGGCCTGATCGAAGGTTGACTGCACGTCGGCCGGCAGGCCGAGGGAGAGGTACTCCTCGAAGTCGGGGAGTTGGGCGGTGGCCTCGATGGCGCCGGCGGAGAGCTCCTGGACGGGCATCGCCTCGTCGAGGGCCTTGGGGACGACCTGCTCGGGGCCGGGGCCGGTGCGGATGGCGCGCTCGGCCTCGGCGCGGGCGGCCTCGGCCTGGGCGGCGCCCTGGGCGACCTGCTCGCGGGTCTGGTTGGGATCGTAGTCGCCGGTGAGCGTGATCTGGGGCTTGGGGGTGACGGTGGTGGCGACGGCCCCATCGCGGGTGGAGATGCCGGCAATGGCGCTGCGGGCAGCCTGGGCCTTTTGCTGGTCGCTGGCGGTGTCCGGCAGGCTGGCCACGGTGGCGCCGGCGCCCCGGTTGCCGGTGTAGCGGGGCTGCATGCTGGAGGTGACGGGCGCAGTGGGCGGCGGGGTGCCGGCGGCCGGCGTGTCGATCTCGGCGGTCTGGGGGGCGACGGTGCCGTCACCGGCGGCGTCGGGGGCCGACAGCTCGCCAGAGAGGCTGGCGGACAGCTCGGGCAGGGCCTCGTTGATGGCCGTGGCCTCTTGCTGCCAGCCCTGATCGACGTTTCCGCCGAGCATGGGCCAGGAGGCCGCCTGGGTGGTGGCGCCAGCCGAGGTGAAGTTCTCGAAGGACTCCTTGGCCGTGGCGCCGGCCGCGACCGGGGTGGGCGCTGCCGCCGGGGCATCTCCGCCGCCGCCCGTGGCGCCGCCCGCGCCGCCGGTTGACAGACCGCCGCTCCCACTGCCAGTGGCGCTGCTGGTGCTGCCGCCGCCGCCGCTGGGGGCGGTTGGGGCCTGGGTGGGGGTCGCCGACTCGGTGGCGGGCGCCACGGCGCCACCCTCGGCGCCGGCGGTCACCGCTGCGGGGGCCCCGATGGCGCTGGCTGCGTCGCCGGCCGTGGCCACGCCAAAGCGGGCGGCGAGTTGGCCTTCGATGGCGGGCGCGGCTTCACCGCCGGCCATCCGGGCGACGGCCTGCATGGGGTTGGAGACAAAGCCCTGGGCCTGCCCGATGGCGCCCTGGGCCTGCCCGATCACACCCTGGGCCTGACCGGCGACGCCGCTGACGGCGTTGGCCGCGCCCTCGAGGCCGGGGATGGCGCTGCCGACCTGGCCGGCGATGCCCTGCACCTGCCCGGCGACGCCGCTGGCCTGGCCGAGCAGGCCGCTGGCCTGGCCCAACATCCCATTGGCCTGACCCAGCATGCCCTGGGCGGCGCCGGCGAAGCCGCGGGCCTGGCGCTCGTGGGGGTCGCCTGGCTGGGTCACACCGGGGCGACCGCCGCCGCGCACGGCGTGGTGCACCTCTTCGGCGAGCAGATCGATGCCGGGGGCCGAGGAGGGGTTGAACCGGCCGCGGCCGAAGAAGACGTCCTGGCCCTCGGTGACCGCCTCGGCGCGGTGGGCGGCTGCGAAGGCGTTGGCCTGCGGGCCGGTGTGAACGCGCACGTCCTGGGTGCCCTGGCCGAGCATGCCGCCCAGGGTCGAGCCCACGCGCTGGGGCAGGGGGCGACCGCCGCCCTGGGGCTTGGGCAGGCGGGGCATGGCGTCGCGGGCCATGAAGCCATTGGCGCGGCGGTGGCGGGTGGGCGTGGGGCCGTCGTGGGTGTGGGCGGTGCTGTCCTCTTCGAGGCGCACCGGCTGCCCCACCTCGGGGCGCATATTCGGCGGCGGGGTCGGCCCGGCGGGGCCGCCGGCCACGGGCCCGCCGGTGGCCGGTGCCGTGGCGGGGGCGGTGTTGGGCTTGAAGTCGATGTGAAAGTGGTCGAGGTGGTTCGAGGCGTGGACGATGCGCTCGGCGTGGCTCTTCCAGGCCGGGTTGGCCTTTACGACCTTGGCGATCGCCTTGCCGATGTAGGTGTTCTCACGCGTCGCGTAGATGCGCTGCACGCTGGCGCCGTAGGTGCTGTCGGCCAGGATGTCGCGCAGCAGGATCGTGACGGCCTCTTCGGCCATGGTGGTGGGCAGATCGCCCGCTGGCCACCACTTCACGTCGGCCGACATGCCGGTCTCGTGGGTCTGGTGGTCGGGCGTGTCGCCGGCGTTCATGTTGGACAGGTCGCCCACCGACAGGCCGGGGATCTTCGCCTGGTAGTGCTTGAGCGCGTCGCGGGCGGCGGGCTGGATCCAGTGGTCGCCGCCCTCCTCGGGATCGATGCCGGGGTAGCGGCTGTGCTGATCGTCGCTCGGGTAGCGGGCCAGCAGGGTCATCGGCTGGGGGTGCTCGTAGGTGCTCTCCAAGCCCGACGAGCTGGTGATGACGAGGCGCAGGGTGAGCTTGTCGTTCTTCGAGACGTCGATCTGGTCGAGCTCAGCCGGCGGGATGCGGAAGAGCGGCATCGTGCTCGACATCTTCTGCTCGGGGGTGCCGCTCTTGCCCTTGAAGGTCTTGGCCTGCTGGCTGAGCACGCCGGTGCTCTTGTCGCGCGGGTTCTTGGCGCCAGACGCAAAGCTCTTGCCGATGATGTCGGCGCGGCGGCCATCGTAGAGGCTGCCGGTGGCGACCTTGCGCCCGCCCTGCACGATGTCGAGGCGCACGTCGGAGATCGACTCGGTCTTCGGGCCCACGGCGCGGAAGGTGCCCCAAACGAAGACGTCGCTGACGCCGTCTTCATCGGCCTTGGGCCGTTGGGCCGACAGGGCGGTCATCGTTTGGGTGGGGCGCTGATCGTCGTGAAAGACGACGCTGTCGATCTTGATGTTGCCCGGGGTGGCCGCCTTGGCCGGATCGTGGGTGGTGCCGGCCGGGGTGTTGCCGCCGGTGACCTTGTCGTCATCGCGATCGCGGGAGAGCACGGCGCCTTGCTCGGCGGCGGGGGCGCTGGTGGGCGCAGAGGCCTCGACGGCGGGGGCCTCGACGGCGGGGGCCTCCGACTCCAGGGAGAGGGGGGCGGCGTCGAGGCTGGGGCCGCCCGGGCGCGACAGCTCGGTGACCACCTGGGCGGCGCGCGACTCGGCCTCGACCTCGGTGGCGTCGTGGGGGCTTGAGACATTCATGCCCTCGCCGCGATCGCCGCGGGGGCGCAGGCGGCCCTCCATGTGCTGGACGACGTGGGTGAGCTCGTGGGCGAGGAGGTGCTGGCCTTCGGGGCTGTGGGGGGAGAACTCGCCCTGGTTGAAGTAGATCGCCGAGCCCACGGTGAAGGCGCGGGCGTTGATCGCATCGCTGGCGCGCACGGCGGCGCCGTCGGTGTGGATGCGAACGTGGCTGAAGTCCACGCCCCCAAAGGCGGTGCCCAACTGGCTGGCGAGGCCGGTGGGCAGCGCGCGACCGCCGCGGCGGGTGGCGGTGTTGACGGCCGACACGCTGCCGCGATCCCAGGCGCCGCCGCCCGGGGCGTCTTCGTGGCGGGCGAGCACGGCGCCGCCGGCCGCGACGCCGGCGCTGGCGCTGGCGCTGGCGCCCATCCAGCCCTGCACGAAGCTGTTGCTGAAGAGCCCGCCGACATCGCCGCTGACGGCCACGCCGCCCGCGCCGAGCGCCATGGCCCCCTGGATGATCTCGCCCGGGCCCTGCGAGGTGCCGGCCAGGGCGGCCTGCATCAGGCTGTTGCCGAAGATCGAGTGCACGTTGGCCGAGAGCGCGGCGTGGCCCTCCTGACCGGGCAGGCGTCCCGCGAGCCCCTGGGCCGCGGTCTGGACCTCGGGGCTGCTCTCCCGCTCGGAGTGGGGCCGATGGGCGGCCTCCGGGCGGTGCTGGCGGTCGGCATCAAGCGCAAGGGCGGGGCCAGAAACGGGGGGCATCTTGCCTCCGGTCAAACGGAATCACCCGGAGGATAGCACTCCCTCAGCGGCGGGACCCGCGCACAGGTTACGGTTTGGCAACGAGGTGGAGCATGGCGGCGTCAACCGCGAGCCCTGCGGTCGCGTTGACCCGGCGGGGGCTCAGCTTTGAGGTCTTCGAAGAAGCGGCCTTTCGCCTGGGGATGCTCGAGAGGGTCGAGCGCCAGGTCATCTTCACCGGCAGCCCCGTGCCGGCCATCCACCGCTTCGCCGAAGACCACGAGGCCTCGCTGGACTGGTCGCAGGTCGACGATCCGGGCGTGGACGTGGGGGCCACCTTCCGGGCGGTGGCCAGCGATCTCGACGCGGTGCGCACGGCGATCGTGGCCATCCTCGACGATGGGGCCGGACAGAGTTCTGTCTTTGTTTTGGAGGCGGCCTTTGACGAAGGGCAGCTCCAGCGCTGGTGGCTGGCGATCCGTCGCTTTGAGGTGAACCGCGCGGGGGTGGGGCGTCTGCTGGGCGCCTGGAGCGAGTCCTCGGGAGAAGAGGGGTTGCCGCCGATGCCCTTCGCCCGGCTCGTGGCGCCGCCGCCCGAGGCGCGGGCCCTGCGGGTGCTGCCGCCGCGCCGGGCGGCGCCGGACATCCGGGTGGCCTTTGGCGAGCTGCCAGCGCCGGTGCCCGACATCATCGAGCTCGACCGCCTCGCCGAGCTGGCCACAGCACTCTTTTTGCCCGATGTGGTGCGCGAGGGCATCGACCACATCAAGGTTCTGCGCCTCGCTGGGCGGGCCTGGGAGGAGTGGCGGCTGCGCGGCGAGCTGCCGGCCGAGCTCGACGACATGGTGCGCTACATCGCCCAGCGGGGCCAGGCGGCCGAGGGCGTGGTGGTGGCCCAGGGCATCCTCTTTGTCGAGGAGGGCGAGCCCACCAAGGCGCTGCAGCTCCGCTGTGAGCTCGGCGGGGAGCGCCAGGAGCGCATCTTCACCTTTCGGTTTCCCGATGGGCCCCAGAGCCGGCAGCCCAGCCGTGGGCTCCGGCGCGACCGGGGGCCGGTGCCCGAGGGCGAGGGCTGGTTGGGCGTCGACCCGGGGGTCAGCTTCGAGTTGGGCCCGCAGGGTGCGGAGGCCTGAGGGCTCCGTGCGCGGCTCTCCCTGGAGGTTGTTCCGGGTGGCTTCGCGGGCGCCCGCGCGGATCTGGGTGCGCGCGGCCCCCAAAGAAATGGGGCGGAAGGCCAGCCAGACCTCCCGCCCACATGAGCAGCACCGCGCCGAGCAGCGTTGGCGCGATTGTCCCGTCCGGACGGCTTCAACCGCCAGGGCCGCTGGCTCAACCCTGACGAGATCGCGCCGGCGGACAGGGTGCCGGCGCGATCGGGCAGCAGCAGAGCGTAGGGGTCAGTCCATCTTCTTGAAGAAGGTGGGGATGTCGTAGTCGTCGGGGTTGAGGCCGGAGACCATCGAGCCGCCGGAGCGGCTGTCGGAGGGGCGGAAGCTGCCGCCGCGGCCCGGGCGCTCGCCGACGGCGCGGATCGCCTTCTGGGCGCGCACCTCGACGTCGGGCTTCTGCTGCAGCCAGCTCTCCTCAAAGCCGGTGGCGATCACCGTCACGCGGGCCTCGTCCTTCATGTTCTCGTCGATGACCCAGCCCCAGATGACGTTGGCGTCTTCGTGGGCCTCTTCCTGGATCATCGTGCTGGCCTCGTGAACCTCGAACATCGTGAGCTCGGAGTTGCCCGTGATGTTGATGAGCACGCTGGTGGCGCCGGCGATGCTGACGTCGTCGAGCAGCGGGCTGCTGATCGCCTTCTGGGCGGCCTCGACGGTCTTGTGCTTGCCCTGGCCAGTGCCTACGCCCATCAGGGCGAGGCCCTTGTTCTGCATGATGGTGCGGACGTCGGCGAAGTCGACGTTGACGATGCCGTTGAAGTTGATGAGGTCGGACACACCCTTGCAGGCCTGGTACAGCACGGCGTCGGCCAGGTTGAAGGCCTCCTTCATCGTGGTGCGCTCGGTGGCCATGCTGATCAGGCGCTGGTTGGGGATGGTGATCAGGGTGTCGACCACCTGGCGGAGGTTCTCCACGCCCTCGTCGGCCTGCTTGCGGCGCTTGCGGCCCTCGAAGGTGAAGGGGCGGGTGACCACGGCGACGGTGAGCGCGCCGAGCTCCTTGGCGACCTGGGCGATGACCGGCGCGGCGCCGGTGCCGGTGCCGCCGCCCATGCCGGCGGTGATGAAGACCATGTCGGCGCCCGCGACGAGCTCGGCGAGCCGGTCGCGGTCTTCGAGGGCGGCCTCGCGGCCCACCTCGGGATCGGCGCCGGCGCCGAGCCCCTTGGTGAGCTGGCCACCCAATTGAAAGCGCCGGGGTGCGAGCGAGCGCTCGAGGTCCTGGGCGTCGGTGTTGACGGTGATGAACTCCACGCCGGACATGCCAGCCTGGATCATGTTGTTGACGGCGTTGCCGCCGCCTCCACCCACACCGATGACCCGAATCTGGGCCCGGTGCACCTCTTCATGGATAAAGTCGAGATGCATCTTGCTCATCTGCTGCTCCTCGATGCGCGTCTGCTGCTACTGAACGGTTGGGACGGGTTCGACCCCCGGCTCGGGGGCCGGGGCCGTAAGAAGGCCCATGGCAGGCTCAGGGCCGACCATGGTGGAAGGCGGCGGAAGCTTGACGTCGTGCAGGGGCGTGGCGATGGCCACTGCCTCGGCGTCAAGGTCGATGCGTTGCGGCATCGTGAGGTTGAGCCCGGCGGCGGTGAGCCGACCGAGCCGTTCCAAGGGGGCTCCCGGGTTGCCCATCCCCAGCACCAGCTCGGTCCCATTGAGGAGCACCAGCGTGTAGCCGGTGCGCGCCTCGAAGTGGATCTCGCTGGTGTTGGCGGCGCCGAGCTCGGGCTTCTCGGCGGTCGCGTGAAGCACGCGCAGGGCTCCGTGAACAATGGCGGCGGCGAGCTCAGGCCGGGACGCGGCCAACTCGGGGTCGACGCCGGTGAGCACGGGGTAGTTGAGGTCGTCGGACATCGCCCGCTTGAAGGGCTGGCCGTCGGCGTCGACGTACCAGAAGCCGTCGAGGGCGAGCAGCATCACGGGCTCGTGCTCGGTGATCACCAGCTCGATGACGCCGGGAAAGGCGCGGCGGGCCTCGGCGGAGCGCACCCAGGGGTGGCTCTCGACGCCACGGACGGCGGCGTGCAGATCAACGGTGAGGAAGTGCTCACCGCGCTGCAGGTTGGCGAGGTGCCGCAGGGCGACGGTGCTGGCCCGCTGGTTGCCCGTGACCTGGATGGACTGGATCTCCCAGGTGTCGCTGGTGGCCAGATGA
>Ga0164294_10003140_pt1 | contig 14713 bp, 16 predicted proteins | sample GEODES005metaG_FD_111479 | JGI IMG/M metagenome (GOLD analysis project Ga0164294, IMG submission 111479) | Oligotrophic lake water microbial communities from Sparkling Lake, Wisconsin, USA - GEODES005 metaG | ecosystem: Environmental > Aquatic > Freshwater > Lake | place: USA: Sparkling Lake...
CAAAAACCTGCACACCAGTCTTGAGTGCAGTTGATGTGCCAGTTACATCCAATTGGGCGACAGCATTTACAGCAAGCGTTCCCAGTGTGCCAATGCTGCTGATAGGCTGCATGTTGTTGATGGGGAAGGATGTGGCCACGCCGTTATCTGTAAAGCCCAGATCTTGAAGCAAGTTAATGGCATATGCGCCAACTGTGCCATCCAAGCTCAGTGGCAGAGTGGGATCAGCTATCTTGATGCGAAGGTTATAAACTGTGGCGTAGCTGGTGCTGTTGACCTTTTCCACTCTTGCAAAAATTTCAGCAATGATACCCTTGCTCTGCAAAGCAGTATTGGTGTTGATGGTTTGAACAATTTGGTTCAGGCTCTTTCCGCTAGCTAGTGCAACAGGAACATTGTTGATTACAAGCGTTCCGGCACCAGCAGGGCTGATACAAGCACTGTTTGGATCAATAAGAGGACTACGAGGACTTACACGATATCCCTGAATAAAACGCTCCATCTGACCAGCACTGCTGATCACGGTGGGTGCTACTGCTGCCCAAGCCAAGCTGCTGTTCACATTACCATTGCTGCGGAACAGGCCCCAGCTGGTGTTGCTCAGGTCCAACCACAAATCACCATTGGTGGGTTCACCTGTGGGTTCCACGCTGCTGGGCTCCAGCTGGCTAAGGTCCACATCAGCACGGATCACCCATGCCTGATTGGCAATACCCAGATATTGGTAGGCTGAATAGAGCCCATATTCGTTGAGTTCATTACCCTGCTGTGGTGTGCCAGCCTGGGTATAAAAGATGGGGTTACCAAATGTTTGCAACAGCTCTCTCTGACTTGTCATCAGATACAACTTGTTTGCGTTTACTGCGCGGGTTCCGTCAGCAATGCTTGTGGTACTTCCAGGTTGATTCTTGTCTTGCTTGGTAGCAAACACAATAAATGGTACGGTTCCTGGACCGCTGCTCCCGTAAAAGCTTTCATCTATTATTTGTACTTGAACCCCAGGGCTCACTAAATTCGCCATCTTAACCTCGTGTAGGTATGTCTATGTGCGATATTTAGCCTGAGGACTCAAAAACTTGTATTTCTCTATGTAGTGAATCACAGCTTTGTTTACTGATATGCTTAGACTTGTGCTATTTTTTGCACTAGTACATCCACCTTGGCTTCCAACTCAGCCAGGGAACCATTGTTCACAATCAGGAAATCCACGTGTTCACCAATCCAATTTCGCTCACTTTCATGCACTTCTCTCAAGCTGGGGATAAATTTGATAACTCTTGTTTTGAGCCATGGAGGAAGTTTGTTGACCCATCTGGCCTTGTTCCACCACACAGGTAACTGACCCCGTTGCACATGAACGATAACACCACCCTGTTCGCGGATCATGTTTAGCTCGTCTGCAAATCTGCCATCAGTGATAACAATATCACCTGGTATAGTTTGCATTTCCAATTGAGTGCGATAGACCCAGAAACGATTGTGCAGATGGTGACGAACAATACCTGTGCCAAAATGTTGCAGCATGCTACGGGGAGTAAACACTTGCCCCAGTCTCACACTCCACCAAAGATCTTCTTGTTCTCGCCATGCTCTGCTTTCATGTGATTTGCCTTCCAGCATATGAGGCTGCCAGCCAAACATGGCACACAATGCAGCCTTGAGACCTGTTGCAAAACTGGTTGTTGTGTAACCATATTTTGCACTAAGGATTTCACCCACAGTGTCTTTGCCACTGCCTTTAAAACCCACCAAACCAATTATTCTTTTGCTCATGATAAATTATGAGCAATACGGACAGGAGGGTCAACTGTCTTATCCTAGTATGACCCCATAAGGTGTTCCATTGTCAATGTATTGGAGAATCTCATTGTCCAACTTCTCCATTTCTTCTTTGGCTTCTGTTTTGAGAGCATCACCCTTAAGAGTGACACCGCCTTGTGGTCCAATTACCTGGCTATACTTGCTGTAGGCTTCACCCAGCATCTGCTTGCTCCAGGCCAGTGTATAGCTGCGAATCCAAGGACGGGCAAACGGATCTTCCAGGATCATGTCATCAGGCTTTACCTTTGTAACCCACAGCAGCAAAGTTTCCACACCCATCATTTGACGCACAAGTGTTAGCTTCTTGGTGACAGTGTTGTAGTGGTAATTGATGTCTCTGCCAAACATACGTCCAGCTTGCTCTTGATACTGGTAAAATAGTTCAAAAGTGAGTAGACCAGCAGTGTAGCCGCCGCCTGCACCAGCTTGTAGCAGATACAAATTTGTGTAAGCCAGGCTGAAAGGGTCTATAAATGTGCCGCCAGTTGTGCCACCCAACCCTCGCCGGAAAATTTGCCGCACATCAACTATCTCAGCAGGCAGATAGTATTCTGTTTGGGATACCTGTACTTCCAAGAATGCGTAAGCTTCTTCCACTGCATTGGAGCTTCTTTGACGATAACGTTCCAGTGCCAGTTTGAGTGCAAGTTGAAAATCCTGAGCTTCCAAGTCCACTTCCACCATGGAGCCGCCCAGCATGCGGCTTACATCATCAATAAGTTCTTGTTTGGGTGTGAGAGTTCCGCTCATATAAAATACCTCGCCTAGTTGGCTGGTATTTACCGTCAGAACTCAAACATATCTTCAAACGTGTTGTCGCTCAGTTTGTAACCGCCCTTGTGGTCTTTAACAAATGTGTAGTTATAGGCCAGTGCATCAGTGTTTACAATGTTGCCGTCGTTGCCCTGCGGTGATAAGCCCAAATTGGTTCTGCACTTGATCCAGTTGTCTGTTTGCAGTTCCACACCGTAGATTTGATTATTGAGTATGTGCTGCTCACGTTTCAGTGAGTCTGGTTCCCAGTCTTGCAGTCCATCCATGAGCCTACGTTTTACTTCCATCAAAAACACTCCCTCACCGCAACTGTTGTCCAACCAAGTTTTGTTGGGATCTTGCCAGATTGCGGAGGGCAATTGGTCCAGAATCTCGTTTACCAGTTCAGGAGGCGTAAACACCTCACCAAACTGCTTTTGTTTTTGTTCCTTGCTCAGTGGGACAGTTTGCATGCTTGTACTAGATTTGGTCATAGATTTTTATCAACTCGCTCTTGCTAAGGCTGGGCACTCCCACAGTCTGTTCACCCATTTTACGGAATTCCACACTCCGATTGATCAACTTATCAATTATATCAAATTGCATAGACAATACTTTACACCTTGTCATAGATCAATTCTAGCCACTGATATTTGATCACACCTTTGTCAAAAAGATCCTTGACCACGTCCCAGGCAACACCAAATTCCTGCTCAATACACTCTTGAACTTCCGGTATTTGGTCCACTTGTTTGATGGCATCCATGAGTCTATGGCAACCAGTTCCGTCCCTGATCAGATCAATGTTGTCCACAATAGCAGTGATACGCTCGCGTGCCTTGCGAATATCCTCAACCTTTCGATCAGAAGGAGGCTCCTTGACAGGTTTCTTGGGCAGCAGTTTTGTTTTGCCCTTGGGGGCAGCAGCCACCTTGTCTGCTCTGATGTATTCCACCGTGCCGCGTGCCAGAGCTTGGATCACATCCTTGTCCAGCTTGCTCAAGTCAGCAGTGCTGCCTATGACCCTACTAACGCTCTTGCGAGCCAACACCTGTGTTAGGTAGCTGTCCTTGTCCACCTTGACTGAGCCGTGAGCAGTGCCTGAGAATATGTCTATGGTAGCCAACACCTCCATCATGGCTTCGGCTGCACTCTTGCTCTGTGCTCGCTTGGCCAGATTGAAAGTGGTCTCCAGGAGCATGGAGTCAAACTTGTCATCACGATTGGGATCAAAGCTGAGGCTGATGATTTTTCCCACCTTGTCCACTGCACCTGGTGTAAGTGCCCGGCTCATCTTCTGAATGGTAGCACCAGCTTCACCACTGTCATAGGCCAAGTAAAGCTCAGTGATCTCCGGAATGCTGAAGCTGCGCTGGGCCATGAGAGCTGAAATGATCAGCACACTCTGATTCAGTTTCTTTGCAGCCTGTACCTGTTCGCGAACAAGAGCCTCCGCATTGGCATTTTTGACCTTGCGACCATCAATTTCATTGGTGCCGCCACCCAACACTAGAACTCGCCAGGCTGGCAATGCACTCTGAGCAATCACACCAATTGTGGCCAAGTTGCCGTCTTTGACTCGTGTGCCACCACTCACAAACATCATGGCCACTTTGCTCTTTTCTCGTCCAAACCAGTTTTGAGTTTGCAGGTCCACATTGGCAGGATCCACACCGTGCTTGCCTAGGAAAACTGATTCCAACATGCGCACAAAAAAGCCCTTGCTCTTTTGTGGATGTGCAGCAAACTTGCTCCAGCTGGGTAGTAGTAGCATGTCCTCATCATCAAATTCACCCGCGGCTGCACTTTGCATCACAGGCTCACTCAGATCCAATTGATATAGGCTGATGCTGGGCACTAATAAGTCACGCCTCTGATCCACTTGAAAGTTCTTAAGCATGAGGTATCCCCAATTCCCTTTGAGCAAGCGTTTTCTGCACCAACAGCTCTGGGTATGTGACGCTGACAATAGTGTCCACATTCCACAGTTTGGTGGCGCGGTCAGCATTTGTGCCTGTCATGATCAACACCTTATCGTGGGACTTGACTGCCTTCTTCAACAGCTCAGCCTGACCATTCCTATGCACACCAAAATCTGCCTCATCCACAATCAGCAGTCGTGGAACGCGGCGGCTGAACAGATATTTGATGCGAGCTTCACGCTGGGCACCAGGACACATGCTCAGATATGCCACAGCAGGTTTCTTGTACAAGAGAGCCTCACTCAGCTGAGTCTTGTAGAGATTGTCCTGTGTGTCCACGTGAGCGTAGTTTTGCCATTGTGCAAAGCTGGTGAGGTCCTTACCAAAGCTGGCAAAAACTGTTTTCACATAGCTGGCCACCACCACCAGAGGGGTCTCCATCTCACGGGCCACAGCACCGCTGAACAGTGTCTTGCCAAAGCGGGCACACAAATCAGCCAACACCACCCTGTTGCCCCCAGAGTAGCTGGAGATCACTTCCTCAGCCATCTGGTATTGCATGGTGCTGAGTGCAGCAGAGGGCAAGGGTTGCCCAATGCTGCTCAGATGATGGTTGAGTTTGAGGATCAGATCGTCACTGGTGATGCTGTGGATTTCTCCCGTGGTGCCCTTGCGACTGCCCACAAACTGACGTAGATAGTCATCCATGCGTGCGCCCTGGTATGCACGACCCACCTTCAGGGCGTAGTCGTTCACATCCCAGGCTGCATCAATCTGCACCACTCCTGTATAGATAAGGTCTTTGCGAACCCCCACGCTCTCCTTGACTCGTGCCAAGATGCTATCCCAGGGGTCATCTCCAGCCTTGACCCAACGCTCACCAAACTTACACTCTTGCGCATTAGTGGTTTCATGCCACAGATACATGAACATGCGCCCCTCACTGCTGGGCGCAAACCTGTCCGCCCAATCAGGGCGTGATATCTTTTTATCCATGGAATCCATGTTCAAATCCTATTTCTTGTTACTCTTAGAGACAGCTATCAATCCAGAGCTGCCTTTATATGAGCGTATTGGTCTACCATCTTGTTCCAATCCACTATGATCATGAATCCCAGTCTCAGTGCCAGCAGAGTCATCACAGTGCTGCCCATGGGAACAAACAAATAAAACAGGATACCCACCAGGGTGCTTGCATACACATCCCTGATTACCCTACGAATCATATCCTCAACACTAGTGCTGTAATGAACCGCCAAAAAGGCGCTGACAAGACTAGCAACCCAGGCCAATCCCAGTGTCATTAGCACGCCCAACGTTGCTAGGATAAAACTGATCATTTCGTGTTTCCTACTTAAATTGTAATTCTGTTGGTGGCGCGCCCAAGTATTCCGCCACAGTCTCTTGAAACTCCCCCTGTGTAAACATACGCATCTGACCCCAGCGTAAGCCTGTTATTTTCCAGAGCAACAAGTCACTTTCTGTGCTGAACCATACTTGCACACCCGCCTCCACACCAAAAAAATTACGGGGACGGAGTAGAGTAGGGCCAGCGTGCATGGTTTCAATCCATGTGAGTAGGCTGTCCAAATCTTTAAAACAAGTAACTCTGCTTATACCCCAATGTTTTTCCAGGTCACTTCTCTCCAAGACAACCCTGGTCCAATCCCCAGAGTGTGCTTCAGCCAACTGTGATTGAAATTTCAAGATGGTGGCAAATGGCGCCTGGAGATTGGCCCTGTATTCAAAGAATCTACTACTCCACAAGCGCACAAAACTAGGGTCAGCCACTACTCTACCTCCACAATCGCCCATTCATCTTCCAGGAAGGGCTTTACACAGGATCCTTGGCCATATTTCAGTTCAAGTACACTTGTGATCAGATGAGTATAGTAGCCGCTGCCCACATATGCCAAGCTGGGACGCTTGATGTAGGCTTTGCCCTTCTTGCTGAGGTTGCTCTTTATATACCTGTCACTGCCAGCCACTATCTCGTCTGACAGTTTTACCTTTACCTCACGGCTGGGGCAAAAGTAGAGGCCAGTGGGTTTGTGCAGGATGCGATAAACTTTGGTCATTGGATCAGCTCTAGAGGACCATGCAGATGCACCTCAGTGTCTGGCTCTCCCCAGCCCAAGTCACAAATAGCATCGCAGCCTTCCTGATCATAAACTTGCTCAAACTGCTCACGTTCCTCGGCTGACATGCTTTCAGGCCATTCCCAACCCCCACCAACACCGTCTGTCATGTCCACAAGTTCCCAATCCAAATCGGATCCCCCCACCTCATACCCATCAGGGTTATCCAAATCTATGTCTGGCGTTGAGTCGCTTTCCACAGTCCATGACCCCCAACGATACCATTCAGTGCGCACAACACAACGGCCGCCAGCACACCAGATGGTGATATGCTCCACGGTCTTCTTTTCTCGGGTGCTGAGTGTCCAAACGGTCATTACTCTGTTCCTTGTTATAGAAGGTGGAGGCTTACGCCCCCACCTTGCTCCAAAACGCCTTCACCACACTACGGCTACGCTCCTTGCTGAGCCCCAGTTCACGGATCACAATCTCAATCATACCCGCCTCTGTGGTGCCCTTCTTGTTGGTGCGGATCAGCTCGCGCACCTGGCTTGCAACAGTGGGCTGGCCCTGATCCTTGTTGGGCTTGATAGTGACAGTTTTGGTGCCCTTGCTCTTGGCAGCCTTCTTGACAACTTCCTTGGTCAGGCGCTTGACAGTCTGGGCCTTGGCCGTGTCTTTGGCAGCAGGCTTGATCTTGGCCTTGGCTTCCACCTGCTTGACCTTGGCCTTGATCTCCTGCACATCCCCACCCAGCGTGCTCACAATCTCCTGGAGCGGCTTGACCCAATTCTTGATGGTCTTGTCCTTTAGGGCTTCCTGCAGGCTCTGGTTGTAGTGCTGAACCAGGCGCTTGCGAACCTGCGCCTTGGCACCCTGCGCTTCCAGAACGCTTTCCACTTCACCCTTGACAGCCGTGAGCTCAATCTTGCCGTTGAGGAATCGAGCCTTCACATTATCAATGCGGCTGTAGCAGTTCTTGTAGGTCTCATTCAGCTTGCCGGCCGCAGTCATTTCCAGCTCTTCAAAAATGCCCGTGTCCTTGACCACCACAGCCACTTCCTGATCACGCACCTTTTCCAGTGCATTGCGGATACGCAAGACGCTCTGCGGCGCCAGCTCAGCACCACGGTTCATGCAATAGGCAATCTTACCCAGGGTGGAAAACTGGACACCGTCCAGGTCGCCCACATAAGGCACCAGGGCCTCAGCCTTGCGGCTCACCAGGAACTTTTCCAACTCAGCTTTGAGCTCAGTTTCGTCCACATTATAGTGGACATAGTTGAGCGCCTTCACATACTCAATACCAAAATCGGATGCTTGGTGGTTGAGCACCGCAAAATTGGGCTCATTACCCACCAGCTCACGAACTTTCTTGTCAGTGTTGGTAAGCTTCATCATAGGGCTTGCTCCTTGCTCTCTATGTGGTCAATATAGCACCATGCGCGGGCTACGTCAACCATTTTCTTTGGTGCGATGCGATATTTTTAGGTGGCATTATTGCAACACTGTGGCATTTATGCCACAAGCTCACGCCAGCCCTGAATAGGGCTCCAGCTAAGGATCAATTGCTGATCTGCATAAATTGCACATTCAAACCCAGTGGCTACAGCAGCAGCACGGGCTTGATCTAGGCTCGGACCCATATACTTGGAGTAACCAAAATTCACCAGATGGCAACGATATTGCATTGGAATCTCCTTGCTTCTGGGCGCACTATAACAAATCACCAGCTCCCTGTCAACACTTTTTTGGTGTTGTATTTTTACAACACCAAAAATACTTAAAGTTTTGCAACTGAGAAAACTCTTGACAATAGTCTAGCCCAAACCCTTCCGCTAGCAGGTAAATACTTGCATATAGGAGTTTTGACAATATGCCTCCATTGAATTTTTGGAAAGGTCCTGGTGTAAAGGGCAAGGATTATCAGTTTTTTGACAAAAAGGCTAGTGAGTATATTCGCATAGGCGGAACTGAATTTTATATCCACAAATATCTGGGCCCTGCAGAAACTTATGGCAGCACTCCAGATCTGGAAGACAATTTGCTCCAAATAAGCGACGTGGTGGATATGGAAATCCGCAACCGCAAATATGATGACGATGTTTACAGCCTCAAGGGGCATTATATGGTCACAGACAGTGAGTTTGATCTCAAACAGTTTGGATTGTTCCTCACCAGTGATACAGTGTTTATGGTGTTCCACATGAACGACATGGCCACTCAGCTGGGTCGTAGGCTCATGAGCGGTGATGTGATTGAAGTGCTGCATATGCGGGACGATTTGTCACTGGATGGAAAAATCATGAACAAGTGGTATGTGGTGGAAGAGGGAACACGTCCTGCAGAAGGATTTAGCCCTACCTGGTGGCCACATCTGTGGAGAGTCAAATGTTCCCCTCTCACCGACAGCCAAGAGTTCCAGGACATACTCAGCAAAGAGCTGGAGGACCGTGGTGATGGAGTTCCTGCACAAACTGATGCCAATGGCAAACCCATCACAGTGGGAGATGCCAGCAGTACTTATGACAAGGAAATTGAAATCAATGAGCAGATTGTGGCCGAAGCCACAGACAATGTTCCCTATCGCAACTACCAGAGCGCACATTTTTATGTGATGCAGAATGACATCAATGTGAAGCCTGATGTGTTCAACAGCGATGGTATTCCTCCAAATGACAGCAAACCTGTGCCCAGTGGCACAAGTTTTCCAGCCATCTATCAGGATGGGGACTATTTCCTACGCTTGGATTACTTGCCACCTGTGTTGTTTGTGCGACAGAACAATCGTTGGAAGAAGCTGGAAACCAACTACAGAAGTGAATGGCTGCCTGCGGGCAGGGTGCTTGCCAGCTTCATCAACAACAAGGCCACCACCAAACTACAGGATGGCAGCACTATTGATACTCGTCAGAATTTGCGTGTTGCGGTTAAACCTAAAATCGATCCTGACATTTTTTAGAGTATAAATAAATGTGGTTCGCGGGAGGTGAGATTCCCCAACCACTCTAAATGCTATTTGGGAGCAATTCAGCATGGGTATTTACCAACGCAACACTGTCAACTATCGCAAAATTTATCAGGATCATTACGGCACTATTCCCGTTGATAATGATGGCCGCACATATGAGATCCATCATATTGATGGTAATATAAACAACAATGATCCATCAAATCTAAAAGCAGTGTCCATTCAAGAACATTATGACATCCACTATAGCCAAGGAGATTGGCAAGCATGTCTATTGATATCTACTAGGCTAGATATAGATCCTAAAATTTTAAGTGAAATTGCAAGGAAAAACACAAAACAACGAGTAGACAATGGTAGCCATCCCTGGTTGGGGGGTGATTTACAGAGGCGTCGTGTGGAGGAAGGGACTCATCCTTGGCAGGACAAAGAATGGCATCGTAAAATTGAAAGAGAAAAGATAGCCAACGGCACACATCCCTTTTTAGGTGGTGAACTGTCCAGAAGAGTTACTGCTCAAAGATTGGAAAAAGGCACCCATAATTTTTTAAACAATAATTACGGAAAAGAGTTTTGGACAAATACCGATCCTCAAGTTTTAGCAAAACTTAAAAAGCAACGAAGTGAGAAAACTCAGCAAAGAGTTGCAGACGGCACTCATCATTTTTTGGGTAGCGGGGAGGCATCTAGAGAACGTAATCGCCAGTTACTGGAAGCCGGCCAACACCATTCACAAAAAGAACACACTTGTCCCCATTGTGGAAAAATCGGGAGAGGATCAGTTATGTTTAGACACCATTTTGCCCACTGTAAGAGTGCTGGTAAATAACGTATGGAATTTTTTTATGGAGCACAGTTGCGTGCTTACAGAGTGCAAGTTATAAGGGCATTCAGCAACTTTCAAGTAAAATTTGGCAACAATGCTGATGGCTCTGTGCGGTTGCACAGGGTTCCTTGCCGCTGGGGAGAAACCAGCAGGCTGGCTGAAACAATAATCAATGCGGGCAGTGAAAACAAGATGCCCAGCGCACCTTTTATCAGCGTTTACACAACCAGCATGAGTTTGGCTCCTGAGCGTCGTCAGAGCCCCAGTTTGGTGAGCACCCTAGCAGTAAATGAACGTGAGTATGAAGGCAAATATCTGAACACCCCTGGCAACAGATATAGTGTGAAAAGATATATGCCGGTTCCGTTCAACATGACTGTGAACGTGGACTTTTGGACCAGCAACCTGAGCCAAAAGGAAGAGTTGTTTGAGCAAGTGCAGGTTTTGTTCAATGGCATGATGGACATTCAAACCAGCATGAACCCCTTGGACTGGACTTTGTTCAGCACCATTGAGCCCACCAATATAACCTGGAGCAGCAGAACTATTCCAGTGGGTACTGAAAACCCCATTGATGTGATGACTGTGGAATACAAGATACCCATCTGGGTCAATCCCCCTGCACTGGTTGAATATCAGAAGCTGATTGAGCAAGTGGTCACCAACATCAATGTGGGTGAATATGATCCCAAAAGCATGGAATGGACACAAGGCGAGCTGATCACACGTATTGTCACCACACCTGAAAACGCTCGCATTGGTTTGACTTTGGTGAACGATGGAGTGTATGAAATCAGCCTGCAAAATTATGGAGGCACCACTGTGGACGAACAAGGGTTGCCCACACAAATAGTGGGTCGCAGCAGTCCCATCATGCAACCTGGAACGAGCTTCCTAGTAAACGATGTTAGCATCACCATCCCCAACAACAGTGTGGATGACCTGATCAGTGTCATGCGCAATAGTTTTCAGGGCAAGAACTTGAATGTGAGACTGACTCTCAGCAACAAACTGGAATTGATCAACTTGAACGGCGGGGATATAACGCTGAGAAACATCACAGGCACTCCTGTGGAAAGTTTGGGGTTTGTGCCCACCACCTACAATGGAGGCACACTAGCCTGGTGGAGACTGTTTGAGTTGTATGGTAGTTTGAGTGGCTATAAACCTGCCAGTGCTTGTGACCCGGACAGCCTACCCGAAGGCAGTGAACTGAGGCTGCTCAATGGAACGGATTTGGATGACCGTGCTTCAGACATAGTGGGATTCATAAGTATGCATCCCACAAACCAAAATCTGATTGTTTGGAGTGTGCAGGCTAGCACTTGGCCTCTGGCCACCATGAACCCACTCACTGCTGTTATCAATCCACAAACCACCTATCCTGGAAATGGCTTGACTCCTCCCCGAGCTGGTGATCGCTATTTGTTGGTGGATGAGCTGGCCCCTGTGAGCGCAGCCTGGGGTGGCGTGGATGCAACAGTGAACGACATCATAGAATATGATGGCACTCAGTGGGATCGTGTGTTTGAGGCAGCTGGCAATACAACATCCCAGTTTGTGAAAAATAATTATAGCCAAAAATGGCTTCAATACCAACAGCAGATTTGGGACTCTTTCCCACCCGCCAGCTACTTTCCTGGAACTTGGCGCCTTAGACTCTAAATCCTCAGTTTTCTCCAATCCCTTAAATATGCCTATGACAACAGTGGCACATATAGATCCCTCACGAGTTGCACAGGCGTTGGACCAACCCACTCTAACAGTGGTAAATTTGTTGAAACGCTACCATATCCCTCACAGGATAGTGGGCGGTGCAGTGAGAGATCTTTTACTAGGCAAAGAACCCAGAGACATTGATCTTGTGGTGGATGCTGATCCCAGCACACTGATTTATATTTTTGGTGCTCATGACATTCCCCAGGATTTGAGCGGAATTGTGCATGGCACCGTCAAGGCTGTTTTTGGCAGTGGCAAAGCAGAACAAAAAGTGGATGTGAGTAGCCTGGGCTATCGCATCCATCGTCACGGCAACAGACTGGAAACCGATCGCACGCACAATTGGGCAACTGACAGCAAGCTGAGAGATCTTACCATCAACAGCATGAGCATGGACCTGGATGGCACAGTGTATGATTACACTGGTGGATATGATGACTTGCAAAACAGCCGCATCCGCATAGGTCAGAAAGCTCGCAGTGCTATGATGCTGGACCCTACCGGAATCATGCGTTACTTTAAAGGTGTGAGCATGTTTCCAGATGTTCAGGTAAGACAAAAGGATCTGGACTTCATTCAGCAAAACGTGCCTAGACTGGCTGATGTTGCTGACGACAAAAAAACTGCCATGAACATGGTAAGCATTCTCAAAAGCCCCAATAGAGCAAAGACACTTAAATTGATGTGCAAAATGAAGGTACAAGAGTACTTGCCTTATGCACCCTGTTTAGTATAACGAGGACCCAACTATGACCACAGGAACTACCGGACCAACCGGAACAAGAGGAGCTACAGGCGCCACTGGCTCACCTGGAACAGCCGCCCTTACAGGATCCACAGGACCCACTGGTAATACTGGTGAACCAGGATTTGTGTATAGGACAGGTCCAACTGGCAGCACAGGGGCCCGTGGGGAGGCTGGTGTAAGTGATATTCCAGGGCCTGTGGGTGCCACAGGAGAAGCTGGCGCTACAGGAGCCACAGGCGCCAAGGGTAATACTGGCGCCACAGGACCAAGTGGTGAAATGGGGCCAACTGGCGCCACTGGTGCCCCAGGTTCAGCGGATAACACTGGTGCAACAGGTCCTCAAGGTGTTCCTGGCTTGGCTACACACACAGGTGCAACTGGCGCCACTGGTGTACAAGGTAATGCTGGTACTACAGGTCCTGCTGGTGCAACTGGAGATCAAGGCGAGCAGGGCCCTATTGGAGAAACCGGTGCTACTGGTGCTGCTAGCACAGTGAGTGGACCAACAGGAGCAACTGGCAGCAGAGGATCCACAGGCAGCACTGGTGCTGCCGGTCTTCCAGGTGCAACTGGAGCCGCAGGTGATACTGGCACAGCTGGTACGCCAGGTAGCACTGGGGCCACAGGTGAACCAGGCACTGCTACCCTTACAGGAGCCACTGGTCCTCAAGGAGTTCCTGGCACAGCCACCCTTACAGGAGCTACTGGAGCCACTGGAGCACGTGGTGTTGTAGGCAGCACAGGTGCGCCTGGACTTGCAACAAACACAGGTGCCACAGGAGCAACTGGGGTGGCAGGACTTGCAACAAACACAGGTGCCACTGGTGCCACAGGTGCCACAGGTGAGCCAGGACTTGCAACAAACACAGGTGCCACTGGTGCCACAGGTGAACCAGGACTTGCAACAAACACAGGCGCAACAGGTGAAACAGGTGCCACAGGTGAACCAGGCTATGCAACAAACACTGGTGCAACAGGTGAAACAGGTGCCACCGGTGATGTGGGGCCCACTGGGCCCACAGGTTCTCCTGGCACAGCCAGCAATACAGGTGCCACAGGTGCCACAGGTGGGCCAGGACTTGCAACAAACACAGGTGCCACCGGTGCCACCGGTGCCACAGGTGCCACAGGTGAGCCAGGACTTGCAACAAACACAGGTGCCACAGGCGCAACAGGTGTCACAGGTGATGTGGGGTCCACTGGGCCCACAGGTTCTCCTGGCACAGCCAGCAATACAGGTGCCACAGGCTCCACAGGAGCTAGTGCAATGGTGCTGGGGAACAGTGTCTTATGCGTTCCTGAAACAGATACTACTGTGTTTACTTCAAGCAGTTCCAGTATAGTAAGTGTGAGAGTTATGGCTTACACCCAAGGTTATGAAACTGGTGTGGTAGATAATGAAGATGCACAGGCATGTGAGATTATTGCTGTTCGCAATTTTAGATCCAGCACTGTGGACTTTACTGTCTATGGTGTTGTATTCAGCAGTGCTGCGGCCCTCAGCACGTTCAATGCCATATGGCAGGGCGACAGAATTACAATTACAGCCAGACCCATCAGTTTGGAAAATTCAGTGCGAATCAAATGCGTTGGTTTTGAAATCACTGCAATCTAAAAGGATCAAATGACATGACATTCCAACAATTTCAAACTCAAAACGGTATGAAACTTCTGGACAGTAACGACCTTAGCCTGACCCAGGATAAACTGGGCTGGATGAGCATGTATGGACCAGTGTACAACACAGGCGATGATATCAATTTTACCGGTGTAGCTGCAGACTATGCTGGAAACAGTTATAGTGTGGGCACAGACAGCAATCTGAACTGGGCTGTGGTGATCAAGTACAACAAGATTGGTGACGTGGTGTGGAAA
>Ga0164294_10003142_pt1 | contig 14708 bp, 11 predicted proteins | sample GEODES005metaG_FD_111479 | JGI IMG/M metagenome (GOLD analysis project Ga0164294, IMG submission 111479) | Oligotrophic lake water microbial communities from Sparkling Lake, Wisconsin, USA - GEODES005 metaG | ecosystem: Environmental > Aquatic > Freshwater > Lake | place: USA: Sparkling Lake...
CGGGGTGGAGATCTGGAGGACCGCGACGGAGTCCGCAACGGCCGGCGGCAGCGTCGGGAGGGCCTCGACCGCGGCCGGGCCGCCCCCGCCCCAGAGGTTCAGCACCGCGAGGAGAACGGCGAGCGCGAGGAGCGCGAGCGAGCGGCGAGTGAGCGTCACGACGCGGCCCCCGACCGGCGCGCCCGGCGGCGGAACCAGAGCTGCCGCCCCGCGCCGAAGGCGAGGAGCGCCAGCGGCCCGGCGAGGAGGTTGAAGGCCTTCCACCCGGCTTGTTCGGCGGGGGTGGTCGGAGCGAGCGTGGGGAGCGTGGCGGTCTTGCTGCGGATGCCGATCAGCGACTCGTCCTGCACGAGCCAATCGCACAGGTTCAGCATGAACGCAAGGTTATTGGCGACGAAGTCCGCCGACCCGCCGACGACCAGCCGGGTAGGCGCGCCCTCGATCGTCAGGGGTTGCTCCTCGGGGTTCTCGTCCTCCGTCATCAGGGGGGCGTCAGGGTCGGGCGGCGGCGCGGGGCGCGTCTCGAAGAAGGACCGCAGCGGGCCCTTCAGCGCGACGAGCACGGGGAACGGGCCGCGCTTCTCGCTGGAGAGGACCACGGAGAGCTGCGTGGGGTCGATCGTCTTGAGATCCTGCACGGCGCCGGAGGAGGCGGAGGTGCGCGCGAGCACCTCGGCTTCGAGGCCGGGGTTCAGCCCCTCCGCGATCTGGATCGACGAGGTGAACGGGAACAACATCCCGTCCAACCCGGAGACGAGCACGTTGCGCCGCGAGAGGTCGGTCGCCTTGGGGATCAGCGCGTAGTTGACCTCCCGAACGGACTGCCTGGTGCCGACGCGGGTCGGGAACCCCATCACGCCGTTCTCGACGCGGTCCAGCACGATGTCCCGGTTGGCCTGCACGCCGTAATGCCCGAGCAGGGGCTCGAGGCCCGAGCTGGTGCGCGTGGCGCGCATGTTCCGGAGGTCGGGCCGCGTGTGCGTAACGAAGATCGCCGCGGCGCCGCCACGCATGAGGAACTGGTCGATCTGGTAGAGCGCGCGGTCGCTGAACGGCTTCTGCGGGCCGATGACGAGGAGCGCATCGACCGCTTCCGGGATGGAGCCGGCGCCGCCGAGCGCCAGCGGCTGGAGCACGAACTTACGCGCGAGCTGCTCCATCATCCCGCGGAGCGGGCCCTCGGGCTTGACGAGGTCGGGCTCGCCGTTTCCGGTGGTCCACGCGAGGACCGGGGCGTCCTTCGGCTTCTGCTTCAAGCGGTGGATGGCGGACGCGAGCTCGTACTCGAGGCTGGAGAGGTCGGTGAGGGCCGGGAGGACCTCCTGCTTGTCCCCGTAGAGGAGCACGGCGCCGAGCCAGATCCGACGCAGCTCGGCGCGGTTGGACTCGGTCACCTTCTGCTCGAGCGGGGTGAGCCCGTACTTCTGCGCCTCGGTGAGGAGGGTGGGATCGGTGCCCGGATCGACCACGGTGATCTGCATCCGGCCGCCGGAGTAGGCCTCGAGCTCGTCGAGCTTGTCCTGGATGATCTGGGCGTGGTTGTTGTAGGGCGCGGAGAGGCCCTTCGACAGCCAGGCTTTGACGACGATCGGGCGGTCGAGCGAGGCGACGAGCTGCTTGGAGGACTCGTCCAGGCTGTGCAAACGATCCTGAGTCACGTCGAGCCGGGCGAAGTGCCCGGCGCTCCACAGGTTGGCCAGCACGACGATGACCAGCACGAGGGCGAGCTGGAGCCAGGCGTTCGCCAGCAGGTTGCGGCGCGGGCTCACGACAACCGCCGGCGTTCGAGGCTGAAGACCGCGACGTGAAGCGACGCCGCCGCGACCGACGCCCAGAACACGAGGTTCCGCGTGTCGACCACGCCGCGCGCGAGGTTGTCGAAGTGGGTCTCGAAGGCGAGGTACTGCACCAGCGGCAGGATGGCCGTCGGCACCTTCTCGAGGAAAAAGCCCATCGCGTACGGGAACATCCCCACGACGAGCGCGAGGAGGAACGCCACGATCTGGTTGCTGGTGAGCGAGGACGCCGCGGTGCCGATGGCCGCGAGCGCGCTGCCGAGGAGCAGGAGCCCGAAGTAGCCGCAGAGGGCGGGGCCGAAGTCGAGCCCGGTCTCCGTGAAGAGGCGCACGAGCATCGGCGGCGCGTCCGGCGCGGACACGGCCGGCGTTCCGAGCCACGCGAGCGTGAAGGCATACGGAAGCGTGGTGGCGACGGCGACCGCCACGAGGCCCATCGCCGCGAGGTACTTGCCGAGGACGAGCTCGCCCTCGGTGATGGGGAGGGTCACCAGGATCTCGAGGCTGCCGGTGCGACGCTCTTCTGCGAACAGGCGCATCGTGATCGCGGGCACGAGCAGCACGAGGAAGACCGCGGCCCAGAAGAAGAGCCCGCGCAGGCTCACGGTGCCGGCGGCGAACAGATCGTCGAACCAGAGGGCGAAGCCACCGACGAGCACGACGTAGACCGGCACCACGAAGTAGGCCAAGGGCGAGTCGAAGTAGGCGCCGAGCTCTCGGCGGGCGATGGCGAGGACGTTCGTCATGCGTCCGGCGCCTTAGCCGCTGTTTCTGCAGCGTGCACCCGGGCTGACCTCCGTCATCAACGGTCATCGACCGGGGAGCCCGGGGGCTGGAACCGCCGCAGGGGCCCCCGGCGGGCGCCCTCCCAATGGGCCCCACCCGCCGTACCCTGCGGCACACCCCCCGGGCCCCCCGGCCGAAGCTGCGTTCACGCCAAGAGAAGCGCCGTGGACGCTGCGGGTCGCGGGCGGCACTCCGCGGCCACACTCCGGCAAGAGGAGGCACCGCGCCGAGGGTGTCCGCCCCCTACTTCGCCACTGCCACCGGCTCGGCGTGCGAGGTCGGCACGATGTCCACGGCCTCGTGCCGCGCCCAGAGCTTGGCCTCGTCCCAGGTGGCGGGCTTGTCGATCTGGTGCGTGAGGACGGTGCGAGCGGTCTCGAAGAAGCCTTCGATCGTGCGGAACATGAAGCTCGTGTCGATCCAGCAGGCCCGCATGCAGCCCTCGCAGCTCCCGGCCTCCAGCATCCGCTTGCGCTCGAACTCGAGGGACTTGAAGTAGTCCTCGAAGCCTGGGTCCAGGATGTGCTTGTGCTGATGCTCGGTGCGGTGGCAGATGGCGAACTGGCCGTTCGGGCTCACGCTGAAGTAGAGGCGGCCGGCGTCGCAGCCCTCGGCGGGGAAGCGGCCGGTCTTCAGGTACATCCGCGACGCCTCCAGGTAGGGCGTCGAGTTGAGGATGGGCCAACCGGCGTTCTTCATCTCGATGAGGGTGTCGTAGGCCTTGTCGATGCGGGCGAGCACGACCTCGGGCGCGTCCGCCGTGTTCAGGCCCATCTCCGGGCGGAAACGGATGAAGCGCGCCTCCCAGTTGCGGACGCCCGCCTTCGGGTCGGGGAGGAGCTCGACCGGGAGGAAGCTGATGTGGAAGCCGAGATCCCGCGCGAAGCGGACCAGGTCCGGCAGCTCCTCGAGGTTGAGGTTGGAGACGACGCAGTTGATCGTCGGCATGCCGTTGGTGCCGGCGAGAGCCTGGCCGATGGTCGTCATCGAGCGGACGGCCTGGTCCCAGCTCCCGTCCATCTCGCAGATGTAGTCGAAGCGCGCCGGGTAGAGCGAGTCGAGCGAGATCGAGAAGTTGCGGACGCCGTAGTCGATCGTCTTGAGCAGGCGCTCCTTGCTCACGCCGACGCCGTTCGTGAGGACGCGGACGTTGAGCCCCACGTCCACGAAGCGCTTCGCGGCCTCCTCCAGGTAATCGCACGCGAACGGCTCGCCGCCGCCGATCGAGAGCTGCACGACGCCGAGCCGCGCCATCGTCTGCGCCATCTGCTCGATCTGGGGGAGCTCGAGCTCTTCCTTGCGGTTTCCGTAGCGCCAGATCCCGCACATCTTGCAGGTGAGGTTGCACCGGTGCGTGATGCCGAAGTGCGCGTACACGGGCACGCGGCGAGTGACGAAGGCCTCGGCGATGCGGGCGTAACCGGGGAGCTGGAGCTTCATGCGACACCTCGGCGCGGTGCGCCGGTGCCCGGGCCGACCGGCGCGCGAAGGGACTTCGCGAGCTCGCGCAGCGTCGGGGCGTTGAGGTTGTAGAGGTAGTTGTACTCCGTGAGCGCCGTCGCGGTACAGGCCCGGCACGGATTGTCGCGGAGGTGCGCGAAGGCGGCTGCGAAGCCACCGTCCCGCACGTTGCGCGCGGCCCCGGCACCGCTGAGCGAGGCGCACGCCGTCACCGTGCCGTCCGGGAGGACCGCGCAGTAGAGCTGCCCGGCGAGGCAGTGGAGGTCCTCCTGGGGGGCGATCGACGTCGTGACCGCGTAGTCCTTCCACGCCAGGAGATAGCGGAGGTACTTCTCGGTGGCGCCGACACGGCGGCCGGCGAGCCGCGCCTCAAGCAAGCCGCGTAGGGCCTTGCGAAGCAGGGCGTCGTCCGGCGCGAGGTCGAGCGCGCGGGCGTCTGAGAGGTAGGGGCGGCGCTGAAGCGGCTGGAACTGTGCGACGAAGCCGTAGGTGTCGGCGAGGTCGAGGACGGCGCCGATGTCGTCGAGGTTGTGGCGGGTCAGCGTCGTGACCGTGTGGACGTCCACCCCGCGGCGCGACGCCTCGGCGATGGCGGCGATCGCCTGCTTCCACGCGCCGGGCTCGCGGTTCGCGTCGTGGGCGGCCTCGTTGCCGTCCAGCGAGATCATCAGCCGCCCGAGCCCGCGCAGCTCGTCCGCGCGGGCGGGGTACCGATAGCCGTTCGTCTCGAGCGTGGTCCAGATGCCGTGGGCGGCACACCGCTCGATGATCGCCCCGACGTCGTCACGAACGAGCGGCTCGCCGCCCCCGATGCCGACGCGCACCGCGCCGGCCGCCGCCATGGCGTCGACCAGCTCGATCATCTCGCGGGTGTCGAGCTCGGCGCGGCGCTGGAGCGGGATCGCGCAGTAGGCGCAGAGGGCGTTGCAGCGCGTCGTCACGAGGAGCGTGACGGACAGCGGCATCCGGTGCCCGGTGAGGCGGTAGCGCGCGGCGCCGACCCCGCTCTTGAGCAGCGCGCCGCCCTTGTTCACCGGCTGATCTCGAGACAGGCGGAGCGCACGGCTTCGACCATGTGGGCGAGGTCCTTCGCGTCCAGGTTGGGGTGGACGGGGATGTGGACCTGCTCGCGCTTGACGGCCGCGGCGTTCGGGCAGAGGCGACGGAACTGCGGGAACAACTTGTGGTCCGAGCAGTCGTTCATGTAGCCGAACGTCGTGTCCACGCCGCGCTTGAGGAGCGCGCGCATGAGCTGGCTGCGCTTCTGGTGGTGGACCACGAAGCTCATGTAGATGGGCTCGGCGCCCTCGGGGTAGGTCGGCACGGTGAGGCCCGGCACGTTGGCGAGGTGCTCGTCGAGGTAGCGGCCGTTGCGGACGCGCGCGCCGTTGAGGGCCTCGATCCGCTCGATCTGCTTCATGCCGACGGCGGCCTGCACGGCGCGGGGGCGGTTGGTGCGGAAGCTCTTCGGCACCTCGTCGTAGAGGACCTCGGCCTCGCCGAAGCGGTCGTGGATCGGGTCCTTCCCGAGCAGGCCGCCGATGCGGATCGCCTGGTGGAGCGTGAACGGGTAGACGAGCGGGTGCGTCGCGACCATCATCGCCACGCCGGTGATCGCCTCCTTCCTCGCCTTCTTGAAGTCGGCCGGCGTGGACGTGTCGATCTCGTTGCGGACGAACTTCGCCACGGCGTCGTCGTTCGTGGTGATCATCGCGCCGGAGAGCGAGGTGATGTTCTTGGTGAGGCCGAAGGTGTAGTAGGCGGCGTCACCAAGGTTGCCGACGCGGATGCCCTTGTACTTGGCGCCCGTGGACTGCGCGCAGTCTTCGATGACCTTGATCCCGTGCTTCTTGGCGATGGCGTTGATCGCGTCCATGTCGCAGGGGGTGCCGTAGAGGTGCGTCGGGACGACGGCCTTGGTCTTCGGGGTGATGGCCTTCTCGAACTCGGCGGGGTCGAGCACGTGGGAGGTGAGCCCGATGTCGGCGAAGACGGGGCGTACGCCGGCGGTCACCGCCATCGAGGGGATGGCGAAGTAGGTCAGGCCGGGGATGACGACCTCGTCGCCGGGGCCGATGTCCATGGCGCGGAGGAGGAGGTAGAACGCGTAGCGTGCGCTCGGCGTCATGATCGCGTGCTTCGCGCCGATGTAGGACGCGAATTCCTTCTCGAAGCCGCGCACCGAGGGCTCGTCCTCGGGGGGGACCGCGAGGAACCGGGCGGCGATCACGGCCTCGGCAGGGGAGAAGCTGGGGCTGAAGCGAGGGATTCGTCCGAAGTACATTCACGTCCCAGGGAAGGGTGCGCGCGCTCTCTACTGGATGGCCCGCCGATCTTCAAGCTACAGTATGCGGCCGCCCGTGTCGCGTATGCGGGCGCACACCCCGGAGAGAGCGATGCACACCCGCGCCGGAGGGGCCCTCTGGCTGCCCTTTCTGGTAGCCGGCTGTACCGGGGACGCGGGCGAGAAGGGCCCGCACCCGCCCTCCGTCATCGTCCTCGTGATGGACGGGGTCCGAACCGACGAGTTCACGTCGACCACCGTGTCCTCCGTGACCGGGGTAACCGGCGAGGACTACGCGAAGAACGCCTGGAAGACCCTCGCCCCCGACGCCACCGTCGTCCGCGCCGCGCGCAACACCGGCATCACCATCACGGCCCCGGCGCACCTCGCGCTCGTGTCCGGGCGGGTGGACGCCTTCGCCAACTTCCCGGTGGACGACGTGGCGGGCCCGGGGCTGTACCGCCCGGTCCTCCCCACCCTGTTCGAGGAGGCCCGCGCGCAGCTCGCCCTGCCCGAGGAGGAGGTGCTTCTCCTCGCGAACACCGAGCTACTCGAGCCCATCGAGCACAGCCTCTATCCGGACGCTGGGGCGGGCGCGGAGACCTGGGAGCTCTTCGATCCGGAGACCGGCGTGCCGCTCGGCGAGGACGCGCCGGTCATCGCGGCGCTGCTCGAGCGCATCGAGGACACGCCGCCGCGGCTGGCCGTGGTGAACCTCCACGACGTCGACCGCGCGGGCCACTACGGCCATGGCGACGCCTACGCGGAAGGCGTCACCGCGGTGGACGAGCAGGTCGCCGCCTTCTGGGAGGCTGTCCAGAAGAAGCGACCGGCCTACGCGGACAACCTCCTGCTCGTCGTCGTGTCCGACCACGGTCGCCACGACCACGACGAGGACCAGGGCTGGCACAACCACGGGGACGCCTGCACGGGCTGCCGCGAGGTGCCGCTGATGGTCCTCGGCGGCGGGGCCGTGGCGGGCGTGATCCTGGACGAGTCGGTCGCCGCGATCGACCTCGCTCCGGCGATTGCCGCGCATCTCGGCGTCACGATGCCGTGGGCGGAGGGGCTGCCCGACACCGCGCTCTTCCCCGAGGCGACCGCCGCCCCGCGCGAGGGGGACGTGAACCGCGTCGGCGGGACGATCGTGGCGGTTCAACGCTGGTTGGACGACCCCGAGCAGCGGAGCGAGGTGCGCGTCGGCGACGAGGTCGTCTCGACCGCCGGTGTGTTCGCGGCCGAGGCTCCCGCCCTCGTGGAGGGCGCGGACGGCGCGCGCGTGTGCTTCCGCGAGCTCGCGTGGGACGCCGTCGACGGGGCCTACCCGTGGGTGGCGCGCTGCCTCGCGGGGTCCCCCACGGAGGGGTGGGCGGAGATGGGCTTCCCCGATCCGGAGGTCGCGCCGTTCTTCCGGGCGGCCCTTGCGGAGCGGGAGGGGACGACGTGGGCGGCGTGGCCCTACAACCCGCGCGGGGCCGGCGAGGCCGGGACGGGCGGCCGGATCGGGCTGTCGCTCGCCGGGTGGACGGCGGAGGGCGGCTGGACGGAGGCCGTGAACTCGCAGGGGATCTTCCCGACGGATCCGGCGATCGTCGCGACGGATCTCGGGCTCGTCGTCGCGTATGGCGCGAGCATGGGAGACCCCGACAGCCGCTACACGCGGCACGTGCGCGTCGTGCCGGTGCCGCTCACCGAGGGCGTGCCCGTGATGGAGGAGCTCACGAGCTTCTCCCTGGTCGAGCTGCTCGGCGAAGGCGCCCGCGTCGAACATCCGGCCCTCGCGGCGGAGGGCAGCCGCGTGCGCGTCGCGATGCTCGGGCTCACCGAAGCCGGCGGCACCGTCGCGGCGGCGACGAGCGCCGATGCTGGTCGAACCTGGAGCTCTCCCGTTGCGCTCCCGGACGGCGGCGCCCCCCTCCCCCACCTCGCGCCCGCCTGGGACGGCGCCGAGGTGGTGTGGGGCGTGCTGGCCGACGGCGCCGCGCGCCTCTGCCGCGCCACCCCCGGAGACGCCGACGCCCGCTGCGTGGACGTGGGGTCCGCGCGCCTCCAGTCCTTCGTCGCCGCGGGCGGCGCCGCCACCGTCGTCCGCGATGCCGGGATCGGGTCGTGGGAGACGGCGACGCTCGCGTGGTAGGAGGGCCCATCGGAGGCGTCCGCGTGGCGACCGTACGTCTTGTCGCGTTCCTCCTGCTCGCGGGCTGCAAAGGCTGCGCGCCGGAGCCCGAGACCCTCCCCCCCGCGGTGATGGTGCTCATCCTCGACGGCGTCCGCGCCGACGAGCTCTCCCGCGTCGAGACGTCCGCGCTCACCGGGATGAGCGGCGAGGCCTACGCCGCCGAGACGTGGGAGACGCTCGCCGTCCACGCCACCATCGTGCGCGCGGCCCTCAACCAGGGCGTGACCACCACGGCGCCCGCCCACGCCGCCCTCGTCACCGGGCGGCCCGAGCCCTTCGCGAACTTCCCGATCGACGCCGCGCGCGGCCCCGGCGTGTACGTGCCGGAGCACCCCACGATCTTCGAGGCGGCGCGCGAGGGCCTGGGCCTCGCCGAAGACGACGTGGTGCTCCTCGCGAACACCGAATTGCTCTCGCCGGTCACGACGAGCCTCGCCCCGGGCTTCGGCCGCGGCGCGCGCTACGACCTCGTGATCGACCCCGAGCGCGGCGAGCCCGCAAACGACGACGCCCCGGTCTTCGACGCGTTGAACGCGCTGATCGACGCCCACCCGCCGCGCCTCGTCCTCGTGAACCTCCACGACGCCGACCGCGCCGGCCACGTCGGCGAGGGGGACGCCTACGCCGAGGGCGTGCTCGCGCTCGACGCGCTGCTGGCGGACTTCTGGGCGCGCCTGCGCGAAGAGCACCCGGCCTACGCCGAGAGCCTGCTGCTCGTCGTCACCACCGACCACGGGCGGCACCGCCATGACGAGGACGACGGCTGGCACAACCACGGGGATTCGTGCGCGGGCTGCCGGGAGACGCCGATGTTCCTCCTCGGGCGGACCCGCGCGGGCAAGGAGCTCGACGTCCCGGTCGCCAACCTCGATCTCACCGCGACGATCGCCGCGTATCTGGGGGTGGACCTCCCCTGGGCCGAGGGGCTCCCCATCACCGAGGCCTTCGTCGACCTCGCCGCCACGGCGCGGTCCGGGGAGATCGGGCGCGTGGAGAGCGGGGGGCACGCGGCGAGCCAGCGGTGGTTGGCCGAGCGGAGCACGCGAAGCGAGGTGGTGGTGGACGGCGCGGTCGTCTCGACCCCGGGGATCTACGCCGCGGAGGCGCCGACGCTCCTGGACGGGACCGGCGGGATGCGGACCTGCTTCCGCGAGCTCGACCTCGAGCCGGACGCGGGTTTTCTCCCCTGGCGCGCGCGCTGCCTCGCCGAGGCCGGAGACGGCTGGACGGACATGGGTTTTCCCGACGAGGAGGTCGGCCCCTTCTTCCAGGCGGCGCTGGTCGAGCGCGGGGGCCGGACCTGGGCGGCGTGGCCCAACAACCCGCATGCGAACACCGACGTCGGCGAGGAGGGAGGCGTGGGGCTCGCCCTCGCGGCGTGGGACCCCGCGACCGGCTGGACGGACCGCACCTGGGCGCGCGCGATCTTCCCGACCGACGCCACCCTCGTCGCGACGACGCGCGGGCTGGTCGCCGCGGTGGGGACGAGCCTCGGGGACCCTGACTACCGCTACACGCGGCGGGTCCGCGTCGTCCCCGTGCTGGTCGGCGAGACGACGGTGGTCCCTGAGACGGCCGTGGAGATCACCCTCGACGCGCTCCTCGGCGCGGACGGGCGCGTGGAGCACCCCGCGTTCGCGGCGGACGGCGACACCGTGCGCCTCGCGGTGCTCGGCGCGGACGCGACGGCGCGCATCGTGGCCGCGCTGACGAGCGAGGATGGCGGCCGAACCTGGTCGAACGCGGTGGCGCTCCCGGACGGCGGGACCCCGGTGCCCTGGCTCGCGCCGGTGTGGGACGGCGCGGAGGTGGTGTGGGCGGTGCATGGGGAGAAGGCCTCCGAATTGTGCCGGGCAACCCCCGGGGACAGCGTGGCCCGCTGCGTGGAGGCGGGCAGCGCGCGCATCCAGTCGTTCACCGCGCGGGACGGCCGCGCGACGGTCATCCGGGACGGCGGGATCGGCGCGTGGGAGGCCGCGGAGCTGTCCTGGTGAGCCGGTGACGTGAGAAAGGCTACGTGAACGTCGCCGCGCGGGAGGCTAAGACCGTCGGATGGCCGTCCTCGAAATTCTGACCGTGCCCAACCCCATCCTGGCGCGCAAGTGCCGCCTCGTCGGCCCCGACGAGTTCCACGACGGGCTCCGCACCTTCATCTCCGACCTCGCCGAGACCATGTACGCCGCCCCCGGCGTCGGCCTCGCCGCGCCGCAAGTCGGCGATCTCCGCCGCATCATCGTGGCCGACCCCGGCAACGCCAAGCGCGAGGAGGACGCCAACGGCCGCCCCCGGCGCCCGCGGTTCGTGGCGATGATCAACCCGGTCATCGTCGAGGCCAGCCGCGAGAAGATGGTCTGGGAAGAGGGCTGCCTCTCCGTGCCAGAGTTCAACGAGGATGTCCACCGCCCCCGGCGCGTGCTCATCAAGTGGTTTGACGAGCACGGAAAGCCCCAGCAAAGCTGGTTCGAGGACTACGACGCCATCGTGATCCAGCACGAGATGGACCACCTCGAAGGTACCGTCATCCTCGACAAGGTCTCCCGCCTGAAGAAGAGCCGCTACCTGTCGAAGCGCACGAAGGTCCGCAGCCGGGACGAGCTCCTGGTCGAGTAGCGCGGCTCCGAAGCCGGATGGGCGCCCCGCCGCGGCCGGCCGCCCGGATTAGGACGGCGCCCCATGAAGATCGCCTTCTTCGGCACCCCCGCCTTCGCCGTACCCACCCTGCGCGCGTTGCTCGACAGCGAGCACGAGGTCGCGCTCGTCGTCGCCCAGCCCGACAAGCCCGCGGGCCGCGGCAACACGCTCCAGTCCCCGCCGACGATCGAGCTCGCGCGGGCGCGGGGCATCCCCACGCTTCAGCCCGCCAAGGTGAAGACCGGCGAGCTCCCCGAGACGTTGGAGGCGCTGAACCTCGACGTGGCGGTGGTCGTCGCGTACGGCCGCATCCTTACGCCGCGGCTGCTGACCGCGCCCCGCCTCGGGTGCATCAACGTGCACGCGTCGCTCCTCCCCCGGTGGCGCGGCGCCGCGCCGATCCAGTGGTCCGTGCTCGCCGGCGACACGACGACGGGCGTCGCCACGATGCAGATGGCGGAGGGCCTGGACACCGGGGACATCCTGCTGATGGAGGAGACGCCGATCGGCCCCGAGGAGACCTCCGGGGACCTGTTCGTGCGCCTCGCGGAGCTGGGCGCGCCGCTGCTCCTCCGGACGCTCGCCGAGCGCCCTACGCCGAAGCCGCAGGACGAGGCGAACGTGACGCTCGCGCGCATGTTGCGGAAGGAGGACGCCACGATGGACTGGACGCGCACCGCGCGCGAGCTCGACTGCCAGGTGCGCGGGCTCTCGCCGTGGCCGGGCACGGTGACGACGTTCCGCGGCGAACCCCTGAAGATCCTCAAGGCGCGGCCGGTGGCGGAGCGGACGCACACGGAGGCGCCGGGCACCTTCCTCGACGGGGCGTTGGTCGCGTGCGGGCACGGCGCGCTCGAGCTCCTCGAAGTGCAGCTCCCCGGGAAACGCCCCGTTCGCGGCGCGGACTTCCTGCACGGCAGCCGCGTGAAGGCGGGGGAGACGGTCGGGTAGCGCCGGCGATGCCGACGTCGGCCCCTCGCTCGGGGTAAGAGCGCCGCAGAGCCCCCGCGGAGCGCCCCCATGCAGAATCGCCCCCTCGTCGCCCCGAGCATCCTCTCCGCCGACTTCGGCCGCCTCGCGGCGGACATCGAGACGGTCTCCAGCGCCGACTGGATCCACGTCGACGTGATGGACGGCCGCTTCGTCCCGAACATCACCATCGGCCCCCTCGTGGTGGACGCCGTGCGCCGCGCCACGAAGCTCCCGGTCGACGTTCACCTGATGATCGTCGAGCCCGACCGCTACGTGGAGGACTTCCGCAAGGCCGGCGCCGACTGGATCAGCGTGCACGCCGAGGCCTGCCCGCACCTGGACCGCTCGATCCAGGCGATCAAGCAGACCGGCGCCAAGGCCGGCGTCGTGCTCAACCCGCACACCCCGGTGGACGTGCTGGAGTACGTCCTCGACGAGCTCGACCTCGTCCTGTTGATGACGGTCAACCCCGGCTTTGGCGGCCAGTCGCTCATCGAGCGCGTGTTCCCGAAGATCGAGCGCGTGCGCGAGCGGATCGAGAAGCGAGGCCTCCCGACGCTCGTCGAGGCGGACGGCGGCGTAAAACCCGCGAACGCTCGCCGCTTCGTGGACGCGGGCGCCCAGGTGCTCGTCGCGGGCTCGGCGGTGTTCGGCGCGGCGGACCGCGCGGGCGCCATCCGGGCGATCCGCGAGGCGTAAGCGCCATGCTCCTCGTCCTCGCCCTCGCCTGCTCGGCGCCGCCCGACTCGGACCCTCCGGGCGAGGACACGGACGTGACCGACCTGCCGGTGACGGACACCTTCCCGGCCTTCTACGGATCCGTCCCGAAGAACCTCCTGATCGTGTCGATCGACACCTTCCGGCGGGACCTGATGACGCGCTACGGCGGCGCGGGCGACGCCGCGTTCCTGGACGAGAAGGCGGCCGAGGGCATGGTGCTCGAGCGGCACCGGAGCTGCTCGAACTGGACTTTTCCCTCGGTGCTCTGCTTCAACTACGGCATGACCGACGTCGAGTCCGGGTACGTCCCCGACCTGCGGGACCCCGACAACGCGTGGGCCCCGGAGGGCGTTCCGACGCTCGCGGGGCGGCTCTCCGCGGCGGGGTTCCGGACGATGCTCGTCACGTCGAATGGCTGGTTTTCGGCTGATCGAAACACGGACATCGGCTTTGACACCTCCGAGCGCCCCGACGACCGCCGCACCCAGAGCGTGTTCGGCGTGGGCCTCGGCCGCCTCGCCGAGGCGAGGGCCCTCGGCGCCGACCGCTGGTACCTCCATCTCCACGTGAAAGAGGCCCACCCCGCCTACGATCCACCGCCGGAGTACCTGACCGAGCTCGAGGACATCCCGCCGATCGAGTACGATCTCACCGATTTCGACGACCACTATTCGGCGGACGCCGCCTGGCCCGACATGACGGAGGAGGAGCGGGCGCTGCTCCTCCAACACCTCCTCATCCGCTACCACGGCGAGGTGCGGTGGATGAGCGACCAGCTCATCGACGCCTTCGCGGCGCTCGACGAGCAGGGCTGGCTGGACGACACGCTCGTGCTGTTCTGGACCGATCACGGCGAACAATTCTGGGAGCACGGCGACCAGACGCACGCCTACGGCCTCAACACGGAGGAGAACGACGCCGTCGCCTTCTTCTGGGCGAAAAACATCGTCCCCGGGAGCTGGGAGGGGCCGACCTCCCACATCGACCTCGCGCCGAGCGTGCTCTCGCTCCTCGGGGTGGACGCCGCGGGAGTGACCGGCCTCCCGGTCGGCGAAGGGCTCCCCGACCGCTCGCTCGCCTTCACCAGCGTGGCCCGGTACGGCCCGATGCAGTCCATCGTGCAGGACGACTGGAAGCTCATCTACCGCTGGAACACCGGTGAGCGCTGGCTCTACGACCTCACGAACGATCCGGAGGAGACGACGGACCTCTGGGCGGAGGACGAGCCGCACGCCGTCGCGCTGGAGGCCCTCCTCACGCCCCAGGTCGAGGCGCTGGTGCCGCTGACCACGCGGTACACGCCGGAGTGACCCGCGGCTGAGTTGGTACGGCATCCCGGATGTAGTTGCACGGGGCCCGGCGCCGGGGAAAGCTGCGGCGCCCATGTCCCCCCTCCTCCTCTGCCTGCTCGCGATGGCGGTCGCGCCCGTGCTGGATCGCGCGCTGAGCCGCCGTCCGCGCTCGGCGAGCTTCGCGGACGGGCTGGTTCAGGTGGTGGTCGGCGGCATCCTGCTGGTGCACGTGTTGCCCTCGGGGCTCGCGGCGGCCGGCGCGCCCGCGCTCCTCGCGCTCGGGGCCGGCGCGATGGTGGGCGTGTTGGCGCACCGCGTGCCGGGGGGCGAGCGTTCGGCCGGCGCCATCGCGGTCCTCGCGCTGCTCCTCCACGCCGGCATCGACGGCGCCGCGCTCGCCGCGCCGGACGAACACGGTGACCACGAGGGCGGCGGCATGCTGGCGTGGGCGGTCGTCCTCCACACGCTCCCGGTGGGCCTCGCGACCTGGCGCATCAGCGTCCAGCGCGGCGGCGCGCGCTTCGCCGCGGGGCTCCTCGCGGCGACGGCGGCCGCCACGGTGGCCGGCTGGTTCGCGGCGGACACCA
>Ga0164294_10003143_pt1 | contig 14707 bp, 12 predicted proteins | sample GEODES005metaG_FD_111479 | JGI IMG/M metagenome (GOLD analysis project Ga0164294, IMG submission 111479) | Oligotrophic lake water microbial communities from Sparkling Lake, Wisconsin, USA - GEODES005 metaG | ecosystem: Environmental > Aquatic > Freshwater > Lake | place: USA: Sparkling Lake...
ATCATATTAATTTTATATTTTAAAGCCAATTACAAAGGCAACAACCTATTCTTGAGACATTCTGAATTATTCTATCAATACTAAGAATCCATGCATATATAGCATGCTTAATTTTTTTTGAGATAGTAGGCTAGATAATGAAGTTTGACCAATTCTCATCAGCAACTGAAATAATTGTGGGTTTTTTTGGCCACATAATGTTAAATACGGGGTCATCCCATCTATACCCATGAGCTTTATTTGGCTCATAGTATGAAGACATCTGATACATTATGTCTGTATTATCAACTAAGGTAAGAAACCCGTGGGCTATCCCAGGCGGGATTAATAAAGCTACCGGATTTCTTTCATCAAGCTTGATAGTGAAATTTTGTAAAAAGCTAGGTGATTCTGGTCGAATATCTACTATCACATCAAAAGCTTTCCCTCGTATACAGCGAACAAGTTTGTACTCACTCGTTGGATTGAGCTGTAAATGCATTCCTCGTAATGTTCCACTAAATTTATTTTGAGAAATACTAGATTGGACAAAGTTTTTTTCAATTCCATGGTTTTCAAATTCTTTTTGGCAAAATGTCCTAAAAAAAGATCCCCTCTCATCAGTAAAGGGGGTGCTCTCAACTATCAAGGCGCCAAATATCGGAGTTTGATTAAACTTCATTAAAAGATTTCAATTTTTGGAATGGGCGTCACAAATTTACCACCCCAACTTCGTATTTGTGACATCTGTGCACTGATTTCATTACGAAGATTCCAAGGTAGTATTAATAGATAATCTGGTTTACTTTGAAATATTTGATCTGGACTTAGTACGGGTATGCGGCAGCCTGGAAGGAATGTATTTTGTTTATAAGGACTGCGATCAACCGTGAAGGGTAGAAATTCAGGCCCTATGCCGCAGTAGTTTAATAAAGTATTCCCCTTGGCTGGCGCACCGTATCCCGCAACCACTTTTCCGCTCTTACGTGCGTTCAGAAAAAATTCAAGTAGGTCCGCTTTAATTGCAGAGGTAACATTGCAAAAATTTTTATAAACCGTTAGTTTGTTCAGGCCAAACTCAGCTTCACGCTGCCTTTGTTCTTTCAATCCTTGTGTTGAGAGATACGGAGTATCTTGGTGGCATACATAAACACGCAAAGAACCTCCATGTGTTTTTAGTTCTTCAACATCAAAAACTCTTAAACCATGCTTACCCATCACTTTCTCGACTGCAAGTAGCGATAGATAAGAGAAGTGCTCATGGTAAATGGTGTCAAATTGATTTCCCTCAATTTGGCGATGAAGTGATGGGAATTCAAAAGTTGTAACGCCGGCTGGTTTTAATAAAATTTTAAATCCGGCAACAAAGTCATTGATGTTTGGAACATGAGCTAAAACATTGTTAGCAACGATTAGGTCCGCAGAAAACCCTTTTTCTTTGATTTGATTTGCTGTTTCAACCCCAAAAAAAGCTACTACCGTGGGAATGCCCTTCGCAATTGCGGTTTGCGCAACATTTGATGCGGGTTCAATACCGAGAACTGGTATCTTTCTTTGTTTAAAAAATTGTAAAAGGTAGCCATCGTTACTCGCAATTTCAACTACAGTAGACGAGCTGTTAAGGCTGAATTTTTTGATTGAATCATCAGCATATCTCTCGGAATGCTTGAGCCAGTCATCGGAAAAGGAAGAGAAGTATAGGTAGTCTGTAAAGATATTCTGCGGACTTTCAAACTCCTCAAGTTGTACCAGAAAGCAGTGACTGCATACATATGCATGTAGCGGGTAAATTGATTCTGGAAGATGTTGCTTATCATTCGCTATGAAAGAATTTGATAGTGGCGACATTCCAAGATTGGCAAATGTTTCTGTTAAGTGATCGTTACAAAAACGACACTTACGCCCAGCTTCTAACATGATTGCTCCAGTGAGGTGTACTTATCAATTTGATCCAAGACCAGTTGTCGTGGATCTTGATTGTTGCCGACTCCGATATACCATTCCATGGTCCATTCCAGGCTTTGCGCTAAAGAAAGTTTGGGTTGCCATCCCAGCAGGAGATTCGCCTTGGATGAATCAAGTGCTAATTGTTGTGCTTCATGCGGCTGACTGCTTGTATCGACAGCCCAATCGGCTTCATTACCCCATATTTTAGAGAGCCTATCGACTATCCAACCTACCGATTTTACACTTTCAGCATGAGGCCCAAAGTTAAAAGCGTCATCAAAATTATCTGGGCTTGAATAGAGCGCTTCGACTAGCAGTAGGTAACCAGAGAGCGGGTCTAAAACATGCTGCCACGGCCTCGTGGCTGATGGATTTCGAATAATAACTTTTTCATTTCTTTTAAAAGAGCGAATACAGTCAGGAATTAGTCTATCTTCAGACCAGTCTCCTCCACCTATTACATTTCCTGCTCGGGCGGTAGAAATTTCAATCCCCTGTTTTTTTAAAAATGAATTTCTATATACTGAGGTGATGATTTCAGCACAAGCTTTACTGCCGCTATATGGGTCTCGCCCACCAAGCGGGTCATTCTCACGATAAGGCCAGATCCATTCCTTATTTTCGTAACATTTATCTGTGGTGATTATTAGCGCAGCTTTTACTGACTTAGTTTCTCGAAGGACCTCGAGTAAATTTGCTGTACCCATAATGTTTGTTGCAAATGTCTGAATCGGTTGTTCATATGAGGCGCGCACTAATGATTGGGCTGCTAGATGAATAACAATGTTTGGCTGGGCTGAGAGGATCGAATTCTTTAACTCGAATACATTGCTTAAATCATTGAATTTATCTTTAGATAAACTATTAGAATTAGTCAGAGCGTAGAGGCTGGGCGAGGTGTTGGGTGGCAAAGAGAATCCGCAAACCTCTGCGCCTAATTTTTGCAACCAAATCGAAAGCCATGAGCCTTTAAAGCCAGTATTTCCCGTTAAAAAAACTTTTTTCCCCGCCCAAAATAGGGGGGATGGCGTTTTTACCAACTTTTCCACGGGGCCTCTCCCGTTACCCATAGAGACTCTAAATAATTCCTATCTCGTAAGGTATCCATGGGCTGCCAAAAACCTTCATGTTTATAGGCGGCAAGTTGATTGGTTTCTGCCAAAATTCGCATTGGTTCCTGCTCCCAAATAGTTTTATCTGAATCAATTAGGTTCAAAACTTGGGGCTCAAGCACAAAAAATCCACCATTAATCCAGGCGCCATCTCCAAGTGGTTTTTCGTGAAAGCTTGATACGCTTGAGCCTTTTAGTTCTAAGGCGCCGAACCGGCCTGGGGGGCGAACTGCAGTAACCGTAGCATTTAGCCCTTTCTGTTGGTGGAACTTAATTAGGTGCGCTATATTGACATCCGACAACCCATCCCCATACGTCATGCAGAAGGTGTTATCACCTATATAGTTCCTAACCTGCTTTAAGCGCCCACCAGTCATAGTATCTAGACCAGTCTCAATTAAAGTAATCTTCCATGGTTCAGCTCTGGCGGAGTGGATTTCGAATGAATTTGAGGCTATATCAAAGGTTACATCTGCGCGGTGAAGAAAATAATTCGCAAAATACTCTTTAATGGCATAGCCTTTGTAGCCAAGACAAATAATAAATTCATTGATATTGTGGTGGGAATATAATTTCATTATGTGCCAGAGAATTGGGCTCAATCCAATTGTGACCATTGGCTTGGGGGTGGTATTGGTTTCTTCACCCAATCTAGTGCCCAAACCCCCGGCAAGAATAACTGCTTTCATAGAGACCAGCTTAACGAATTAGGCTGTTCTGATACTAGCGCTTTTACATTGGCGTTCATGATGTATGTAAAATCTATCATTTGACTGAATTTTGTATGAATTGAGCTATAGGAAATAGGATAATTTCGTTTACAAATGTACCTATAATGCCTAAATACTACCATACATAGTTTTCTTCTATTGTGATGAAATTAATAAAAAAATGTTTCGTAATCCTACATGGTTATTTATTAGATCTAGTTAAATGAAATTTTTATCTAAACCCTCTAATTACTTTTTTTTCTTAGTAGCTATTATTTGTCTAGCGCTCCTTATTTATATTGTTGCCATAAAGCAGACCATATTGGGTAACTATTTTCTGATTTCCTTTTTGCTCTTATCGTGTCTTACTTCATTAATCATAATTAAGACTTTTAAAAGCGAGATTAAGAATATTATTGCTTTAACAGCCTTATCAGGAATCTCCGCTGTTTATATTGCTGAGCTTTATCTTACTTTTGAAAGCTTAGATGCTACAAAAATAGAGTTTTTGGCTACTCATGATCATCGAACAATGCGTGAAGTAGTGGATGAATTGCGTAATGGCGGGCAGTCAACTGCAGTCCCTATTATTTATCCATCTTATTTGATAACGCGCCCAGATTTATTCTCCAATAATGGAGCCTCCATTAACGGTGACGTGATATTACCCCTTGCTGGAATTTCTGCACGTACAACGGCTTTGTGTAATGAAAGTGGCTATTGGGCTATTTATGATAGTGATGAGTTCGGATTTCGAAATCCCAAAGGCATCTGGGGAAAGTCTATTGAAATTGCGGTTGTCGGAGATTCCTTTTCACATGGAAACTGCGTCAACGACGGCAATGAATGGGTGTCTGTAATCCGCAAAAAATACCCCATGACTATTAATTTAGGTATGGGTGGAAATGGCCCGCTATATGAACTCGCAACTATTAAGGAATATCTAACATCAGTAAAGCCAAAAATTGTTATTTGGGAATATTATGAGGCCAATGAGACAAGAATTAAGGCTGAGTATGCCATTCCAACGCTTAGGCGGTATCTTGATGAGGAAGACTATAAGCAGAATATTATGCTGAAGCAAGCTGATGTCGATTCTTTTTTAGAGCAGATAGTTAACCAGGCCGCAGCACCCCCTAAAGAGCAGGTCCTGCATTCCAAGATGGCATCTTTCTTATTTTTGAAGCACTTACGACCACGTCTTGGTATTCACTCCGCAGTTAAGGCTCATTCAAATCCAAATATGTTGATTCTTCGCAAAGCATTGGCAGAGGGAAGGCGAGTAGTAGAGTCGTGGGGCGGTGTCTTGTACTTTGTATACCTACCGTCTGCGCTAGGGTTGACCTCCGCTGTGCTGCCTGACTGGTACGCAACAAGGGGGGAGGTGATTTCCTTAGCAAAATCTGAAGGATTACAAGTAATTGATCTTTATCCTGTTTTTAAGGGCTATCAAGATCCCCTGCAATTTTTCCCATATCGAGCACCATTACATTACAACGAAGAAGGTTACAAGGTTGTAGGCGACACTATAATTAAGCATTTGCAATAAACCATCTAAATTTTCAGCTCCAATGGTGTGCGCTACGATTTTTATAGCTTGCAACTAAAGTTAATTAATTACTAACATGTAAAGTCAGCAACTATGATAGATTCCAAGAGTATGTCTAGTGAAATTTCCATAGTAAGACCATCTAATAGAAAGTTTGGCCTTACTTTTGCAGTAATTTTCTTTGCCATTGGATTGTTTCTATGGTATCTAGAAGCGGCGGTTGTATTTTGGCCCCTGGCTTTAGGCGCCATATTTTTAGGCTTAGGATTATTTCTGCCAAAACCACTCACTGCACTAAATTCATTATGGCTAAAGTTTGGGCTATTACTGCATCGTGTGACGAGTCCAATTATTTTAGCGACTATGTTTTACTTGCTAATAACTCCAATGGGTATTTTAATGAGGGTATTTGGTAAGTGCCCTATAGACAAAAAATTTAATGCTCAACTAAACTCATACTGGATAGTTAGGGACCCTCCTGGGCCTGATCCAGAATCAATGCGTAATCAATTTTAAAGGATTTACTACATGTCTTTTATATTGGAAATTTTAAGGTACGTGCACGCACGTAAAAAGTATTGGTTGTTGCCGATTATTGTATTTATGATAATTCTGGGTTCCTTGCTTGTATTCACAAAGGGATCAGTACTGGCCCCATTCATTTACACACTCTTTTAATTTTATAGGGCACTTGTCATGATTATTTTAGGTATTTCCGCCTTCTATCATGATAGCGCTGCAGCCATTATTCGTGATGGCTTGATTGTTGCGGCAGCTCAGGAAGAGCGCTTTACCAGAAAAAAGCATGACTCTAATTTCCCGCAGGCTGCAATTAAATATTGTTTGCAGGAGGCTGGGATTACCTTAAATGAAGTTGACTATGTCGCATTCTATGACAAGCCCTTCTTAAAGTTTGAGCGGCTTCTCGAAACATATCTTTCATTTGCGCCTAAAGGCTTTACATCCTTTAGTACTGCAATTCCAATATGGCTACGTGAGAAGTTATTCCTTAAAGACCTACTTAAGAAAGAGTTGTTAAGGTTATCAATTAACTATGATGTTGATGGTCGCCTTCGCTTTAGTGAGCACCATCTAAGTCACGCTGCGAGTGCTTTTTTCCCCTCGCCTTTTGAGCGAGCAGCTGTCTTGACACTTGATGGCGCTGGCGAATGGACCACATCATCGTTGGCATCTGGTAATGGTTGCAATCTAAGTATTATTAAGGAAATTGAATTTCCTCATTCGCTTGGATTACTTTACTCAGCGTTTACTTACTACACTGGATTTAAAGTAAATTCTGGAGAATATAAAGTAATGGGCCTTGCGCCTTATGGGGTGCCGCGCTACACCAAAATTATTTTTGAAAATCTTATCGATGTTAAATCTGACGGGTCATTTCGACTTGATATGTCCTATTTTGATTATTGCACTGGTTTGCGGATGACAAATCAAAAGTTTGATGATTTATTTGGTGGTCCTGCTCGCAGACCTGAGGATAAGTTAACGCAACGAGAAATGGATTTGGCTGCATCGATACAGGCGGTATGCGAAGAGGTGATGCTGCGTTTAACAAGGGCTATCGCAATAGAGACAGGAGAATCAAACCTTTGTTTAGCTGGTGGAGTTGCTTTAAATTGCGTTGCAAATGGTAAGATTTTGCGTGATAAAAGTTTTAAAAACATTTGGATACAACCTGCTGCAGGTGATGCTGGCGGAGCAATAGGCGCTGCTTATGCAATCCATCATATTCATCTAGGCAATGAGCGTAAGGTTGGCATACATGGTCAAGATGGGATGCTTGGATCATATCTGGGTCCCACTTATTCAAACGCCGAGATTATTAAACAATTAAGTGCTTTGGGTGCCAAATATGAAGTCCTAGATGATGAGAAGTTAATTTCAGAGTGTGCCAATGCACTTGCTTCAAATAATGCGTTGGGTTGGTTTCAGGGGAGGATGGAATTTGGTCCTCGATCTTTGGGGGGGAGATCTATTTTGGCGGACCCTCGGTCACCTACCGCGCAATCAACACTTAATTTAAAGGTTAAGTATAGGGAGTCTTTTAGGCCTTTCGCCCCATCAGTGCTAAGCGAAGATGTTGCTGAGTGGTTTGATATTGAGGAACAAAGTCCATATATGCTGCTCGTAGCAGAAGTTGTGAAATCCAAACAGAAGGCTATGAGCATTAATGAAGAGAATCTATTTGGGATTGAGAAGCTAAATGTACCAAGGTCTGATATACCGGCAGTGACACATGTCGACTATTCGGCCCGAGTTCAGACGGTTCATGAGTTAACAAATCCTCGGTATCATGCATTGTTAAGTGAATTTAAGCGCTTAACCGGTTGTCCAGTACTTGTTAATACAAGCTTCAACGTTCGTGGTGAGCCAATTGTTTGCTCGCCGGAGGACGCGTTTAGGTGTTTTATGGGTACGGAAATGGATGTTCTGGCTATTGGTAATTGTTTTTTGCGTAAAGATCAGCAGAATATTTCAGATAGAGTGAACTACAGCAACCAATTTGAGTTGGATTAATTTTTTTGAACCATTTAATTAAGAGTGAGCTGCAAGGCTTAAGTGCACAACAAGATTTTGACAGGAAGTGGTGTGCAATAGCTCTCTTCGGCGCAATAGTTTCTGGGTTTATTGCTCTTATTATGAGTTTTTTGCGCACTGGATTAGAAACTCCAGCGAATCTTATATGGATCGCATGGCTAATTGTAGTGGCCACAGCTTTCTCGCCATTACTTTTGCCTAAGCGCGGCTGTTTTGCGGTTCCCGCGGTTCGTGCCGTAAGCATGCCCCTCATAGCGGCTCTAATTCTGTTTTCAACCCCACTGGTATTTAGTGTTGGAATAAATTTACTATTTTTATTTTTAATTCTTGCTGCTGGCGGTCTGTTAAAGGTTTTAATAATTTTCTGGGGCGCAAAAGTACCTTGGAGAGATGGCTTAAAGTTAATTTTATCTGCTGGCTTAGTCGCTTTATACCTCTTAGTAGTCGTTCAAAATGAAAATCTAGTTAATGTATTTAGTCCTGAACAGGGGCTATTAGGACTCTTAAATCATGACACGCGATTTCATACGGCTATAACCTACTCTATACAGAATTTTGGCATCCCTTCACTTATGGTGGATGGGATACTTCCGATGAAGTATCACTTCGGCTCCCACATCTGGTTTGCAGCATTAGGTACTCTGGCTAATAGTCAACCGCTTTGGAGTTACACGGCTGGCGTTCTAATTGTTGGTGTGCCTGTATTTGTGATGTCTTTACTATTATCGGGCTTAGCATTTGATCGTGGCCGTAAGAGTATTACTGGTTACCTAATAGTTGGCATTGTCTTGTTAATCATTTCTGACTGCATTGGTTGGAATTCATACTACATATCTGAATCTTATACTTTCGCACTTATTGCAATGTTTCTAATTTTTCCGCTGATGAGTACGTTAGCAGAAAATGAAGAATCTTTAGTTACTCAGTACATAAAATATTCCTTATGCATTACTTTTATTATCATATTGGCATCGCTAAAAGTGTCTGTAGGCATCTTATGGGCAGTATTTTTATCGTGGGTAACTTTGCGACGATTTGGGTTAATGAGTGTACGGACCTTTGGAATAATCGGACTTATTGCGGCCGTACTTTTATTTAGCTTGAGAATGTTTTCGCCTGGCTCAGTCGACTATGTCCACACGAATGGCTCAATGTTTATGCCATTTTATTTTATTCGACTATTTCCTGAGCTCAAATCTTTCTCAAGCTTTGTATTTCCCGTAATACTTTTTTTGGTTGTTTATCCGAAGCACTCCAAAAAAAATATCTTTTTGCTAAAAGAAGATCAGAAAAATATATTAACTCAGGCAGTAATAGTGGTTACATTAATTGGGTTAATACCTGCTGCTATTGGTTATCCGCAGGATAGTGCTGTTTGGTATTTTTTAAATGTAGGACAATGGTTTGCAATTATACTGCTGATAGGTAACATTCCAATTTCAGATTTTCATACAATTAAATCCAGAGTCTCTGATATTACAATAACAGTTCCGCTAGTACTAATTTTGATTTTCTCGTCTAGGCTGCCAGATTTGGTAAGACCTAGATTTCAGAGTCAATTAATTAATCTAGTAAATACCGCAAATAATCAGTCAGTTGATTTTTTGCGTGGAAGGTCAGCAGGTGTCTATATACGATCAAGCTTGCTTAAGGAGCATAGACTTTTGGGCCGCGAGTTCACTCAAGCTATTGAAAAAAGTACTGGAAGACAGATAATTAATATTGTGCGTTCTCAAACACCATTTCCTCAGCCTGATATGGCGGTATTTTTCTCGCCTGATAGTAAGTATTATTGGGATTTTCAGGCTTCATGTAGGGATAAGCATAATATCTCGTCATCATTGACGGGGCAGCCATCATTGCTGGGCGCCCCTCCATTGTCCTACAATTGTGATAATGATGCGTATCTTACTAATTACGGCAGTAATATAAAATCTCAAAAAATTGAAAAAAATGATTTGTGTGTTCATGCCTTGCGGCGAAGTGTATCTAGGGTGTTGGTTATGGGTGGTACGCTAGACAACCAAAGTGCTTACATAATAGAGTGCAAATAATAGACGTATATTTTTGAATAAAAAAATGCTTAAGTTAATAAAAATCCTCCTTTATACCTTTGCCATGCTAGCGGGTCTCGGATATTACTTAATTACTAAAAAAACCTTAGGCTTCTCATACCAAGCAATGATTAAACTATTCTGCCTGACGGGGGGAAAGTCAAATGATCTGCTTTCGCGAGTTATTATTTTTTTTAATAAAACGTATTATTTTGACACTGCAAATGGTATCTTGCAGATATCGGATATAGCTAAACGTGAAAAAGTATTAAAAAATCTAAACACAAACGGATTTCATGTTTTTGAAAATAGGTTGTCACCTGAAATTTGTAATAAATTAATAAATTTTGCACTCACCCATCCGTGCTTAAGTCGCTTAGACTCAAATAATGCAAATTTATCGACTTATGATGTTTACCGAAGAGAGAAACCTCATGCAGTACGTTATGATTTTGACGCTCAAGATCTTCTTCACAACAGAGAGATTCAGCAACTTTTGTCGGACTCCTCTTTATTTGCGGTAGCGCAAGATTATCTAGGTTCAAAGCCATATATGGATGTTTTATCGATGTGGTGGCATACAGATTATTCTAAAGGGCCAGATGCAGCGGCAGCTCAATTTTATCACTTTGATATGGACAGACCAAAGTGGATAAAATTTTTCATTTATCTAACAGATGTATCAATTGATAATGGTCCGCATACATTTATCATGGGATCTCACAAAACTGAGGGAATTAAAGACGTTTTGCTAAAAAAAGGTTACCAACGACTAAGCGATGAGGAGGTATATGAAAATTATGACAAAGAAAGAGTCATGGAATTTATAGCCCCTATGGGAACCATTATTGCCGAAGACACTCGTGGACTTCATAAAGGTAAGCACGTTATTAAAGGGGATCGTTTAATTCTCCAAATTCAGTTTAGTAATTTACTTTTTGGCGGCTTTTACCCGAAAGCTAAAATCAATACTATTCTTACATCTGAGCTAAAGCAAAGTCTTGATAAATATGCTCAGATGTATACAGCATATAATTAATGCATTTGAGAATGGCTGAGCTATCAAGGCTTATTCGTTTTTTAAGTAGGTTAAGACTTATTTATCTTTTGAGGTTCAGGGGAATTAGGCTGGGCTCTGGGATCTACCTTGATGTAAGTGGGAAATTTTATTATGGTGAGGGATGCAGTATTGGAAGGAATACGACGATAGTAGTGCATTCCACCGGAAGACTTTCTATCGGCAACTACTGTTATTTTGGAAGGAATGTTGAAGTTGGTGGCGGCGGAACCATAAAAATTAGAGATAGAAGTTCCGTGCAAGACCGATGTATTTTATTAGGCAATATAAAAATTGGTGCAAATTGTGTTTTTTCATACAATGTTTATGTTTCTTCAGGAAGACATCAGCACGACTTAATCCCTTATTTTCCAATCAAACATCAAGATCTCATTTTATCACTTGGCAAATACCAGGCAGAAAAGATGGATAGACCGGTTACCATTGGAGATGACTGCTTTATAGGTATCAACGCGGTGATCATGCCTGGAGTAACCATTGGAAATGGCGCTGTAATTGGTTCAAATTCAGTAGTTGTAAAAAATGTTGAGCCCTACACAGTAGTTGCAGGCGCTCCAGCTAGGGTAATTAAAACAAGATTAGATTTTCGGCCACCAAGATTAATAGATAGCTCTATTGACGTTCATTATCCATATTTCTATAGCGGATTTGAGATTGGTGAGAATTTTAAATATATCCGACATTTCAGCGGAGGGTTCATTTGTATGAAAAATTTTACGATTGCACTTGATTTGTACGAAGCTAAATCAATACATTTAGAGTTTGAGCCTTCAAATTTCAACAATTTAAACTTAATTTTAAATGGCCATTGCAAGGCAAAAAATAAAAAAAATAATGGAGAATTAGTTTTTAGTATTGACGGTTTGATTGGTCAGTTTCTTTATTTTGAATTTAATGATTGGGAATGTATGAGGCCACATTTTCTTAAAAAAGTTTGGGCGGAATAATTTTAGTGCAGAATCAAATATAAATAAAAACGAGATTACAAATCTTAAACGTTATGGTCAAAAAAAATGTATATGTATTTCACGCAGTTATTTCATATTTCCCAAAGTTTATAAAGTATGTCTTTAAGAACTTTCCTTCGGCTAGAATTGCATTTTATGTAACGCTAACTTCAATAGCGTTTGAATACATAGCGCTTACAGTAATGATACCGCTCTCAAAGGTAGGCGGTCTTAGCGATCCCGGGACATCATCGGATATTTCGAAAGCCTGGAGCTCTATTGCTGCATGGCTTGGCTGGGCTGATGATGACCGAACTTGGATTTGGATTTTTCTTTTTTTGTTTTGCTTAAGACTTTTACTCGGCTTTTTACAGACAGCAATTAATACATTAGTCTCAAAAAAAATAATGTCGGATCTTAGTTCTGGAATTTTTCGTCGTGTAATGGCAGATGAGCCTTTATCTGAAATCTATAAGCGTTCAGTAGGGCACTATTCCTCCTTAGGGGGCGACGAAGCTTACCGTGCCGGACAAATATTTTTAAATTCGATGAATGCGATAAGCGGAGGTATTGGAGCGCTAGTTGGACTTGCGGTGCTTTTTTCATTGTCTCTTCACGCCTTTTATCTAACGATTTTATTTTTAGTAATTTGTGGCTTATTGATTTATTTTTCAATTAAAATAATATTTCCATGGAATGCAAAATCAATTAGCCTCAACAGGGAAGCAAGCACAGTATTTATTGAGTCATTCAATGGTATTCGCTCAATAAGATCAATGGGGGGGGAGAGCTACGTAGCAAATAAATATTTGGATCTTATCTTGAGATACGGTAAAACCCTATTTTTTTTAGAATTACATAATAGCGGTATTCGCCTCATTCCTGGCTTAATTTTAATTGTACTTAGCTTAATTTTTTTATTTCCGCAAAGCGAATTAATCGGAAAAATTTCTATCGTAAATTTATTTGCGATATTGGCAATTTTAACCAGAGTTTTGTCTTCACTTGGTGTGGTGCTTTCATCTGGCGGTAAAATGCTGATCGATATACACAGCGCAATAGATCTCAATGATGTGATTGGAGCTCGTGAAGGCGGAACTGATAACAATGAAATATCTCACCTGAGAATTTCTGAAATTAAAAGTATAGAACTTTGCAATCTATCATATGGATATACGTCTAATAGTCCTGTATTGGTCGATATTAATGCCAAATTAACTTCCGGAAATACTTATGCATTAGTTGGCAAATCAGGTGCAGGAAAGTCGACCTTATCCGATATACTTTTGGGACTGTTAGCGCCGATTTCTGGATGGGCAATGATAGGTGTTTTACCGTATGAAAAAATTGAAGGTAAATCAATTCGCCGTAAGATAATATTGGTTGAGCAGCAAACGCGAATATTTAGTGCAAGTATTAAGGAAAATATAAAATTTGGTTTATCTTGTACTGAAGATGAAATAAATTTTGCTGTTGACACTTCAGGATTAAGACCATTTGTAAACTCACTGTCACACGGGATAGATACTTTACTTGATTATCAAGGCGCAAATTTATCGGGCGGACAAAGGCAGCGCATTGGTTTAGCTCGAGCAATCGTTCGGAATCCCGATGTGCTAATTCTTGACGAGGCAACAAGTGCACTTGATGGACAGACAAGAGACTTTGTTTTGAAAAATTTGAAGGAGCTGTACAAAGATAAGATCCTTCTATTCATCACCCATGATAGCAATGTTATTCAAACTGTAAACGAGGTTTGGCATATTAATAATGGAAGTCTGGTAATTGAAAAAAAATTTAAATCATGATGAGTGCATTGCATAGATGGGTCAAAAGATTTTCCTTATTATTGCGCGCCATAATACCAATTGGACGGCTTTCGTATTCTCAGGAAGGAGAGGATTTAATACTTGCAAGATTACTAGAAAGCGTTAATGTAAGGAAGGGGTTATACATAGATATCGGTGCTCATCATCCCACTAGATTTTCTAATACCTATTATTTCTACAGGCGAGGTTGGGTTGGTATAAATGTTGACGCCTGCCCAGGTACTGTAAAGATATTTAATTTTTTTCGTCCTAGAGATATCACCATTGAGTGTGGTGTAGGCTCTAAAGAGGAAATCCTTACATATTATTCCTTTAATGAGCCTGCCTTAAATACATTTTCTGAGCTAGAAGCTAATAAAAAAATAAGCTCAAAATATAAGGTGATTAATAAACTAAAAATACCTGTATTTACTTTAAAAAAGATTTTAGATGACAATCTTCCCGAGGGAAAGAAAATTGATTTCATGTCAATTGATGTTGAGGGCTTTGATCATGAGGTGGTTGGTTCAAACGATTGGATTAGGTATCGCCCAACAATAGTTGCAGTAGAGTTGTTAAATACATCCATTGATGATGTCAGACAGCATCCGACAGCTGTAATATTATTTGAACAAAAATATAAAATTCTAGCTAAGACTCGCAATACATACTTCTTTTCTCTTGATCAAGATGCACATCCATCCCAGCAGATTGAATAATCAAAATTTACGGATTAAACCCAGTTAATATATCAACATGTAATATAAATCGGATGAAAATAATTAACGTGCTATCGCAATTCTATATTGTTAGATTTAACGCCTATCCAAATTTATTTCGTTGCGGCTTTACTAAATTAAATATTGAACTGACCTAATTTTTAGTACCACTCCAAAAGAGAGGATTTTTGATAATCTTCACCTTAAAGGAGTCCTAAATATGGCAAAAGGCCAACGCCTTAAACCCG
>Ga0164294_10003146_pt1 | contig 14705 bp, 8 predicted proteins | sample GEODES005metaG_FD_111479 | JGI IMG/M metagenome (GOLD analysis project Ga0164294, IMG submission 111479) | Oligotrophic lake water microbial communities from Sparkling Lake, Wisconsin, USA - GEODES005 metaG | ecosystem: Environmental > Aquatic > Freshwater > Lake | place: USA: Sparkling Lake...
GAGCTCTCGCGGGCTCTAAAGGAGCTAAGGATAGTGATGCTGCGGGAACGCATCCAGTGGTGGAATACGATATGGGCGCCCGCAAAGAATTCCTCAGCCTTCAGGCCGACTATGGGATCGTCGTAGATGTTGCTATCGTGCTTCTCATACGGGAAAAGGATGAAGTCGATGTCAAGGTACGGGTAGTGAATGGCGGGGCGGGTCATGAAGGATCGCACTCCATGGCGTTCACCTCCGCATCCTTCTCGATGGAGAGGCCTATCTTAAAAACGGGCATCCCGCTGCAGAGCAGATCAGAAAAGCCCTCTCCCAGCCCCCCCCCAGCAAAAAAGGTCGATGATTGGAATTTTCGAATGATAGTTTTTGTTAACGGGCGAAGGATAACTAGAGCCGGCTGTCGATCGAGTCTCAAAATACTTAACTAAAGTATCCCAACGGTTGTTTACAGAGAAGATCCAAACTAGGAAGCGATCTGTTCCAAAATCGTCCACGAGCCGTCAGATATTTTCGAGAGAACTCCCGAGCATTTGCCTTTCAATCTAACTAGGAGGAGCGATTTCGCCAAGATTCTCGCCTGTTTCTCCGTCGGCTTTTTCGAGATTTTGGTGTAGCCCGCCATAGTGGACGAGCATCCTGAGTATGCAGCATTGGTTGAGAGTTGCTTGATGGCTTTTGCGATCTCATTCCAATCGGACTCGCCCAAGCTGAAAAACACCTGTCCGGCCTCGACAAGCTCAGCGGGCCGAACAGTGTCCATGATGGAGAATTTATCCCATCCCTTTCGGTTGCCAGCCAAACCGAGATCAATGGTTGCCGGTGCAACTACGCTCCAACAGTCGCTCTTCTTGGCAAACTCTGATGGCTGTTTCCCAAATTTTGGTGCCTGTTGGAGAATGACTTTTTCACAACCCCGGATAGCGAGACGCAGGGCTTTGTGAAGAGGCTCAGGGAGATTCTGACTGTTCCAGATCTCCACCCAAGGAAGTCGCCCTTTCGTGCTAAAAGAAATGAAAGCTATTGCGTATGCACTGACACAGGAGGTGGAAAGCAACGGGGAAATTTTAATTTCTTTGCAGACCGCCATCGCCTCCCTTCGCAGAATCATAATGCAACATAACCGCCTGAAGTCCTCCTCTGAAGGTTCGCAAACGCTTCCTTCGCCCATTAACTGCCTGGCTGCATAAAGTCGCTTTGCAAAGTTTCCAAAGCATTTCTGAGGGCCGAGGCTAGAAACATAAGGCTCCATATCCCAAGCGAGTGCAGCAACGGAAAGATCCGTTTTTGAAAATTTTGTTCTCGGAGGATTCGCAGCTTTGAAAGAGTTCTTCTGGGGTTTTGTCACACACCTCCCAAGATCCACGTTATACTGTCCGCGAACGCGTTCGAAATACCAGCGAAGCCTCTGCCCCTCAGACTTGCTGTCCTTAGTAGCCTCAACCTTTCGGGAAATTGTCTCCAACTTAACTAGCCAAGGGTTATTGGACTCAAAGTCAGAGTCCTGAACCTTGTTTTGTGAGTTAGCATATCTCGATATCTTGGGCACAAGGTCATCCAAGTCTTCAAGACTCACAATGGTGAGTTTCATTGCCACTTCGATAGCTGCAAGATCAGCGTTTTTTTCGTTTTTGGCAATCATCAAGGTCGCTGTTGTCTGCCCGCCGTTGACGATCTGAAAGTCCTTAGCCCCAATCATGCGGTAGACGCCTGGTGCCTTTTTGGCTAAAGTGATACCACTTGAGGTGGTGGCAATTCCGTTATTGTAGGCAAGAAATCGACTAGGTTCGGTCCTAATAGTTTCAAGAATCCCCTTATTCACTGAACCGTTGAAATTGAGAAAGGCGCGCACGTTCTGCTGAAGAAGCCGTGTGCGATATTGGAAATAGAGATCGGCGAGACAATTGCCAGACACCTTACCAATGAGAACCGCCCCGCCCCTAGCTCCACCATCGATGTAGTCTTCGTCTTCCATTAATAGGTCGATATCGCCGTAGCCGGTAAAATCGATTTCTAAGGACTCGTGACCTGAGTCTATGGCTGTTGAAAGCCTGGTGGCGTCCCAAACCTCCGTGTGATAATCGCTGACATCTGACTTTCTCCAGGCATCTTTCGAGAGTTCACCAGTTGTCCAGATACACAGCGACAAGCGCCCGACATCTTCTTTGGTAAATTTGATGAGATACTGGTAGAATCGGTTTGCCGGATCACTCTCGTCCAGCTTTGGGAGTTGTCCCTTCCTAGCCATCGCGACCACTTCCGCTAATTCGGAAAATGCCTTGTGGACTTCAGCCCCGCCACATGATTCGCGCTCCCAAGTTTGGAGCAGTTCAAATTTGCGATGACAGTCGAGAATGTGAATGATGGTCAGGATCTCCAGTTCTTCGTCAAACTCGTATCCATGGATGGTTATGATCTTTCTCCCCGATTTGACTGTGAATGGTGACCATTCTGGCATGACATAATTTGCGGAGTCGGTGAGTATACCTGAAATCGCCTTAAAGATTGCCTCCTCTCGGTGAAGCGGCTCATCGGGGTCATAGGCTGCGACAGCTGCATCTCTGATTCGTTCGGCGGAGTTCGACATTTTAATGTGGTATGATTTTAAATTGGAGAAGGCAGGACAAATAGGGCGAGAGCGCTAAGTTCCAATGCATATTTCAGACACGTAATACCTCCGGGAATCGTCGCAGGATCGATCAACGGGAATCCATCCACAATCCGATAGAATACGGTTTCTCTGACCGAATACCGCCTCGTATAAATCCCCGCATGGCTTGCGAGGTAACCTACGTCGGCTAGGAGGGTTTCGAAGGTGATCTTCTGATCGGCATTCATCCCAGCCGCAAGCAAAGCAACTTGGGCAGGCAGGGTGGAGCCCGAGGTATTATCCGTCGAAAGCTGCACGGCTGAGATCCAGACCGGCCACACTGGGTCTATTACGATCTGGGATGGGTCGGAGATGAAAATTCTCGGAAGTGATTCGTTGATCCACGTCTTAACCTCGATCCGGAATGATGAAAGATGAAAGTCGTGCAACTCCCCGCGTGGCCCTCTCCACGATTCCATTGCGGCATCCACTCCAAAATCTCGAATGAGGCATCTAAGTATGTCCAACTCGCCGATTAGGCCTCTTACCTCTTCCTCGGAAAGCCCGTCATTCCGATGCTGAAAAAACCTCCTCCAAAGGCCAATCTGATTCATGAGTCGCCTCATTTTTTCCTCCAGCGGGCATTCGTCTGAAACGGAAGATGAAATATCTGCAGCAAAGTTTGCGAAAATCCAAGCGGCATCGGCGTCTGCAAGCATCACCGGAAGGAGAATGTCCGCGTGTTCCTGAATGGCGGGTTCGAAGTGCACTCCAGTAAGCCGCTGAACCTGCCATCGGGTGAAACTCCATCGACTCGGAACCCGGATGACAATACCTGGCAACGAGTCTCGCACACGAATCACGGCGCTAAGACCCACCTCACCTTGGATCAGGGCCTGTTCAAGAACAGGGCTTCCTTCGGCATGTGATATCTTGGAACGGATTTGGCTCCAAGCTTCTTCGAGTGTTTCCGGTGTGATGGACATGAAAATGAAGCTGCTCTTATTAAGGTTGCAACTAACCTGCTGCGCCATCCTCTCGATCCTCTTCCTCGTCCCGTTCCAAATCCTCAGAAAGGACACCGAACATCTCCCTGAGTTTCTGCCTAGTGCAGACATAGTCACACCCGCTATCAAACTGGGAACTAGGGAGACTGACACCAATGCCGATGACCGGATCCCTTTGCCTCCAAAGGAAGGCAGCATCCCCGATGCCTCCCTCCTCTGCGGCCCTAAGAGTCGTGGGGATGATTGGATAGATTAAGAGCAAGCCTCGGGTGGAAGGGCGCATGGAGCGGTACAGCATGGCACGGCTGAGCTTCTTATTTTGTTTGATCAACTTATCCACTTCGTCTTTTTGGTCACGAGTGAGATCCATGCCCTCGTCCCCCCCAGGGGCAACGCCCTTGAAAGTCACACAGCCACGACGTAGGGGCTCCTTGCAATGTGATTCGTCCATCAGCCTGTTTCGGTTGACTGTTCGGAAGCCCGCGTCCAGCCCTGTCACGGCACGACTTCCATTGCTTGAACCGATGATTACCACAGTCCATATCGCGAGATCCCCATGGGTACTTACGGATTCGATATAGTTGTGAAGAAGACTCTTCCCAGCTACTGTCGTTCGGTCCAAGCATGCGTTGATATTCGCGTTGTAACCTGAGAAAAAAGGCTCGATTACATCCCATGGCACCTCGCTCCAAACTCTGTTCGAACCGCCGACTTTGTCATACCCCTTGGAATCAGCGACGCGGGGCTGCCCTACGCTCGACGTGAGAGCCTTAACCAAGTCCTGAAATGCTCTGTAATTCGAGTAGAGGTCGTTTTCGTTGATGTCCAAAGAGGAGATAAGGCTTTCGGCGAAGTGAATTTTGACAGTCTCGCCTCGGCGCATCCTATTGATGGCCGTCACCATCAGGTCGCCGCGAGGCTCCCTGATACGTAGGCCGTAATCACAGGGCGTCTTGTGCAAGTAGCACATTCTGCCGAACTCCCGACGAAGTTCTTCGGTAGCCAATGCGATCGTCCTGAAGTTACGAATAATGGTTTGGGGTGCAAACACTCTGCAAAGGTGCGCGTACCCTGGCCGGTAGCCGAACCAGCGACCCATCTGCATGAGTGTATCATAGGCCCTAGCACCGCGCAGGAAATAGCTGGCAGACAGCCCCTCTAGCGTCAGGCCACGGCTCAACCGGTCACCTCCCACAGCAACGACTATTAAACCATCCTCCGTCCGGCCTGCAAAATCCAACCCCTCCTTTGTCAGGCTGTTCACCAAGGAATAAGTAAGCCGCGCCAAGGCCGGGTTGATCCTAGCCTCAACCTCTGTCCAATCCGGAAGAGCCGGAGGATCGTTGATCTGTGAAGGATGAGCCTCGAAAGATGGGAACTTGTCGACGAACTCCTCATACCAAAAGCAACGGAATTGCTCCATCATGGACTCACGATCAACTCCTCCCACGAGCCGCTCCCTCACCGATTCCATATGAGCCTGAATTTGATCCATCACCTGTCTTTGCACGGAGTTAAATCGAGTTACGTGAACCAGCATCGAGCCGTGCGACGTATCTTGTCCAAGAGCCATTCGCGCTGAGATCGAAAGTATGAAGCACTTTAGGGCTTTTCTGAGTGAATCGGGAAGATCTGCCGCGACAATGTGGCCGTTCTTATGCTTGGGCGGCAACCATCCATCCGCATCTTCTACTGCGATCTGCATCGGCAGAGGAGAGATGGGGGGAATACCTACCGACTCATCACCATCATGCCCAAAGACCACCTCGGGGCCGACATAATTTGACGGTGCTTTGAGACTGATGATGAATGCTCGGGGGAATAGATCAGATCCGTATTCGTCGATTTTACGGGTCTCGGTCTTTTCAATCCACACATCGTCCATGAAAATGTTAGCGTAGGGTGTCGCTGTGTATCCGACGAAAGCCACCCTGTCGCAACACCAAAGGAGTTTTCGAATCTGCTCGTTGATTCGCTTGGGATCCTCGTCCTCCCTAGCTGCGTTGACGGAGGAATGGTCAGCCTCATCGTCGATGACAAGCACCGGGTGCTTTTGGAATGAGAGATTATTTTCCGGTCCACGAAGTTTTTTGAGTAAATTTCTAAGAATCGAAGCGTTCTTCTTAATAACTAGAACTACTGGGACGGAACCCAATGGAATATCCACAATCCTGTTCACTGCGGCTCCGAAATCACCGGCTACCGAAGTCATCGTGGTAATATCCGGCACAGTCTGATCGGGGCGATCATCTAATCGATAATGGTCCTGATAGCTGCGGACGCCGAAAGGGCTGAAATCGTCACGGCTATTTTTTCCCGAGATGCATTCATCGATCCGCTCCTGGGTCTGCTGGCGCAGGTTCTCATGAATGCCTGAAAGAATGATGACAACCTTGTAACCGGAGTCGATGGCCTTCGCCACAAGAGTGGTGTAATGCTGGGTTTTCCCAGATTGGACATGACCGACCACCAACCCCCTCCGGTCCCAAAGCCCATCGCGCTTGGGGTCACCCAGAAGATCGAGTATCCTGTCCGTGCTCCGATCAAGTTCATCTAGGACACTAACAGGTCTACGGAGCTTATGGCGAAGATATAATTTCAACCAAGGCCACGAAGCCCAAGTAGAGCGGTCTTCGCCCGCCAACCAAGGCTGGTAGTCATTGGGATCTACCATTTCCTCAGCCTCATCCACAGCCGTCACCAACACTTCTAGAATCTTAGAAAGGATCCAATCCCTTGCATCGCTGAGATGAGGAAATCCAACAATGTATCCATCGACCTGCGATTCTACGGCAGCTCTGTTGGGAATTACCCCTAATTGAGCCATGGTCATAAGAATCAAATCCACAAGGTTTTCTTTAGTAGGCATGTGTCAGTTTTGTTATTTTGAGATCAGAGCTTTCAGTTCTTCGGCAAATTTTGAGAATGGCTGACAGGAAAGAGCAACCCCCTCAGCCTCCTCCTGAGACGAACCCGATTTGCGAAGAACGTCAATCACAGTCTGTAACGCATCCAACAAGTGAGGCATCTCGTTCTCGTCGGGTTGGGCAAGAAGGCCGTGAGTGGTTTTCGAGGGTTGTTGGAGGATCGCGGCTACGGGGAGTAGCCTCTCGAACGCATGAATGAACCCCTCTGCCTGCTTGGAGTCGGGAACATTCTGGATCAGAGCCTCTACGAGTGGATGTCCACGGTTGATCCTGAAAACCACCTCCTTTTTGGCATGTATCTGCTTCCAGAAAGCAGTGACATCAACTTCATCTTTGGAGTTGCCAACTTCCGGAGCCTCAGCCTCACCGTGGAAGCCGTATCGCTTCATGGCCTCTGTTCTCGCCGCCCTTGCAATCCTCTCCATATCTCCCATGAGGATGGCCGGCGGAGTAATCTTTGACTTGATAACATCCAGTCCCCATGGCTCATCGGCATCGTTGGGCAAGTCGATTGCTATCCGTGCCAGTTTGCAATGCTCCTCGGCCTTCGAAAAACCAAGCCAGCCTCCAGAGAGAATCAGTCGATCGGCCCGGTAGACGAAAAAACCTTGGTGCGCGTTCCATCCCAAAGGCCCCGCAAGCATCTCGTGCTCGGCTGGGGTGAGGTTCTTGTGATGGGGAAGAACAAAAGTTCGAATCCCCACCTTGCCATCTGATAGTTTCTCCTGATGCTTTAACCAAGAAGAATTTTCTTGGCGACCAGTTGGGCCGAAGAGATTCCAAGGAGCCAACTGTGCAGCTCCAAATTTCAATTTCAGGGAGTTTCGTTCGAGGAACCGGTGGAAGACCAATCGAAGGTGGCCAATGATCGTGCGGATCAGGGTGGCTCTATTGTTCTCCTCTGAGGAAGAAGTCCGAGCATCAACCTTCAACTTGTCGATTTCAGTAATGAGGACGATTGTACCTCTTTTGCTTCCATGTTTGGGATCGTATAGAGTGCCGATAAGATATTTAAGGTCCTTTTTGTCGACTCCCTCTATCGGTATCCATTTCCCGGACGCGCAGATATTCGCAAGATCCCAGCGGAGGGCCTTGATAATACCATCCTTTTTTGAAACGACTGTTAACCGCTTCCCCATAGAGAAAGATGCAGTCTTTAGCCCAAGTCCGAACCGCCCGAGATCCTTCGTGGATCTTTTCGTCAGTGGGCCGTGGCCGCCCCAGCGCATTGCTTGCCATAACTCGTCAGCGGTCATCCCCCTACCGTCATCCTCAATCCTCACCCATCCCTTGCGACTACCCGAGCTTGGTTCGACCTCAATCTGCACATTTTTCGCCTCGGCCGTAATGCTATTGTCGACAAGATCCGCGACGGCAGTATGGGGCCTGTAGCCGATACTCCTCATTGATTCGATTAGAGCCGAGGGGTGAGGAATTAGCTGTTCATTCATTACCCGAGTATTTCAGTGATAGAGTTTTAAGTTAACGCAATACTTCACATACAATGTGAAACTAATTTTTCTGGCAACAGATTAATTATTAAGAGGCGTCCGAGTGGATATGCGAATGAGGACGGCTGAGTTTAATTCCTTCCCAAAATCTGACTATCACTGCTTCCTGACTCCCATGACGGAATCCAATTTGAGAACTGCATAGTCGAGTCGATTTCGATGGCTGGAATGGTGGTGGAGCATTATATGACACTAGAGAAAGGTGGAATCAGGAATGAACTGAAGCAGTGATCTTCATCAGGTTCTCGCACCCATAGGCAAGACCGTGGGCGACGCTAAGACGATCGAAATCCGAAGCCAGGTCGGCTGGCAGTCCTTGTAGATCTTGAGGTGGAGGAAGGCGTTCGTGCAGAAGGCCTTGCTTATGGCGGACCCGATCTTCTGAGGTTTCCTTCCATCGGGTGAATCTAGAGAGATCCTGTTCAAAGCGGCCCTGAACAAAGAGACGACGGTAAAAGTCGAGACGACTGCCACCACCTGCGAAGAAGAAACGAAGCTGACCTGGCCAAGGGTCAAAGCTAGTATTGGCATGAGCATCACGCTGCAGCATTCGAAAGCGACTAGCAACCGTAGTCGCGACTCTAATTGCCTCATCCGCAAAATTCCTCGATGCTTCTTCAAAAGCATTCACACAGGCACGACCTGCTCGTCGTCCACCCAAAAGCTCTGGCAAATTATCGGGAATAGGCACCGTGCCCGACTGATACTCTGCGAGGCCTTTTCGAACTGAACCGAGAGCGACATTCTCGATAGCGGAAAGGCGCGCCTGCAAGAGTTTCAGAGCCCCCAGTGGCTCGACTTCGCAGACATGAAACGAGACGATGTCCTCAACCTTATTACTGTGAAGGATTACGGTTGAAACATCAAGCGTACCAGCGCCGACATCGATCAGGATAAGGTTACCTTGGGCACGGTAAGGCGAATTAATATAACCAGCGAGCTGTGCTGCGATTTCTGGGTAAAGAGCAATCCGGTTCACTGGGATAATCCGAATTGACGGGTCCGCTGCAGGATTGGCCCGTAGCTCACTGACCGACGCGAGATTGAGTGGGTGATCGGACGGCCCAAGTTCCGCTGCGAGATTTGCAACTTCCTTGTAAGCTTGGACTAGCGGCCCATCGTCGATTCGCTTGGCCGCGAACCCCAAGTTCAGGCTCCATATCACTTTGCGGTTCTTGTAGCGGCCAGCCTTTTCGGCAGAGAACCAACTTATAGAATCTCGGATGACACCGGCTAGATAGAGTACAACCAAGTCCCTCAATTCTATCGATTCAGGATTTTCCATTAAGCGCATCTTTAGGTTAGTCTCAACCTGCCTGCCCGCTGCCACCTGAGTCGCCCTCAGAAACCGCTCCAAGCCATTGTTTCCGATTCCGACTGGCACTGCATAGGACAGCCCCAGCCACCCATGGTCTCCTATAACCACCTTTGTACAACTCGTGCCGAAATCGATACCTAGGGTCAAATCCACCTCCGGAGTAGGAACCCCGTTCGGGGCATCTGCCACCGGTGGCGTGACGGACTTCAGAGTCTGGTAGTTCGGAATTTTGGTGCGACCCGTGATCTCGGGAGAAGGCGACTTTTTTTCAACGAGCGGCACCAAAGCGCCAGTTCTTCCTGTAGTGTGCGGCAAAGTTTGTGCCGATTGCTTAACAGAAGGTTGCGGCGAGACAGACTTTTTGGACTTTTCGTCTCGTCCAAGGAGTGACCTGAGATGGTCAAATATGGATTTTGGATCGCTCATTAGTGGATATGGATAAAACCAGCCGCGATGGTAGCGCAGTCGCCTTGGGTGCTGGACTTGGCGCGGATCTTGTCGCGCATAATCCCGCACTTGTTGCGGAGCTTGCGGATCCGACCCTCGGTGGCAGCTACCAAGGCATCTCGATTCAACAACCGATGCCCATGAAGAGTCCGATCCAATGATTCGAAGCTCCTTTCCTCGAAGCGATCAACACCTCGGAGTTGGATTTGCCTTCGGTCCGCGTTCTCCATCTTACATCTCGCCTCAAACTGATGGAACAGGCCGTCAGCCTCACATTCAAGGTGATCCACATAAGTGCCGAGAGTGTCCAGCAGTTCGTCACCTGCTATTGGAAGCTGCTCGCTGCTTTGACCTAAGGCAGCAGCCACCTCTATGATGCTTGCAGCCACCTGAGGCTCATCAATCGAACTTCCATCGTTGAGCGAGCGCACCTCATGATGAATCATCTCATGATTTCGCAACCCTTCTACAGTCCATCTCTGGGAAACGAACGCATACAGTCCCGGCGCCACAGATGTAGGCCGACAGTTCTTGGGAACCTCGACCGCTACCGGAACCGGTTGGACGACGCGGTTCACCCGAAGATAGTGCCCCGCAAATCTGACGAGTGGGTGTGCCTGATGAATCACTTCCATACCAGGCTCCGAGCGCGTGAACACGCGATGATCGAAGCGGACTCGGCGCGGTTCCATACCCGTTAGTCGGGTCTGTCCCCGAAGATTGTGACCCGCCAAGAAGCGGTCGAGTTCGTGGACCGCAGCCGCATCGAGTTCGATCTCGAAAATTCGTTTATTCTGGTCGATTCCCCGAATCCGTGTCGCGGGAAAACTGCGTTGGAAAAACATTCGCATGTAGACCTCAAGATCGAACCCCGTGATCCAGTCCTTCCGATCGTGGGCTGCCGCGATCTGGTTGACGACATAGTCGCCGTAGGCAGCAAGAATGGAGGCATCCCTCTCCAATTCCTCCTCCATCTGTATCTTTGCCTCCATTGCCAAAGCGGTTTCCTCGATCCGGGTCGCTTGTTGGGCGTCAGATAGCTTGTTTGTTAGAATCTCGTTGGTGAGTTCATTGATGAGTGGACCGACGACTGCTTCAAGGTCACCCAATGTTCTCTGGAAGAGGTCAAGGCGATCATAAAGCCGATCGTAGATGCGTTCGTCAACCGTCCCCTGGCAAATGAGATTGATCACGATGATCCTCTCTGCCATCTGGCCGATGCGATGGATGCGGCCGATCCGTTGCTCCACAACCATTGGATTCCAAGGGAGGTCATAGTTCACTAACACACTTGCGAATTGGAGGTCCAGCCCCTCACTTCCGACTTCCGAGGACAAAAGAATAGGGGCGCTGCTGGGTTTGGCAAACTCATCCACTATTTCCTGCTTGTCGCCGACCTGATCCCCGGTAAGCATCAAAGACGAAATTCCATCCCGGTTCAACCTTTCCTCAAGATAGCGAAGAGTGGGTTTGAAGTAGGCAAATAGCACCACCTTGGTCTTTGGGTGGGTTTTCCAGTAGGTTCTTAGAGCTTTTACGAGATGTTCGTATTTCGAATCTTCTTCCTCAAACTCCGCCGGATCAAATCGGCCTGCAAGCGCCTCCTTCACGTAGGAGACGAGTGGGCCAGCATTTCCGCTATTTCTGGAGAGACTCACATCTGGATTCAGTTCATCAGCATCCGAAGCTCCGAAGACTAAGCGTCTGCAGGCAGCCGCCATGCTACTTGCGACCTGCCTCTGCGGCATCACTGTCAGGAATCCGGAGCTGATTCCCTTTTCAGCCGAATAATCCCATACTGCCGAAGTGACAGCGTAATAGAGACGCTGCTCATGGGGCTTGAGAGGAACTAGAACGGTATTCACCTCCCGTAGAACTGGGTTCAGGTCCACATCACTCTTTCTTGTTCGAGTCACCACGTAGGAAAGCAGGTTCGCTCGTTCGCTACGATAGGCGAGATCGGCTCGCAGCTTTGGATCCCCGTAGGAATCGCACACGTCAATGCGTTGCCGAAGATCGGCAAGGGTATTGCTCTCCTGAAGCAATGGAGAGATCCCCGCCATATCGATCTGCTCCAACAACTCCTCGCGATTAGACTTGCCAGACAGGATCATTTTGCGAAGGCGGACCAGCGGGGCATTCGCCTCAAGGATCGAGTCGAACGTATGCTCGTCGGGAAATGTGTCTGGATCGAGCCGCCGGAGCAGCGTGAATAAATTCGTGGAGCGCGTGTGCAGTGGCGTGGCCGAGAGATAGACTTTGTGTCGGCAGATCGGGGCTAGGAGACCTCCAAGCTTTGATGTCTGACTCTCTGAGTTGCGCATGATCGCCGCTTCATCCATCACCAGCAGATCAAGGAAGGGCTCTTCCTCCTCTGCCCACGTGGACAACCGCTGTGCGAGCCGACCAGCGGGTCCTCCGTTACCGTTCTCCCAGTCCTTGGTGGGGCGCAGACTATGATAGGAGCAAACCAGTGCGAATCCATTTGATACGCCACGACGCGCCTCATCCAGAGCTTCTAACACCTCAGCCGTATCGGCATTTTTGGCATCTACCCCGAATCGCCGCTTCATCTCGTTTTTCCACTTGGTGATGAGATGCGGTGGGCAGACGACCAGAAGTGTCCGAGCGCCTTCCCTTGCTCGGAGTTCTGTCCAGATTAGGCCAGCTTCAATAGTCTTTCCCAAGCCAACCTCATCAGCAATTAGCAGACTGTTTGTCGGTGACTCCAGGAGCTTAACCACTGGCTTAAACTGGTATGCATAGAACGTGGTATCCGAAGCATCCATCGAATACATCACCTCAGATAGGCGACCATGCAGCTTCTCATGAAGGAGGTTCCGTCGAAGGCTCTCCGGCCCCTCCAACTGACCATTGAGAATGTCGTCAGTAATGTTTCGGTGACTTGGTAGAATCTCCAGATGATCCACCCTGAGCATTCGCCTAGTCCCCTCATCAAACAGCACCCGAACTGACCAAACACCATCATGTTCCCTCGCTGAGTCGCTGACGATGCTACCGGTTCGTTCGGGAGCACCAACCACTCTCACTCGGATACCATTAACTGCTTGGTCAGGATTCATGATGTATGCATTGCGGGTTGAGGTTACATGAAATTTGCGCTTATAGGCTTACACTCTGTAGAGAACGTAATGCGTGGTCGTTACGGAGTCTTCCTGCCAAGATACGAGCGGCTTCCGAATCACTGATCCATTCGGCCATCCCTTGGGCGTTGCCGAGATCGGCCAATCATTCCAGCAGACCGATGAAACCTTCACGCTTGCCCCAGTAGCCTTGGCCAAAGATGTCGCGCAGGTATTGGCGGCCGAGTTCGGGGCTGTTATCGGCAGCGGTGGTTTCGCTGATGGCGAACAGTAAGTTGTGCAGGGCAGAGGCGGCAAAGGGATGCGCTGTTCCTGAATCCGCTCGGTGTCGAGACTAAGAACCGTAGCACGGCGGTCGGAGGCAAAGACGGATTTGCGAGGAGTGCGGAGTGATTGGAGAGGCATCTAGTTTCGATGTGTTGGGAAACTGCGCGTTAATAGCGATTATTACGATACTACTCAAGGAGGAATTATTCTAAGCGAAAATGGGGCCATTATGCGAAAAAGCTTAATTTCTTATCGGAATCCACGCATTGAGATCGAACCCGGTGGTCTGGCTCTGGCGGGCTAATTCTTTGAGCCAGCGGCCCGAACGCTTTTCAATGGTGTCGCGGTCCTTTTGGAAATAGGCGTTTTCGGGTGGTCGGGCAGCGACGTCGGTAAGGGTGTTGAAGACGGCGTAGGCGTTCGGACCGAGTTCTTTTTGGTAGCCGGCGAGGCGGGTGCTGAAGTCTGTGGCGAGGGCATTGAGGCCTTCTTTCCGGGCAGGTTTGTCGTCAGGTTTGGCTGTTGGCAGGCGCAAGACGGTGTTCAAGGCTAGGGTGGACTGGGCGGTGTCCATGCTGATGCTGCGAACGCTGGTGAGGAATTTGGAAAACTCGGCCCACATCTGCGGCAGACTGCGAGAGGTGATCTCGATCTTCAATTGCGCCAAGGCTTCTTTGCTGTGGGAGGCTTTGATGGTGGCGACTTCTTCTTCGAAGATGACGCCATTGGAGCAGTGCTTGCGCATGAAGCCGATGTCGAAGCGGAGGGCTCGGGCACCGTTGAAACTGTTGGTCACGCGAAGAAAGGGCGTGAATGGGTCGTCCTTGTCGATTTCGGTGCCCATGTAGTTTAGCACATGCGTTTTATGCATGAGGTCGATGAAGGCGTAGCTGAGAGTGCGTGGTGCGGCGGCACGTTTGGCTTCCCATTCCACCGATGAGAGTCCAGGGAATGCTTTTTCGCAGACGTCTTGAGCTAGGTTGACCGCTTCTTGATTGGTGACGACGCGGTAGTCACGGCTCACCACGCCAAGCACGAGCCCGGTGCGCTTGTTCACCAGAGCTTTCTTGCCGGGGATGCTGATTCGCCGAGTGCTGCCATTCGAGCCAACGATGGCTTCGATGGGGACTTGTTCCACATCGAAAAGGAGGTCTTGAACGGAGGTTGGGTGTTTCATTGGAGAGTTTTGGTGATGGACTTTGCTGCGCTGTTATCTGGATTTACCTGAAATGATCTTCATGTCTCGAATTGACTGATGAACTCGAGACGCCCTCGCCGACTAAACTCTGCATAATCAATCTCTGAGCTGACGTCATGGTAGAGATCCCAGCCTTCCCCTGATGTGTGCTCGTAGCCCTCGATATCTGCTCCAGAGCGGTGAGTTAGCGCATAGAGTTGGTTCCGCCGCTTGCCCAGCAGGTCCGTAAAATCGGAGTTCCAATCATAGCCATCCAACATCAAATCCCCGCACCCCAAGCCTTCCTCGTAGCATAGCACTTTCGCATTCCCTCTGGCAAAAGGCGGAAAGCGATCGGAGAGC
>Ga0164294_10003147_pt1 | contig 14703 bp, 11 predicted proteins | sample GEODES005metaG_FD_111479 | JGI IMG/M metagenome (GOLD analysis project Ga0164294, IMG submission 111479) | Oligotrophic lake water microbial communities from Sparkling Lake, Wisconsin, USA - GEODES005 metaG | ecosystem: Environmental > Aquatic > Freshwater > Lake | place: USA: Sparkling Lake...
TTATTTGTTGGCGCAGCAGTTCTTGTTGGTTCTGGCAAATTATAACGACCCACTCTAACATAAGTAGAAAGGTCTATGTTTAAATTAGGTGCTACATCATTATCAGTGATTGTAATATTTTGCGAAGTTGTTGTACCAAGTGTTAATCCAGATGAAGGATTGCTTATAGTTAAAACAGCAGTTTCTGAACCTTCAACTAAAACGTCATCAACAACTGTAAAAGTAACTGAACCAGAAGTCTGTCCGTTTACTATTGTTATAACTGAATTATTTAAAGAATAATCTCCAGATGTAATATTTGTTCCAGAAACTCCTAAAGTTACTGTTTCATTAGTACTTACAGCAGAAGAGCTAGTCGCTGTAACTGTAATCGCAGTCGTTCCTGCTTCAGAACCAGCATTGGTAGAAATTGAAAGGGCAACTGTTGGTATAACAGGAGCGCAGGTTGATAATACTGTAAAAGTCCAATCGCTTGCTGCACCTGGTGCTACAGCTTCCCAATAGGTAGTTGTATTTCCAATTGCTGCTAATAAATCAGCTTGACATGCATTATATAAAGCGCCGCTTATTTTGTACCTGCTGGCAGTACCTGTTGGTGAAATAGCTGTTGTACCGGAAGTTAAACCCGCAGGTACACTACTTGCACTTGATCCAATCTTTGCAAAATAAATAAACGCAGTTGGAGTTGTTGCTGTAATTGAAGAAGCGGTATAGATATAAAGTTCTTCGTTATTATTTCCTAAGCCTGCTGATGAAGTTGAACTCCAATCGTAAGTAGTTGTAGAAACGGCCGATGTACCCCAAGGCAATATAATTACTGTTCCTTTTGGAATTGTTTGACCTGCTTTAACGGTAAACGAAGCTTCTACTTCAGCAAGATCTGTAAAGCTTGTTCCTCCTGTACTTGCTACTTCATTATCGTTAATATAAAAAATAGTACCGGCACTTAAATCTTTATGAACTAATATGGCAAAATTATCAGGAGCTCCTGAAGTATTATAACCAATCACTGAAATGTCACCAGCCGCTAAAGTTGTAACAGTTGAAACATCATTATCCGTAATAGTGATATTTTGAGCAGTTGTTACACCCAAAGCAATCCCTGAAGACGGGCTGCTAATAGTTAAAGTTGCCGTTTCTTCCTCTTCGAACGAGGCATCATCAACAACTGTAAAAGTTACTGATCCTGTAGTTTGTCCGTTTAATATAGTGATTACTGAATTGCTTAAAGCAAAATCCCCAGTAGTAATATTTGTTCCTGTTACGCCTAAATTTACTGTTTGATCTCCTGTTACAGCAGAAGAAGCAGTGGCCGTAACTGTAATAACAGTTGATCCTGATTCGGCACCTGCATTGGAACTCACAGAAAGATTTACTGTAGGTGATGGCGGTGCGTCATTATCAGTAATGGTAATATTCTGAGCCGTTGTTGTACCCAATGTAATTCCTGATGAAGGGCTGCTGATAGTTAATGTAGCCGTTTCTGTTCCTTCTACATCTGCATCATCCGCAACAGTGAATGTAACTGTGCCCGTTGTTTGTCCACTTAATATTGTAATGGTTGATGTACTTAATGTATAATCACTTCCAGTTATTCCTGTTCCGGTTACAGCAAGATTTACTGTTTGATCTCCTGCTACGGCTGATGATGCAGTTGCAGTAACTGTAATAATAGTTATTCCTGCTTCTGTTCCTGCGTTATTAGAAACAGCCAGATTAACCGTTGGGTTGGTAGCTCCTAATGTAAAAGTCCAATCAGAAGAAGCAAAAGTATAGGTAGCAGCTCCAGTATGATTAGCAGCATTTCCAATGGCAGTCAATAGCTGTGCTTCTGTACCAGAATATGTTGCTCCGCTAGTATTGTAGCGATACGCTCTTTCTGTTCCATGATCAATCCAGGTTGTCCCATCGGTTAATCCGTTTGGTCTTAAACCAGTATTTGCTCCTTGTGAAACTCCGAAAATAAAAGCAGTTGGAGTTGTAGCTGTGATAGAGGAAGCGGTGTAAACATAGATTTCTTCTCCGTTACCAAGACCTGCACCAGTTGTAGCACTCCAATCATAGGTAGTTGTTGAAATCGCAGCCGCGCCCCAAGGCAATACCAATACTGTTCCTTTCGGTATTGATTGTCCCGATTTTACGGTAAATGAAGCTTCGGCTTCGTTTAGATCGGCGAAAGCACTACCACCTAGAGTGGTTACCTCATTATCATTAACATAAAAAACTGTTCCAGCTGATAAATCTTTTAAGACTAACATCACCAGATTATCTGGAGAAGTATTAGTATTAAAGCCGATAATGGCAACATCACCTGCCGCCAGAGTAGTTTGAGCGGTCGCATTTTGGACGAATCCAAATAAAGAAAACAGTAGTGTAAAAAAGAAGACAAAACCTAAGTTTGATTTTTTCGCTTTTAACACTGATTTAGAATTTAATTCCAAATCGAATTGATTTACTGAATCAGCATTTAACGATTTTGATTGCTGTGTCAAATCAAAATTCAGTGAATCCAATAAATTCTTTACTTTAAATTGTAAATAGTGTTTCATAATAATTAGTATTTGTATTGCAAGCAAATATATTGGATTGTAATTAGTTGTATATCAAGTAAATATTAACATATTGTCAAAAAAAATTTAACAAAACATTTATTCGAATAAATGCATTCGGTTAAAAAGAAATAAGCGCTAAAAAAATAAATTTATTATAGTTTTATCACTAAATAAACTCCAAAAGCTACTCATAATCTTTAAGCAAATTGTTCGAGACGCCCTCCGAAAGAGCTACTAAACAAGCCATTCCAAAATGAGTGGCTTTTTTTATGTAATGAATTCAATAATAAATGATTATGTTTTAGTGTTGTTTTAATTTTTCTTGTGTGATTTAAGAATAAATCACTATTTTTGCACTTTTATTTTTAAAAACTATGACTACACAGAAAATTATTGGCTACAGAAAGTTACTTAATGTTAACAGAGATGTAACATTAAAAGAATTAAAAACAATATATAGAAATAGTATGAAGGAAGATCATCCGGATACTATTGCTGATCCAGTGGAACGTTTGGCAGCTGAAGAAAGAAGTAAAAACATTATTGAAGCCTACCACTTTTTAGTAAGTATCGCTCCAGAAACAAGAGAGAAAGTAAAGGCAGAATACATAGCTACAACTACCACTTCACAAATTGCCGATTTTTATATGGACAAAGGTGTTTTGTATATTAGCTTTGCAGATGGAAGTAAATTTGAATACTTTGGGGTGCCAAGAAACACGTACGTGAAAATGGTAAACGCCGAATCACCAGGTCGTTTTGCTCGTCGTCATATATATAACGAATTTATTTATCGTAGCGCAACTAAATTAGTTGCAGCAGAATAACTAACTAACATAATATTGTAAAAAAAGCCATTCTAAAACGAGTGGCTTTTTTATGTACCTTTGTAAAAAATAAAATATATGTCGCATAAAGCAGGTTTTGTAAATATAATCGGAAACCCAAACGTTGGAAAATCTACCTTAATGAATGCTATGGTAGGTGAGAAGTTGTCTATCATCACCAGTAAGGCACAAACCACACGTCACAGAATTTTCGGAATTGTAAATGATGAAGAATATCAAATCGTTTTTTCTGATACTCCCGGGATTATTAAACCCGCTTACGATTTACAAACTAGTATGATGGATTTTGTAAAAAGTGCATTTTCTGATGCCGATATTTTAATCTATATGGTTGAAATAGGAGAAAAAGAACTCAAAGACGAAGACTTTTTTAATAAAATTATTCATGCTAAAATTCCAGTGTTACTTTTGTTAAATAAAATCGATAAATCCAATCAAGAATTATTAGAAGAACAAGTACAAACGTGGCAAGCTAAGGTTCCAAATGCTGAAATTTTCCCAATTTCGGCTTTAGAAAACTTTAATGTAAAAGAAGTACTAAATAGAATTGTAGATTTATTACCGCTTTCGCCACCCTATTATCCTAAAGATGCGTTAACAGATAAGCCAGAACGTTTTTTTGTAAATGAAACCATTCGTGAGAAAATATTATTAAATTACGATAAAGAAATTCCGTACGCAGTGGAGGTGGAAACCGAGGAGTTTTTAGAAGATGAAAAAATCATAAGAATTCGATCTGTCATTATGGTAGAACGCGATACACAAAAAGGAATTATTATTGGTCATAAAGGGGCTGCCCTAAAAAAAGTAGGCATGCAAGCTCGAGCCGATTTAGAATTGTTTTTCGATAAACAAATACACATTGAAATTTTCGTAAAAGTGAATAAAGATTGGCGAAACAATGCCTTTCAACTACGAAGATTTGGATACAACCAGAAGTAATACTAAATAATTAGTTTATTGAGTTTAGTAAATAGTTTGGAATACATCGTTTGGCATTACTAATTAAAACTTCTAACTATAAACCCTAAACTCGCAACTTTTAAACTATCTTTGCACAAAATATAAGAATAATGAATAATATTGTAGCCATAGTAGGAAGACCAAATGTAGGAAAATCTACGCTTTTTAATCGTTTAATCCAACGTAGAGATGCCATCGTAGACTCTGTGAGTGGCGTTACGCGTGATAGAAATTATGGAAAAAGTGAGTGGAATGGAAAAGAATTTTCTGTAATTGATACAGGTGGATACATTAAAGGTTCTGATGATATTTTTGAAGGCGAAATAAGAAAACAAGTAGAATTAGCAATAGATGAGTGCGATGCCATTATTTTTATGGTAGACGTAGAAGAAGGCATTACGCCAATGGATGATGAAGTGGCGAAATTATTACGTAAGGTTACTAAACCAGTTTTATTAGCTGTGAACAAAGTAGATAATTCAAAACGTGTTACGGATGCATTAGAGTTTTATAATTTAGGATTAGGCGAATATTTCACTATTGGCGCTATGAATGGAAGTGGAACGGGTGAATTATTAGATAAATTAGTAGAAGTTTTACCTGAATTACCAGAAGCCGTTGAAGATGAAAATCCTTTACCACGTTTTGCCGTTGTGGGAAGACCAAATGCTGGAAAGTCTTCTATTATTAACGCGTTAATTGGTGAAGATAGATTCGTGGTTACAGATATTGCAGGAACTACTCGTGATGCCATTGATACCACATACAACCGTTTTGGTTTCGAATTTAATTTGGTAGATACAGCTGGAATTAGAAGAAAAGCGAAAGTTAAAGAAGACTTAGAATTTTATTCTGTAATGCGGTCGGTACGTGCCATTGAGCATTCAGATGTTTGTATTTTGGTAATTGATGCTACACGTGGTTTTGAAGGACAAGACCAAAGTATTTTTTGGTTGGCCGAAAAAAACAGAAAAGGAATTGTAATTTTAGTCAACAAATGGGATTTAGTTGAAAAAGATACCATGACCGCAAGAGATTACGAACGTAAAATTCGTGAGCAAATTCAACCGTTTACAGATATGCCGATTTTATTCGTTTCTGCATTAGAAAAACAACGTTTATTAAAAGGATTAGAAACTGCTGTTGAGGTTTTTGAAAACAGAAAACAAAAAGTGCCCACATCAAAATTCAACGATTTAATGTTGCCAATTATTGAAAACCAACCACCACCAGCGTTAAAAGGGAAATATGTAAAAATTAAATATTGTATGCAATTGCCTACTCCGGTACCACAATTTGTGTTTTTTGCCAATTTACCGCAATATGTAAAAGATCCATACAAACGTTTTATTGAAAACAAATTACGTGAAAACTACAATTTTAGTGGTGTACCAATAGATATTTATTTCAGACAGAAATAACATAAAAAAAACCGATAAGTGATTATCGGTTTTTTTTTATAATTTTTGCAATTGAACACTAATATTACCAACTACCTCCAGCACCTCCACCAGAAAAGCCTCCACCACCGAAGCCACCGCCAAATCCGCCACCACCAGATGATGAACCGCCGCCAAAATTTCCGCTTCCACGACCCAAACTACTTAAAATAATAATATCCATTAAGTCGGGACCGCCAAATCCTCCAGAGTTGCCACCATTTTTTCCTTTGCTTTTAGAGGCTATGATTAAGAATAGAATTACAAAAACAAGTATAATAAGTAGTGGGATTTTACTTCCTTTATCTTTTTTTCGCTCGCCTTTGTATTTTCCTGTTAAAACTTTAAAAACAGCATCAGTACCTTTATCTAATCCAGTATAATAACTTCCGGCTTTAAATTCTGGAATTATTACATTTCTAACAATCTCACCAGCCATACCAGCAACAAGTTGCACTTCAGTTCCATAACCAGGTGAAATCCAAATTTTACGATCATTTTTAGAAAGCAATATTACTATTCCATTGTCTTTTTCTGCATCTCCAATTCCCCATTTTTCTCCCCAGTTTGGCGTTAAAGTTTCTATATTGTCACCGTTTAAATCTTCAATAATAATTACAACAATTTGAGTAGATGTAGTGTCTGAATATCTAACTAGTTTTTCTTCTAATTGTGTTTTCTCAGCACCGGATAAAAGTTTAGCATAATCATAAACGGAAGTTTGAAAACTAGGTTTTTCAGGAATTGTATATTGACTCAACATAACTTGAGAAAACAATAAAAAAGCAAAAATGGCAATTTGACTTATATTTTTTGAAATTTGAAATTTTATTTTTCGATTTTCCATATTAACCTCTTGAAATTTCATTAGACAATTCATTTGTATCGGTTTCATCATTATATGGAAAATATTTTTTCAATTGTGTGCCAGCTTCTATAATTCCTTTAATTAAACCGTCTTTGTATTGTCCGTCTTTGAATTTTTCAATCACGGCATCTTTTGTAGAATTCCAAAAATCGGGTGCAACTAAATCATCTATACCTTTATCACCAAGAATAACAAAACTTTTAGTTTGGGTGCAAATGTAAAAAAGTACCCCGTTTTTCAATTCGGTGGCATCCATATTAAGAAAGTGAAACACCTCTTTTGCTCTTTCCATTGAAGGTTTGGTGCTATTTTCCTCAATATGCAAACGAATTTCACCCGAAGTGTTTTTTTCAGAGATTACAATTGCTGCAACAATTTCTTGTTCTTCAGTTTTGGATAAAAATGGTTTATTTTCTGGCATTTTTTAAGTATTTAAACTGAATTAGAATTTTACTTTCGGTGCATTTTCTGCTCCAGCAACAGCTTTAAAGTACGCTTTTTCAGTATAACTACCTAAAAATATATTTTGTGGCATAGCCAAAACGTAACCATTATAGGCTAAAACTGAATCGTTAAATCGAGTTCTAGCAGTTAATATTTGGTTTTCGGTACTCGCTAATTCATCTTGTAATTGTTTGAAATTTTCTGTCGCTCTTAATTGCGGATAGGCTTCCACGCTAACTAAAAGTTTAGATAAAGAACTAGTAATACCACTTTGCGCTTGATTAAATTGTTCTAATTGAGCTGGAGTAATGTTTTTTGGATCGATGGTTACTGAGGTTGCTTTTGCTCTTGCTTCTACAACTGCAGTTAAAGTGCTTTTTTCAAAATCCGCAGCACCTTTTACAGTATTGACTAAATTGTCAATTAAATCAAGTCTTCTTTGGTAAGCCGTGTTGACATTTCCCCATTCTTTTTCTGTAGCTTGACTAAATAGTAACGCTTTGTTTTTTACATTCATGAAGTATAAAAATCCGAAGATAAGAATACCAACAACAACTAATACGGGAGCAAATTTTTTCATGTTTTTTGATTTAATTTAAGTTAATTTTTATGTGATTTGATTTTCTTTAAAATAATATAGTAATCCTGTAATAAAGCTAAAAGAAATAAAACCAATGGTCCATAATACTTTTTCGTTATTTTTTAATTTTACAGAATGATTGATTTGATAAATGCCTAATATGATGTAACACAAGGTAGAAAATAATCCTAACATCAAAAATAATGTTGTGAATTCCAAATGATAGATTTTTAGAAAACTACCAAAAAGCACCAAAATAAATGACAAAACAAATATTTTTTTATAAAGATTATTTATTGTTTTCATAATTACTTTTGTATATAATTTAAGGCAATTTGTTATATCAAAGTCCTTTTTTCATTTCTAATAATTTATTTTTTATGCCTTCCAATTTATTTATGATTTCAAAATTGTCCAAGGTTTTCTTTTTTCCTTCTTTCAAATGAATTTTGGCACCTTCTAAGGTAAACCCGCGTTCTTTTACTAAATGGTAAATCATTTGCAATACTTTTACATCATCTGGACGAAACATTCTGTCGCCCTTTGCATTTTTTTTAGGATTAATTTCGTCAAATTCTTTATCCCAAAAACGAATTAATGATGCGTTTACATCAAAAGCTTTCGCTAATTCGCCTATGCCATAATATCTTTTTTCGGGTAAGTTTACTTGCATTTTTTATTTTTATAATTGACTCTATTTAATAATATTGAAAAATTAATCCAGAGATTGGTTTTCCTGATTGGCTAATTTAGTAATTAAAACATATTCTTTTGCAGAAATACTGCCATAATAAAAATTTAAAGGGTTTACCACTTTACCATTTTTATGCACTTCATAATGTAAATGTGGCGCTTCACTTCGTCCTGTGCTTCCCACATAGCCAATAATATCACCACGTTTTACTTTTTGTCCGGCTCTAACTTTATATTTACTCAAATGCGCATATAACGTCATGTAACCATAACCATGATTTATTTCTATATGGTTTCCAAACCCTGAAACGGTTCCGTCTGCTTTTTCTACTATTCCATCGCCCGTGGCATAAATTGGTGTGCCTGATTTAGCTGAAAAATCCATTCCATTGTGAAATTTTCTAATTTTAGTAAACGGATCACTTCTATATCCAAAGCCAGAAGCCATGTGTTTTAATTCTTCATTTTTTATAGGCTGAATAGCCGGAATAGACTTCAATAAAAGGGCTTTTTGCTTAGCTAATTTCGTAATTTCATCCAAAGAAACAGACTGTATAGCTAGAGCTTTCATTATTTCATCTACTTTTTTAGAAGAAGAAAGCATCAAATCACTGCTATTAAAGTCTTCTAAATCTTTATAGCTGTTTTTACCAACTAAACCTGCTCTTCTTACTTCATTTGAAATGGGTGCACTATTAAAATACACTCTGTAAATGGTGTTGTCTCGCTCTTCAATAGCCGATAAACCTTCTTCCATTAAAGCGATTTTTCTATTCAATAAATTATAATTAAGTTTCATGATTTCTAATTCCCTGGCCTGTAATTTCGATTTTGGTGTTTCAAAAAAACTAGTCATATTCAAAATAAAAAAACTTAAAAATCCAAACAAAGTACTTGCTACTATAAAGAGCAACGCATAAGCAATTTTTGTGCTATTTTTTGTTACAATTTGCTTAAATGCTAACTTTTCAGCATCGTAATAAAATTTTACTCTCTTCATATGTAAAAAAGTTACTTTTTAGAAACTTTTTGTTGTTAGCGATTTCATTAAAATTTACTATTTTTGTGCACGTTAAAACAAAGTAACACTTATTATACGAAAGAACTTAAAATTTGTTTCATATTTTGAAATATTTTTTTAGATTTCAATTATATAAAGTTTTCGATTCAATAGTATAAAAATGAAATCACAAGAAATAAGAAAAGCCTATTTACAATTTTTTGAAAGCAAAGGACACACCATTGTTCCTTCTGCACCAATTGTATTAAAAGACGATCCAACACTTATGTTTAACAACTCAGGTATGGCTCAGTTTAAAGAGTTTTTCTTAGGAAATGGCACGCCAAAAAGTAATCGAATTACAGATACTCAAAAATGTTTACGTGTTTCAGGAAAGCATAACGATTTGGAAGATGTTGGTTTTGATACGTATCATCACACGATGTTTGAAATGTTGGGTAATTGGTCTTTTGGCGATTATTTCAAAAAAGAAGCATTGCCTTGGGCTTGGGAATTTCTTACGGAAGTTTTAAAGTTAGACAAAGACCGTTTGTATGTTTCAGTTTTTGAAGGAAGCGTAGAAGATAATGTGCCTTTTGATCAAGAAGCTTGGGATATTTGGAAACAATTTGTACCTGAAGACCGAATCATATTAGGAAATAAAAAAGATAATTTTTGGGAAATGGGCGACCAAGGTCCGTGTGGTCCGTGTTCAGAAATTCATATCGATTTGCGTTCAGATGCTGAAAGAAATGAAGTATCTGGAAGAAGTTTAGTCAATGCCGACCATCCGCAAGTAGTGGAAATTTGGAATAACGTTTTTATGGAATTCAACCGTAAAGCCGATGGTTCATTAGAAAAATTACCTGCACAACATGTAGATACTGGAATGGGATTTGAACGTTTGTGTATGGCGATGCAAAAGGTAACATCAAATTACGATACCGATGTGTTTACACCGCTTATCGCGAAAGTGGAAGAAATAACAGGATTAAAATATACTTCAAATGAAGTAAAAAACATAACAGAAGAGCAAAACAAAACTAATATAGCTATTCGTGTGGTGGTAGACCACGCGCGTGCTGTAGCTTTCGCAATTGCAGATGGTCAATTGCCTTCTAATACAGGAGCAGGTTATGTAATTCGTAGAATTTTACGTCGTGCCATTCGTTACGGATTTACATTTTTAGGCACAAAAGAACCGTTTATAAACGAGCTAGTGTCTGTTTTAGCGAATCAAATGGGAGAATTTTTTCCAGAAATTAAATCGCAACAACAATTGGTTACCAATGTAATTCGCGAAGAAGAAGCTTCGTTTTTGAGAACTTTAGAACAAGGTATTCAATTATTAGATAATGTAATTTCAACAACCACTGGAAAAGAAGTTTCTGGTGAAAAAGCATTTGAATTATATGATACGTTTGGATTTCCAATCGATTTAACAGCTTTAATTCTTAGAGAAAGAGGATTTAGTTTAGACGAAGCGGGTTTTGAAACGGAATTGCAAAAACAAAAAGCGCGTTCACGTGCCGCTTCCGAAGTTTCTACAGAAGATTGGTCGGTTTTAATTCCTGGAAATGTAGAAACGTTTGTTGGATATGATCAAACGGAAAATGAGACAAAAATTACACGTATCCGTAAAGTAGATTCTAAAAAAGACGGAATTTTATATCAAATCGTTTTAGATAACACCCCTTTTTATCCAGAAGGCGGTGGACAAGTCGGAGATAAGGGAACTTTAGTTTCGGCAAATGAAACGATTGATATTATCGATACGAAAAAAGAAAATAACTTAATTTTACATTTTGCTAAGCAATTACCAGAAAATGTAACTGCAGTTTTTACTGCTAAAGTAAATACCAATTTAAGAACGTCAACTTCTAAAAATCACTCGGCGACACACTTGATGCATTTGGCTTTGAGAACTATTTTGGGAACACATGTGGAGCAAAAAGGTTCGTTGGTTAATCCGAATTATTTACGTTTCGATTTTTCGCATTTTTCTAAAGTTTCTGATGAAGAATTACGTCATGTAGAAGCAAGTGTCAATGCACAAATTGAAGCACAATTACAGTTAGTTGAACATAGAAATATTCCAATTAAAGAAGCATTGGATAAAGGCGCAATGGCTTTATTTGGTGAAAAATATGGCGATAGCGTTCGTATGATTGAATTTGGAAATAGTAAGGAATTATGTGGCGGAATTCACGTGAAAAATTCGGCTGATATTTGGCATTTCAAAATTGTTTCAGAAGGAGCCGTAGCCGCTGGAATTCGTCGTATCGAAGCGATTACTGGTGATGCGGTTAAAGATTTTTATAAGAATCAAGAAAATACCTTATCGGAAATTAAGGAAGTATTGAAAAACCCTCAGGATATTTTAAAATCAGTAGCTTCGTTACAAGACGATAACGCAAAATTGAAAAAACAAATTGAGCAACTAATTAAAGAAAAAATTGACGGATTAGCTACAAGTTTAATTTCTGAATTTCAAGATGTTAATGGAGTTAATTTCTTAGCAAAACAAGTCGATTTGTCCATGAGTGCCACGAAAGATTTAGCACAAGCCATTGGAACTTCAAAATCAAATTCATTTGTAGTTTTAGCTTCGGTGGAAGAAGGTTTACCAAATATTCACTGTTATATCGCAAAAGAATTAGTAGCAAATAAAGGTTTAAACGCCGGAACTGTAATCCGTGAATTAGGAAAATACATTGATGGAAATGGCGGTGGACAACCGTTCTTCGCCTCAGGAAAAGGGAAAAATACAAATGGAATTGCTGCGGTATTAGAGAATGCTGTGAATTTTCTGAAATAAATATCCAATTTTATTGAAACACCGATTAAAGAAATTAGTATAATTTTTAAAATTTCTTTAATCAGTGTTTTTTTATTTTCTTTCCCCAATTTGTTGGCGCCACATCGCGTAATACAATCCTTTTTCAACTAATAAATCATCGTGTTTGCCTTGTTCAATAATTTTGCCTTGTTCCAATACAAAAATTTTATCGGCGTGCATTATTGTAGATAATCGGTGTGCAATTAATATTGTAATTCTGTTTTCATCAGAAATATTTCTAATTGTACTATTAATTTCTTCTTCGGTAATCGAATCTAAAGCAGAAGTTGCTTCATCAAAAATTAATAAATTTGGCTGTCTCAAAATCGCTCTTGCTATAGATAAACGTTGTTTTTCGCCACCAGAAATTTTAATTCCACCTTCGCCAATTGTCGAATTTAAGCCGTTTTCGGCACGTTCTAAAAGTTTGCCACAACTTGCTTTTTGCAACGCACTTATTAGTTCTTCATCCGTTGCTTTTGGTTTTACAAACAATAAATTTTCTCTAATTGTGCCCGAAAACAATTGTGCATCCTGAGTTACAAATCCTAATTGTTTTCTTAATTTTAAAATATCAATATTTTTAGAATCGATACCGTTATACAAAACATGACCAATTGCTGGCGGATACAAACCAACTAATAACTTTACTAGTGTTGTTTTTCCGGAACCAGATGGCCCAACAAAAGCCACAGTTTCGCCTTGTTTTATCGAAAAGTTTATATTTTCTACTGCAGGCTGTTTGGCAGTTTTATGTTTGAAACTCACATCTGTAAATACCAAAGAACTGATTTTCCCAAAATTTTCTGGTTCTTCTGGGCGGTGTTCTGATTTGGCTTTTAACAAATTCTCAAAGTTTTCCATGGATACTTTTGTTTCGTTTTTAGCGATAATAAAAGCACTCAATTCTTGCAATGGGTTAAAAATAAAAAAGGTAAAAAATACCATAGTTAGTAAATCGCCAACTACTATTTTATCGCTAAATAAGAAATAATACAATCCAAAAATCACACAAGTTCGCATAAAATGCACCGTTGTACCTTGAATAAAACTCAAACTTCTAATGAAACGAATTTTCTGAATTTCAAGTTGTAAAATTTTATGTGTATTGGAATTTAACCTGTTTTCTTCTTGTTTGGTTAAGCCCAAACTTTTTACTAATTCGATATTTCGTAAACTTTCTGTGGTTGATCCTGCCAAGGAATTGGTTTGCAAAACGATATTTCTTGAAACGGCTTTTATTTTTTTTCCTAAGAAGGAACTAATAAATGCAATAATGGGCGCGGTTAACACAAAAATAAAGGCAATTCTGTAATCAATTCTTGAAATGTAAACAATTACAAAAATGAATCCAATAATGGTTTGAAAAATCAACGAAATAGAAAGTGTGATTAGCTTTTCAGAGTCGGTTCTGGCTTTTTGCAATTTGCTTAAGGTTTCGCCACTACTTTGATCTTCAAAATCTTCATAAGGCAAACCTAATGACTTTTTTATGCCATCCGTATACATTTCAGCACCAGTTCGTTGAATGACAATATTGGTAAAGTAATCTTGGAAATTTTTTGTAATACGAGAAATCATGGCTGCGGTAAGCGAAAGACCCAACCAAAAGCCAACTGATTTTATAAATCCAATTTCATTGCCTTTATATTTTGCAATTCCAACGCCACAATCCTGCATTAATTTACCTGTAATAATAGAGTCTGACAAACTAAAACATATGTTTATGGTTGCCATTAAAAGTGCAAAAAAGAGCAGTAATTTGTGTTTTCGTAAATACTTATAAAGCAATTTCATTTGTAAAAATTTAAGAGGCAAAAGTAGACAATAAAAAGACTTTATAAATTATTTTGCAACTATTTAACTTGTTTTTGTATTTTTGGATGACTATAAATAAAGTTATGAAATTTCAAACTACCATTCCCATACAAAAATCTAGTTTTTTAATTGATTACTCCTCTAACTTAGTATCTTTTGGTTCTTGTTTTGCCGAAAATATGAGCAATAAATTGGAGTATTTTAAATTTTCTACGATGGCCAATCCGTTTGGAATTATTTTTAATCCAATTTCATTAGAAAAAATAATTGTTAGATGTATTCATAAAAAATATTTTACTGAAAAAGATATATTTTTTCATCATGAAGCGTGGCATTGTTACGAAGTGCATTCTGAACTTTCAAACCCTGATAAAGCGGAATTTCTTTCTACATTAAATCAATTAATTGCTACCACAAATTGGCACATTGAAAATGCGACACATTGTCTTATTACTTTAGGAACTTCTTGGGTGTACAAACATATAGAAAGCGATGCGATTGTAGCCAATTGTCATAAAGTGCCACAACAACAATTTGTAAAAAAATTGCTTTGTGTTTCTGATATTGAAGCGAGTTTGAAAAGCATTGTTTCAGAAATTCAAGTTGTAAATCCAAACTGTAAATTTATTTTTACCATTTCTCCTGTTCGTCATAGTAAA
>Ga0164294_10003148_pt1 | contig 14703 bp, 27 predicted proteins | sample GEODES005metaG_FD_111479 | JGI IMG/M metagenome (GOLD analysis project Ga0164294, IMG submission 111479) | Oligotrophic lake water microbial communities from Sparkling Lake, Wisconsin, USA - GEODES005 metaG | ecosystem: Environmental > Aquatic > Freshwater > Lake | place: USA: Sparkling Lake...
ATCGAGGACAACGTAGTGGCAACCGCCGAGGGCGCCGTGAATCTCACGCGCGAGGCATTCGCCTCTCTGCGCTGAAGCGGCGGCCGTTAAAGCCGCCGCCGCCAACTCAGCGTTGGCGCAACAAGTCGCGTATCTCGGTGAGCAGTTGCTCCTCCCGCGATGGCGCTGGCGGAACTGGCGTAGCTGCGGGTACCGCCGGCGCGGCGGTTGGCGCCACCAACCGGTTGATCGCCTTCACCGCCAAGAAGATGACCAACGCTACCAACAGGAAGTCGACGACGGACTGCAGGAACACCCCGTACTTCAATAGTACCGGCGCGCCTTTGGCGTCGAGCCCTAACGTGAGCGCCAGTTCACTGAAGTTCTGACCGCTGGTGACCATACCCAGCGCCGGCATGACGATAGCGTCTACCAACGCCGAGACGATTTTGCCGAAAGCGGCACCGATGACGACACCGACCGCCAGGTCGATGACATTACCCCGCATGGCGAAAGCCTTGAATTCGTCTACAAAACGCATGGGAAGTCTCCTTGAAGGCGCCGCCCGGAAGTGATTCCCTAAGCTGGCAGAGCTAATCATCCGCCCTAAAGGAATAGCTGCGCAACCACGATGGCAGGGTTGCTCAAACGCGAAAAGGCCGGCAGAGCCGGCCTTTTCCCAGAGGAGTAACAGAGTACGCCGTCAACCTGCGCCGAGCAGCAAGCTCCCGAAGGAGGCCGCCGCCAGCGCCAACCACCCTGCTTAAGCGGCCGCGCGCTTGCGCTTCGGCGCAGCAGCTTCGCCTGCCGCCTTGGCCTTACGAGCACGCGGCTTCTTGGCAGGGGCTTCAGCAGCAGCCTCAACGGCCTTCGGGGCTTCCGTCAGCAACATCAAGGCCATCGGGGCAGCGTCACCCGAACGGTCCTCAAGACGCAGGATGCGGGTGTAGCCGCCCTGACGCTCTTTGAAACGGGGACCCAAGTCCTCGAACAGCTTGGTGACGAGCTCAGCATCGCGCAGCTTGGCGAACGCCCGGCGGCGCGCCGCCTCGGAGTCCACCTTGCCGCTATTGATGATGGGCTCAACCACGCGCCGCAGTTCCTTGGCCTTCGCCACGGTGGTGCGGATGGTCTCGAAACGCAGCAGGGCGATGCACAGGTTGCGCATCAGGGCGTGGCGGTGGGAGCTGTTGCGAGACAGCTGACGACCGGAGAGTTGGTGACGCATGGTACTTAGGTTCCGTTGCTCGCCCGCACCGCCACCCCAAAGGGGCGGCGTACACGGGCCGTGTTTACTAGGAGGCTACTCTCAGAGCGCCTTGAACTCTTCGTCGCGACGCAGCTGGGCCGGCGGCCAGCCTTCGAGGCGCATGCCGAGGGTCAGCCCACGGCTTTCGAGGACTTCCTTAATCTCGGTGAGCGACTTCTTGCCGAGATTCGGCGTACGGAGCAGTTCGACCTCGGTGCGCTGCACCAGGTCGCCGATATAGTGGATGTTCTCTGCCTTCAGACAGTTCGCCGAACGCACTGTGAGTTCCAATTCGTCGACCGGACGCAGCAGCACCGGGTCGATGTGGGGAGTGTTGGACGACGAGCCAGAGCCATCGCCAGCGGACGCGCCACTGTCGAAGTCTGCGAACACAGCCAACTGGTCCTTCAGAATGGAACCGGCACGACGGATTGCATCTTCGGCGTCGATGGTGCCGTTGGTCTCGATGGTGACGACCAGGCTGTCGAGGTCCGTACGCTGGCCAACGCGGGTGGCGTCGACGGAGTACGTAACGCGACGCATCGGGCTGAAGGAGGCGTCCAAACGCAGGCTGCCGATGGGGCGGGTCTGCTCTTCGAACACTGGTGCCGTCGCCGGACGATAACCGCGGCCACGCTCGATCTTCAGCGTCATGCTGAGCTCGGTGGGCTTAGTCAGCGTGGCGATGACGAGGTCCTTGTTGATCACCTCAACCGTATGGTCGTGCTCGATGTCGCCAGCGGTGACGGGGCCGGGGCCCCTCTTCCGCAAACGGACCTCGGCACTGTCACGGTTGTGGAGCTTGAGCGCCACCTGCTTCAAGTTCAGCAGGAGTTCGACCACGTCCTCATGGACGCCGTCGATCGAGGTGTACTCGTGAAGTACGCCATCGATATGCGCCTCGGTGATGGCCGCACCGGGCATCGACGAGAGCAGTACGCGACGCAAAGCTGCGCCAAGCGTATGGCCAAAACCACGCTCGAGAGGGCCGATGGTGGCCTTAGCCTCGTTCGGGGCGGTGAGTTCCAGCTTCAAGCCGGCCCTCTGAAAATCGCTGACGGATCCATGCATGGGGTCTGTCCCTTTATATTCGACGTATCAGTCGTGAAACCGGTCGCTCGTGCAGCCGCTCGATTACTTCGAGTACAACTCGACGACTAGGTTCTCGTTGATGTCCGGCAGGATCTCGTTGCGCTCAGGCACGCTCTTCAGCAAGCCGGAAAGCTTTTTCTCGTCGACCTCCACCCAATCGGGGCGGCCAACCTGAGCCGAAATCTGCAGGGCACTCTGGATGCGAACCTGGGCCTTCGACTTCTCGCGGATCTCTACCGTGTCACCAGCGCTGCACTGGTAGCTCGGCACATTGACGGGCTTGCTATTCACCAGCACGCCCTTGTGGCTCACCAACTGGCGGGCCTCGGCGCGGGTGGAAGCGAAACCCATGCGGTACACCACGTTGTCCAGACGACGCTCCAAGAATTTCAGGAGGTTCTCGCCCGTAGCGCCCGGACGACCGGCCGCCTTGTGGTAATAGTTACGGAACTGGGTTTCCAGCACGCCGTACATGCGGCGCAGCTTCTGCTTCTCGCGAAGCTGCAGACCGTAGTCGGACGTACGCTGGCGGCGCTCACCCTTAATGCCGCCCGGCGGCACTTCGAGCTTGCACTTGGACTCGAGCGACTTGACGCCGCTCTTGAGAAAGAGGTCAGTACCCTCGCGACGCGAGAGTTTGCACTTGGGGCCGAGATAACGAGCCATCGTGATATTCCTTAGACGCGCCGCTTCTTGGACGGGCGGCAACCGTTGTGCGGGATGGGGGTGACGTCGCTAATGGACGTAACCTTGAGGCCGGCAGCGTTGAGCGCACGCACCGCAGACTCGCGCCCAGGGCCGGGGCCCTTCACGCGAACTTCAACGGTACGCAGGCCATATTCCTGCGACGCAACACCGGCCTTCTCGGCAGCGACCTGGGCCGCAAACGGGGTGCTCTTACGGGAACCGCGGAAGCCGCAGCCACCCGAAGTCGCCCAAGACAGAGTGTTGCCCTGCCGGTCGGTGATGGTGATGACGGTGTTGTTGAACGACGCATGCACGTGTGCGATGCCGTCCGACACCTGCCGACGTACCTTCTTGCGCTGGGGCTTGTTGCCCTGCTTCTGCTCAGCCATTGCCTAACCCTTCCTATTGCCGCGTCGGTTACTTGCCGACTTGGCTGTTGAGCTTGACGGCCTGCTTGCGCGGGCCCTTGCGCGAACGCGCATTGGTGCGCGTGCGCTGGCCGCGGAGCGGCAGACCACGACGATGCCGCATGCCACGGTAGCAACCGAGGTCCATGAGACGCTTGATGTTCATGGAAACCTCACGACGGAGGTCACCCTCGACGGTCAGCTTCGCCACCTGTGCGCGGAGCGCACCGACTTCGGCCTCAGTGAGGTCCTTAGTCTTGGTGGTGGGCGCCACACCGGCGGCCGCGCAAATGACCCGAGACGTCGGTCGGCCAATGCCGAAGACGTGCGTCAGGCCAATTACGATGTGCTTATTCATCGGGATATTAATCCCGGCGATGCGTGCCATGTCTGCTCCGGATGCCTAGTGCCGCGGGAAAAGCGCGGCAGTATACTAAAAAATGCCTACTACTTCAATGCGTTGGCTGCAATCAACCCTGGCGCTGCTTGTGGCGAGCGTCGGAGCAGATGATGTAGACGATACCGCGACGGCGGACCACCTTGCAGTTTTTGCAGATCTTCTTAACTGATGGACGGACTTTCACGGGTGTCTCCTGGAAAACGGTGCCGCGTCAGCGGTTCAGGCCAGCAGGTCGCGGGTTGCCCCGCAGGCTGGCCTTCTTCATGAGGCCCTCGTACTGGTGGGACATCAGGTGCGCCTGAAGCTGCGCCATGAAGTCCATAACCACCACTACGATAATTAGCAACGACGTTCCACCGAAGTAGAACGGAACGCTACCGAAGGAAATGAGTAATTCCGGCAAGAGGCAGACGCCGACGATGTACAGCGCTCCCCACAGCGTCAGTCGCGTAAGTACCTTGTCGATGTACTCGCCGGTGTGCTGGCCAGGACGGATACCCGGGATGAAGGCGCCGGCCTTCTTCAGGTTGTCCGCAGTTTCACGGGCATTGAAAACCAAGCCCGTGTAGAAGAAACAGAAGAACATGATGAGAACGGCGTACAACAGAATATGCAAGGGCTGGCCGTAGCCCAAAGCTGCCGAAGCGTTCTGCAACACCCGTGCGTGCCAACTGTCGCCCGTACCAGCAAAACTGGCTAGGGTGGCCGGGAACAGCAGCAAGGAGGACGCGAAGATAGGCGGAATGACGCCCGACATGTTCATCTTGAAGGGCAAGTGTGTGGCCTGGCCCTGCATGACGCGGCGACCAACCATGCGCTTGGCGTAGTTCACCGCAATGCGGCGCTGGCCACGCTCGACGAACACCACAAAGAAAGTGACCGCTGCCACCATCACCAACAGCAGAATGGCGAAGGCGCCGTTCATCTCGCCGCTGCTGACTTGCTCAAAAGTACTGCCCAGAGCACTCGGCAGGCCCGCCACGATGCCCGCGAGGATGATCATGGAGATGCCGTTGCCAATACCGCGCTCGGTAATCTGCTCACCCAGCCACATCAAGAACAGGGTTCCGGTAACGAGCGTTACGGTCGCCACGAACAAAAACTGGAAGCCGGGATTGAGTACCAAACCTTGGTTCTGGAACGCCCACGCCGCACCGAACGCCTGGAAAGTCGCCAGCGCGACCGTGGAATACCGCGTCATCTCGGTCATCTTGCGACGACCCGACTCGCCTTCCTTGCGCCATTCCATCCAGGGCGGATACACCACCGCCACCATTTGAATGATGATGGACGCAGAAATATAGGGCATGACGCCCAAAGCGAACAACGACAGACGCGACAGCGCGCCGCCCGAGAACATATTGAACAGGCCCAGAATAGTGCCCGACTGCTCTTCGAAGAAACGGGCCAGCGCCACCGGATCGATGCCAGGCGTCGGGATGAAGCTCCCGATGCGGAACACGATCAGGGCACCCAGCAAAAACATCACGCGCTGACGGACTTCCGTCAGACGTGCTGCATCACCAAGTGTTGCTGCGGCATTTGCCACGATCTGTTATTCCTGTTCCGTTCGGTTGTTTATTCGACGCGACCGCCGGCTGCCTCGATGGCAGCGCGGGCACCCTTCGTCGCCAAGATGCCCTTCAGCACCACGGCCGTGCTGATAGCGCCGGACAGCACCACCTTGCACCGCTCGACGGTGCTAGGCACGAGGCTGGCGGCGATCAGCGCTGCCAAGTCGACCTCGGCCAAGCCGAGCTTGCCAATTTCAGTGAGAGTCACTTCGCCACGCGTTGCCTTCATCGCCGACCGGAAACCGACCTTCGGGAGACGGCGCTGCAGCGGCATCTGGCCGCCTTCGAAGCCGACCTTGTGATAGCCACCCTTGCGTGCTCGTTGGCCCTTGTGGCCGCGGCCACAGGTCTTGCCCTGGCCAGCGGACGCGCCGCGCCCGACGCGGAGCTTGGTCTTTTTGCTACCCGGTGCGGGCGACATGTCATTGAGCTTCATGGTATGTGTTCCTGTGGCTTGGGCTTCAAGCCGACTCGACGACGAGCAGATGCTCGGCAGTCTTCACCATGCCGCGGTTGGCAGGGGTGTCGATGACCACACGGCTGTGGCCGATACGGCGCAAACCGAGACCATGGACCGACTGGCGAATATTCGCCAACTGACCATACACGCTGCGCTTCAGGGTGACCTTAATCATGGGGGTGCTCATGTTCGCTACTCCTCGTCCTCGTTGGGACCTGCCTGGCGGCAGGTCTTAGCGGAGGATATCCTCGATAGACTTGCCACGCTTAGCAGCAATCTCGCCCGGCGACTGGACGCGCTGGAGCGCATCGAAAGTGGCACGAACGACGTTGATGGCGTTACGCGAACCGTAACTCTTAGCGAGCACGTTGCGTACACCGGCGCATTCGAACACGGCACGCATGCCGCCGCCCGCGATGACGCCCGTACCGCCCGAGGCAGGCTGCATGTAAACGCGAGTGGTGCCATGACGGCCCTTCACTGCGTAGTGCAAGCTATCCTCGCGCAACGGCACGTTGACCATGTTCTTCCGCGCGGCCTGCATCGCCTTCGCGATGGCCGTAGGAACTTCACGGGCCTTGCCGTAGCCGAAGCCGACGCGACCTGCGCCATCTCCAACAACGGTCAGTGCGGTGAAGCTGAACTGACGACCGCCCTTGACGGTCTTCGAGGTGCGGTTCACGGCAACCAGCTTCTCGATCATGTCGTCAGCTGGTGCAGCCTTTTCAACCCTAGCCATGTTCAATCCTTTTGCGTCACGAGGACGGGGACTGACCCCGCCCGGTCGTTACCGGAATCTCTTAGAACTCAAGACCCGCTTCACGGGCGGCATCAGCCAGCGCCTTGATGCGGCCGTGATACAGGAAGCCCGAGCGGTCAAAGGCAACCTGGCTGACGCCAGCGGCCTTGGCACGTTCGGCAATAGCCTTGCCCACCGCAGCAGCTGCGGCAACATTGCCCGTACCCTCGAGGTCCTTGGCGATATCGCCTTGAACCGTGGAAGCCGTGGCAAGCACCTTGCCGCCCTCGGCCGCGATGACCTGAGCGTAGATGTGCCGCGGAGTACGATGCACAGTGAGGCGGGCGACCTCCAACTCCTTGATCTTGGCGCGGGTACGAACCGCGCGGCGGAGCCGAATGACCTTTTTGTCGATAATTTTCTTCATGGCTTACTTCTTCTTGGCTTCCTTGAGCTCGATGCGCTCGCCCGAGTAGCGCACGCCCTTGCCCTTGTAGGGCTCCGGGGAGCGGTACGCGCGAATCTCGGCGGCCACCTGGCCCACCTGCTGGCGGTTGATACCCTTGATCAAGATCTCCGTCTGAGTCGGAGTCGCGATCTCGATGCCTTCCGGCACCGGGTAAACCACCGGGTGGGAGAAGCCGAGCGTCAGATTCAGAGACTTGCCCTGAACTGCCGCACGGTAGCCCACGCCCACGAGCTCGAGCTTCCGCTCGAAACCCTTGGTAACGCCCTCAACCATATTGGCGAGGTGCGCACGCGTGCTGCCAGCCTTGGCTGCCTGGGCGGCAGCTCCTTCGGCCAGCTTGACGTTAATGGCCTTATCGACCTGCTCCACCAGTACGCCTGCGGCGAGGGGGAGCGAGAGAGTGCCCTTGGCACCCTTGACCGTCACGCTGCCGGCATCGACCGTGACGGTCACGCCTTCGGGCAGGTTGACGGGCTTCTTGGCTACGCGGGACATGATCTATTATTCCCTGCTGGTATTAGCTGACAACGCAGAGGACTTCGCCGCCGTGACCACCGGCGCGAGCCTGACGGTCCGTCATGACGCCCTGAGACGTCGAGACGATAGCGACACCGAGTCCACCGAGCACCTTGGGGAGTGCATCCTTGCCACGGTAGGCACGAAGGCCAGGGCGGGAGACGCGCTCGAGGCGCTCAATGACCGGACGGCCGTGGTGATACTTCAGCTGCACCGACAGTACCGACTTGGCGCCTTGCGCCTCGACGGAGAAACCACCGACGTAGCCTTCGTCCGCCAGCACCTTGGCGATGGCGTTCTTGATGTTCGATGCGCCGCACTTCACCTCGGCATGCCCCGCCGCTTGCGCGTTACGGATGCGAGTGAGGAAGTCGGCAATAGGATCAGTCATGCTCATATCAAGCGCTCCTTACCAGCTCGCCTTCGAGAGGCCGGGGATTTCGCCCCGCATGGTTGCCTCACGCAGTTTGGTGCGGCCCAGGCCGAACTTGCGATAGACGCCGCGCGGGCGGCCGGTGATCGCGCAACGGTTGCGCTTACGACTAGGGCTGCTGTCCCGCGGCAACTTCGCCAAGGCAACCACAGCCGCCGCCTTCGCGTCCGGATCGGCGGTTTGGTCGGCGATCAGTGCCTTCAGCTTCACGCGCTTGGCAGCGTGCTGCTTGGCAAGGGCGGCGCGCTTCTTTTCGCGCATCAACATGCTGGTCTTGGCCATTGGTCAGCGCCTCACTTGCGGAACGGGAATTTGAACGCCTCGAGCAACGCACGACCGGACTTATCGTCCATGGCGGTCGTGGTGATCGTGATGTCCATGCCGCGGATCTTGTCGACCTGGTCGTACTGGATCTCGGGGAAGATGATTTGTTCCTTCACACCGAAGTTGTAGTTACCACGGCCGTCGAAGGAACGGGGGCTCACACCACGGAAGTCGCGGATGCGGGGCATCGCGATCGTGATGAGGCGGTCCAGGAATTCATACATGCGGGCGCCACGCAGCGTAACCCGGGCACCAATGGCCAAGCCTTCACGCAGCTTGAACGACGCGATCGCCTTGCGCGACTTGGTCGTCTGGGGCTTTTGGCCCGACAGCTTGGTGAGGTCCGCCACGGCGTTCTCGAGCAGCTTCTTGTCGCTGACAGCGTCGCCCACGCCCATGTTCACCGTGATCTTCTCGATCCGCGGCACTTGCATGGTGTTGCTCAGACCCAGCGTCGCTTTGAGCTGGGGTTGCAACGTCTCGGTATAATGCTTCTTAAGTCGGCTCATTTCAGTTTCCCAGTGACCGTCAGGCGTCCACGACTTCGCCGTTGGACTTGAAGAAGCGGACCTTGCGACCGTCCGCCAGAACCTTGACGCCGACGCGGTCAGCCTTGCCCGTTGCCGGGTTAAGCAGAGCCACGTTCGACACCGCGATCGGCGCCTCACGCTGGAGGATACCGCCGGCCTGGTTGGCCTGCGGATTCGGCTTCTGGTGCTTCTTCACCATGTTCACGTTCTCGACCAGGAGTTTGTCATCCGCCTGTACGCGGATGACGGTGCCCTGGCGGCCCTTATCGCGACCGGTCGTTACGACGACCTTGTCGCCTTTGCGAATCTTATTCATTGCCGTTTCCTGCCTTGTGCCCTACAGCACTTCGGGAGCGAGCGAGATGATCTTCATGAACTGCGCGGTGCGAAGTTCACGGGTCACTGGCCCGAAGATGCGGGTGCCGATGGGCTCGAGCTTGGTAGTCAGCAGCACTGCGGCGTTGCCGTCGAAGCGAATGAGCGAACCGTCAGCACGACGAACGCCAGCACGGGTGCGCACGACGACGGCGTCATACACCTCGCCCTTCTTCACCTTGCCGCGGGGGATGGCGTCCTTGACGGACACCTTGATGACGTCGCCGACCGAGGCGTAACGACGCTTCGAACCACCGAGCACCTTGATGCACATGAGACTGCGAGCGCCACTGTTGTCTGCCGCGGCGAGGAGGCTTCGGGTCTGGATCATTTTCTAGCTCCCTTCTCAGCCGGCCGACTTAAGGACCCGCACGAGGCGCCAATTCTTGCGGCGCGACAGCGGGCGGCACTCCGCGATGGCGACCAGGTCGCCCTCACGGCATTCGTTGTTCTCGTCGTGGGCGAGGACCTTGGTGGTGCGACGCACGTACTTGCCGTACATGGAGTGCTTTACCAAACGCTCGATGGCCACGGCGATGGTCTTGTCCATCTTGGTGCTGACAACCCGGCCGGTCAATTCATGACCAACAGCGGCAGTCACGGTGTTCTCTGCGGTCATCAGACTTCACTCCCGACGCGCTTCTTCTCGGTCAGCACGGTCTTCACCTTGGCAATGTTCTTGCGAACTTTGCTGATCTGGTCCGGCTTGCCAGCCTGTCCGGCGGCACGCGCCATGCGCAGGTTGAACTGCTCGCGGCGCAGTTTCAGGAGTTCTTCCTGAAGACCAGCCATATCTTTTTCGCGGAGATTCTTCGCTTCCATTACCGTCCCCTCAGCGCACTGTGCGCTTGACGAAGATGGTGGGCAGCGAGAGCTTCGCGGAGGCGAGGCGGAAAGCCTCGCGCGCAGTCGCCTCGGGCACGCCTTCCATCTCGAACAGAATCTTGCCAGGCAGCACCTTGGCCACCCAGTACTCTACGTTGCCCTTACCGGAGCCCATGCGGACTTCGAGAGGCTTCGCTGTCACCGGCACGTCCGGGAACACGCGGATCCAGATCTGGCCGCCGCGCTTGACGTGACGCGTCATGGCACGACGAGCAGCCTCGATCTCACGGCTGGTCATGCGGCCTCGCCCCGTGCACTTCAAGGCGAATTCGCCGAAGTTAACAGTGCTGCCGCGGTGCGCGGTGCCGCTGCAGTCACCCTTGAACTGCTTACGGAACTTGGTTCGCTTTGGGCTCATCATGATGAGTTACTCCGCCCGGGCTGCCAGCTGCGCGTCCGAAGACGGCGCGGCATCAGCAGAACCCTGGGCCTCGTCGAACGAGTCCTTGAAGACCTCGCCCTTGAAGATCCAGACCTTGATGCCGATGATTCCGTACGTAGTACGGGCTTCGGCTAGGCCGTAATCGATATCCGCACGAAAGGTATGCAGGGGAATACGACCCTCGCGGTACCACTCGGTACGGGCAATTTCGGCACCGTTCAGACGACCGCTCGAGCGGATCTTGATGCCCAGTGCACCACTGCGCATCGTGTTCTGCACGGCGCGCTTCATGGCGCGGCGGAACATCACGCGCTTCTCGATCTGCTGGGCGATACCCTCGGCCACGAGCTGGCTGTCCAGCTCCGGCTTACGGATTTCGCCGATGTTGATGCGCACGTCTTGGACGGCCATCTTGAGAATCTTCGCCGTCTCGATACGGAGCTTCTCGATGTCCTCGCCCTTCTTGCCAATAACCATACCCGGACGCGCAGTCATGATAGTGATATTGGCACGACGAGCAGCACGCTCGATGTTGATCCGGCTGACCGACGCTTCCACGAGCTTCCGCTTGAGGTAGTCGCGCACGAGGAAATCCGTGTAGACATTCGACGCGAAGGACTTCGAACCGGCGTACCAGCGCGAGGACCACTCACGCGTGATGCCGAGACGAATGCCGATTGGATTGACTTTCTGGCCCATCGTTGCTGCCTTGCGTCCTTACCGTGCCTTATCGGCGACAGTGACCATGATGTGACTGTTGCGCTTCGTGATGCGGTTGCCGCGGCCCTTGGCACGCGCATGAAACCGCTTCAGAACCGGCGCCTCGCCGATGTCGATGGCCGACAGCGACAGGTCGTCGATGTCCGCGCCCGCGTTGTGCTCTGCGTTGGCAATAGCCGACGAGAGCACTTTGTAGATGAGCGCAGCGCCCTTCTTGGGGCTGAACTTCAGAATATTGAGCGCCTGGCCAACCGGCTTACCACGGACCATGTCCGCGACAAGACGGCACTTCTGGGGCGAGATGCGCGCGTTGCTGAGCGTTGCCTTAACTTGCATGGCTTACACCGAGCCCTTGCGATCGCCAGCGTGCGACTTGAAAGTACGCGTCGGGGCGAATTCGCCGAGCTTGTGACCCACCATGTTCTCGGAAATGAGGACAGGCAGATGCTGACGACCGTTGTGAACGGCAATCGTCAGGCCGACCATCTCGGGAAGGACGACGGAGCGGCGCGACCAAGTCTTGATCGGGCGGCGGTCGTTCTTCTCGGCAGCCGTCTGGACCTTCTTGGCCAGGTGGTGGTCCACGAATGGACCCTTCTTGAGTGAACGGGGCACTGTCGTTTCCTCTTACTTCTTCTTGCGCCGCTGGACGATGGAAGAATCCGTGCGCTTGTTGCTGCGCGTCTTCTTACCCTTCGTCTGCCAGCCCCAGGGAGAAACCGGGTGAGGGTTACCCTGACCAGATTTACCTTCGCCACCACCGTGCGGGTGGTCGACCGGGTTCATGACGACGCCGCGAACGGTCGGGCGGATGCCTCTCCAACGCTTAGCGCCGGCCTTGCCGTACTGGCGAAGGTTGTGTTCGCCGTTGCCGACCTCACCGATGGTGGCGCGGCAGTCGATGTGCACGCGGCGAATTTCACCGGACTTGAGACGCAGCAGAGCGCTACCGCCTTCGCGGGCAGCCAACTGGGCCGAAGTACCAGCAGAGCGCGCAATCTGGCCACCCTTGCCCGGCTTCAGTTCGATGTTATGCACCGTGCTACCGACTGGGATGTGGCGCAACGTCATGGCATTACCAGCCTTGATGGGAGCTTCCGCACCCGAGGCCAGTTCGTCGCCCGGCTTGACGCCGGCCGGTGCCAAGATGTAACGACGCTCGCCGTCACGGTACAACAGCAGTGCAATATGCGCAGAGCGGTTCGGGTCGTACTCGACGCGCTCGACGGTGGCGGCAACGCCGTCCTTGTCGCGCTTGAAGTCGATAATACGGTACTTGTGCTTATGCCCACCGCCCTTGTGGCGGGTCGTCAGGCGACCGCTGCTATTGCGGGCGCCCGTCGAATTCTGGCTGACCGTCAACGACGGCAGCGAACTCCCCTTGTACAAGTGGGAGCGGTCCGGCTTCACGACGAATCGCGTGCCGGGCGAAGTGGGCTTCATCTTAATGAGTGCCATGGATGCTGCCTCAGGCCTGCTCAGCGCCGCCGAAGTCGATCGTCTGCCCGGCGGCCAAGCTGACGTACGCCTTCTTCGTGTCGCTACGACGGCCGGCGAAGCGACCGAAGCGCTTCTCCTTGCCGTTCTGGTTGACCACGTTCACAGACGCCACTTTGACGTTGAACATGAATTCCACCGCAGCCTTGATTTCCGGCTTGGTGGCATCCGTTAGGACCTTGAACACATACTGGTTGGCGGCTGCAGCACGGGCGCTCTTTTCAGAGACGTGCGGCGCCACCAGCAGATTGATCAAGCGTTCCTTGCTGACTTTTAGGGTGCTCATCATGCCAGCTTCTCCTCGAGCATCTTGAGCGCGCCAACCGTAACGAGCACCTTTTCGTGCCGCGCCAAGGTGACGGGATCCAGGGCCGCTACGGTCGCTACCTGCACATGGGGCAGGTTGCGGGCAGCGAGGAATAACTTCTCTTCGAACGCCTCGACAATGACCAGCACGTCGTGCAGGTTCAGGGCCTTAAGATGCGCGAGAAGCAGCTTGGTCTTGGGGCTCTCTAGCTCCACAGCGTTCGTGACCACGAGACGATCGGCGCGGACCAGCTCGGAGAGCATGGACTTGATGGCGCCGCGATACATCTTGCGGTTGACCTTCTGGGAGAAGTCGCGGGGGCGCGCCGCAAAGGCACGACCACCACCCACCCAAATGGGGGAACGAATGGAACCGGCGCGGGCACTGCCCGTACCCTTCTGGTTCCAGGGCTTGCGACCACCGCCGCTGACTTCAGAGCGCGTCTTCTGCGCTTTGGTGCCGGCACGGCCGGCGTTGCGGTAGGCGACGAGCACCTGGTGAACCAGAGACTCGTTGAACTCGCGCCCGAAAGTCGCGTCGTCCACCTGCACCTCGGAGCTTGCTGCTCCGGAGCCAATGACATTGAGCTTCATGATGCGTTCCTGGGATTACTTCTTGGTCGCGGCGACGCGCACACGGCGCGCCTGACCAGCAACCTTCACCGAGGGACGAACGATCACCGTACCGCCTTCGGAGCCGGGGACCGCGCCACGCACCAGGAGTAGGTTGCGCTCGGCGTCCACTTCGACAATCGAGAGGTTCTCAATGGTGACGCGGTCGACGCCCATGTGGCCCGACATACGCTTGCCTTGGAACACACGGCCCGGCGTCTGACGCTGGCCAATGGAACCGGGAGCGCGATGGGTCACCGAGACACCGTGGGTAGCAGGCATACCAGCGAAGTTGTGACGCTTGATGGTGCCGGCGAAACCCTTGCCGATGGTCGTTCCAGTGACGTCGACCACTTGGCCGACAACGAACAGGTCCACCTTGAGCTCGCTGCCCGACTGCAGGCCTTCACCCTCGGCTACGCCGAGACGAAATTCCATGCTGGCCTCGCCCGCAGGCGTACCGGCCTTGGCGAAGTGGCCCTGCTGGGCCTTCGTGACACGGGAGGCACGGCGAGTGCCCCAGGTGACCTGGATGGCGCGGTAACCGTCCGTCTCGCTGGTTTTAACCTGCGTAACGCGGTTGGGGAGCGCCTCAATCACGGTGACGGGGATAGATTCCCCCGCCGGCGTGAAGATTCGGGTCATGCCGCGCTTGCGGCCTACCAAACCGAGACTCATCTTCCTGTTCCTCGTTAATGAGACAGAACCACTGCCACCGCCCCACTTTCGCGGACCGGACGCCAGGGCACTGCCCTCCACCACACCGACTGCAATTGGCCGGCGCTGAATTAAGTTTTCCCGGCCCCGCCAAGCGGCAACCGGAACCCGTTTCACCTAGGGAGCCTTACCGCGGAAAACCCGCGAGACCGACAACCTGACTAAAACGTCTCTGGGGACCTTGTCCGACCTACCGGTGGTTTCGGCAACTCAGTTGCCGACGTGCCGGGAGGGTTACCCGTTCAAAGGGCCCCGAAGAGCCGCGTACTCTAGGCGAAACCCCTAGAGTACGCAAGCCCCCGTTCCAACTATTTTTGTTATGGAACGGTTTTTATGGGACAGCTCAGTTG
>Ga0164294_10003151_pt1 | contig 14700 bp, 10 predicted proteins | sample GEODES005metaG_FD_111479 | JGI IMG/M metagenome (GOLD analysis project Ga0164294, IMG submission 111479) | Oligotrophic lake water microbial communities from Sparkling Lake, Wisconsin, USA - GEODES005 metaG | ecosystem: Environmental > Aquatic > Freshwater > Lake | place: USA: Sparkling Lake...
CCCTATGCCAAACGGCTCCTCGAAGGACTGCTGGGCGCTCCCGCCGGCACGGTGCGCAATGGCACGCCCCTGGAGGATTTTGGCGGCGGCCATCCCGACCCCAACCTCACCTACGCCCATGACCTCGCCGAGCTGCTGCTCGGTGGCGACCGTTATCGCTTTGGCGCCGCCTGCGATGGCGATGGCGACCGCAACATGGTGATCGGCCAGCGTTGCTTTGTGAATCCCAGTGACAGCCTGGCCGTTCTCACCGCCAACGCCACCCTGGCGCCTGGCTACGCCACCGGCCTGGCCGGTGTGGCCCGCTCGATGCCGACCAGCGCCGCTGTGGATGTGGTGGCCAAGGAGCTGGGGATCGACTGCTTTGAAACCCCGACGGGCTGGAAGTTCTTCGGCAACCTGCTCGATGCCGGCCGCATCACCCTCTGCGGCGAAGAAAGTTTTGGGACGGGCAGCAACCATATTCGCGAGAAAGATGGCCTTTGGGCCGTGCTCTTCTGGCTGCAGATCCTGGCCCGCCGCGGCTGTTCCGTGGCCGAGATCATGGCGGACCACTGGCAGCGCTTCGGCCGCCACTACTACTCCCGCCACGACTACGAGGCGATCGACACTGGCGCCGCCCATGGCCTCTACGACCGCCTGCGGGAGATGGGGCCAGGGCTCGTTGGCGCCGGCTTTGCCGGCCGCACGATTGCCGTGGCCGATGATTTCAGCTACCGCGATCCCGTGGATGACTCCCTAACTAGCGGCCAAGGCCTGCGCCTGCTGCTCAATGACGGCAGCCGGGTGGTGTTCCGCCTATCTGGCACAGGTACCCAGGGCGCCACCCTGCGCCTCTATCTCGAGAGCTATGTGGCCACCGGCGGCAACCTCAGCCAGGATCCCCAGCTGGCCCTGGCGGATCTCATCAGCGCCGCCGACCAGCTGGCCGAAATCAAAACCCGCACTGGCATGGATCAACCGACCGTGATCACCTGATCAGGGCAGCGATCAACCATACCTGTAGAAAAGGCCTGTTCAGCGAATTACTGAGCAGGCCTTTGAACTGATTCCAGCAGCCGATCTATCGCCAGATCAAGCCTCGATGGCAGGCTTGGCGGAGCGGCCCTCGAGGTGCTTGATCGCCACATAGAAGGGGGGCACCACCCCCAGGGACAGGACCGTGGCCACCAGCAGGCCACCGAAAATCACGGTGCCCAGGGACTGCTGGCTGTTGGCCCCGGCCGTGGTTGCCACCACTAGGGGCAGGAAGCCCGCCAACGAAGCAATGGCCGTCATCAGGATCGGGCGCATCCGCGATTCAGCTGCAGCAATGGCGGCCTCAACGGCCGTCATGCCCGCTTCCACATGTTGCTCGGCCACCTCGACAATCAGGATGCCATTTTTGGCCGCCAGGCCAATCAAGGTGACCAGGCCCACCTGGGCGTAAATGTTGAGATCAATCGAACGCATGGCCAGGAAGGCCAGGGCGCCGAGCATGGCCAGGGGCACGGTCATCAGGATGATCACCGGGGTGACGTAGCTCTCGTATTGGGCCGAGAGCACTAAATACACCACCAAGATGCCCAGGCCAAATACAAGCACGCTGGCATTACCCGCCGAGAGCTGTAAGGATGCCAGGCCAGTGAAGGCATAGCCGATGTTATTGAAGTTCTGCTCTTTAAAGATGGCCTGGATCTTATCAAGCGCTTGACCAGAGCTCTTGCCAATCGCTTCTGCGCCCTGCACCAGAATCGTGCGATAAAGGTTGTAGTGGCTGACAACCGGCGGTGCACTGGTGAGGTCTGCCTTAGCAAACTGGGACACCTGCACCATTTTATCGTCGTTGCTGCGCACGTAGTAGCTCAGGACGTCATCAAGCTTGCTGCGCCCTTGCGCTTCGGCCTGAACGTAGATGTTGCGCACCTGGCCGTTCTCATAGGTGAGACCGGAATAGTTGCCGCCTGCAAGGATGGCAATCGTCTGCATGGCGTTCTGGAAATCCACATTCAGGGCGCCCATGATCGAACGATCGATCTTGAGACCAAAGGCTGGAGCACTGGGGATGAACTGGGTATAAAGCGAAGAGAAATCACCGCTTTGCGTGCCAGCCACCACCAGTTTTTTGGAGAGGTCATTGAGCTGGTTAAAGCTATAGGCGCCATTGCTGAGGTCATTGAACTGGAAGTAGAAACCGCCCTGGGCCGAGAAACCGGGGATCGCTGGGGGCTGGGCCGCCACGGCTAACCCTGAGCTGATTGTCTCCAGCTTGGCGTTGAGGCGAGCCACGATCGCCGGGGTCTTGTGCTGAGCTCCGGGGCGTTCTTCCAGGGGCTTGAGACCAAAGAAGAACACCCCCTGATCCGGACTAGAGCCGTTAAAGCCGTAGCCACTAATCACTGAGCCGGCGATGATGTCGGGTTCACCCTTGAGAACCTTGGCAACCTCCTCACCCGTCTTCTGGGTCTGGCTCAGGGAGGCCCCATTTTGAAGCTGGTAAATTCCCAACCCATAGCCCTGATCCTCTTCTGGAATGAAGGCGGTGGGCAGGGCCGAAAAGGCCATGGCCGTGAGCACAATGCCACCGGCTAGACCCGCCAGAATCCATTTCCTCCGGGCAATCAAGACCAGCAGAAGATTGGCGTAGCCCTTCTCAAGGCGGGCAAAGTGGTGGTTAAAGCCCTCAAAAATCCAGGCCAGGCGGCTGCCGGCAAAACCAAACAGCACAACGCCAAAGACGTAGGCGCCCATGCCAAATGATGCAGCACTGAAACGGCCAAAGGCCAAACCCACCAGGATGCCGCCGATCGCCCAGCCCCAGCCCTTGGGTAGGGGCGGCCGCTCGCTTTTGAGAATCAGCGCCGAGAGCATCGGCGAAAAAGTGAGGGCGTTAAAGGTAGAGATGGCAATCGCGAAGGCGATGGTGAGCGCAAATTGCTTGTAAATGATGCCGATGCCGCCGGGATAGAAGGCCACAGGCACAAACACCGCCATAAGAACCAACGACGTGGCAATCAGGGCGCCAATTAATTCGCCCATGCATTCCATCGCGGCCTGGCGGGGCTTCATCCCCTTCTCCAGGTTTTTGGACACGGCCTCAATAACCACAATGGCGTCGTCCACCACCAGGCCCGTGGCCAGCACCAGGCCCAGCAGGGTGAGCTGGTTGATCGAGAAGCCAAAGGCCTTGATGAAGGCAAAGGTACCCACCAAGGAGATGGGGATCGCCAGGCTGGGCACGATCGTGGCACGCCAATCCTGCAGGAACAGAAACAGAATCAATAGCACCAGCACAATCGCCAGGCCAAGGGCATCCACCACCCCTTCAACGGCCGATTCAATAAACTGACCGATGTTGTAGATCTCGGTAACGGTGACGCCGGGGGGCAGCTGGGCACTAAAGGCATCGATCACCTTGACCACGGCCTCAGAGACATTGAGAGCGTTGCTCTCTGGAGTCTGGAAAACAGCAATGGTGAGGGCTGGATTACCTTCAATGCTGATGGCCTGCTGACCGAAGGTGTTGAAGCCATAGGTGGCTTCGCCCACATCCTGGAGCCGCAGCAGGTTGCCCTGGGGGGTCTTGCCAACGATCAGGCGATTGAGATCCTCAATCGAGACCAAATTACCGTTGTTCTCAACAATGATTGGATAGGCAAACCTCTGATCACCACCAGCGGGAGGGCCTCCCACCAGACCACCAATCGCCACAGTGTTCTGGTTTTTGACCGCCGACACAACCTGGTCGGCCGTGAGCTGGTTTGCGGCCAGCTTGGCCGGATCGACGAACAGCCAGAAGGCTGGATTACTACCACCGAGCAGGTTAATGCTGGCCACGCCAGGCACCCGTTCCAATTGGTAATAGAGATTTTCATAAATCAGGCCGTTGAGATAGGCCGCGTCGTATTGACCATCCTTTGAAGAAACCTGATAGGCCAACAGGATCGACGGGGTGCTCTGCATCACCGAGATCCCCGTGGCCTGCACCTGCTGGGGAAGCTGGGGCATGGCCAGGGACACCCGGTTTTGCACATTGACCTGGTCAATGTTGATATCGGTGTCTTCGTCGAAGTAGACCTGGATGGTGCTTTGGCCCTGGCTGGTGCTGAAGGAGGAGATGTAGGCGGCCCCTGGCACGCCGTTGATCTGCTGCTCCAGGGGGTTGGTCACCGCCTGCTCTGTCACCAGGGAGTTGGCACCGCCATAGTTGGCAGTCACCGTGACCAGGGGCGGCGCAATATTGGGCAGGTTTTCAATCGAGAGGCTGGGAATCGCAATGATGCCGATCAAAACGATTAAAATGCTGCAAACGGTCGTTAGAACGGGCCGCTTGATAAACCGATCAGACAGGGACATGATCGGTCCTCAGTTGGAAGCGCCGGTGCTGGAAGCAGCGGCGACTTTGACGGGCATAAACGATCTCAACAGGGCAGTATTACTCACCACCACTTGATCCCCTGCCCTCAGGCCGGAGATGACGGGGAAGCGATTTTGATCGAGGGTGCCGAGCCGGACCAGGGTTTGCACCACGATCGGAGTCTGGCTAGGTAGGGACTCAAACATAGCCTTTTGGGCAGGCAGCACCTCTGGAGAAGCCTTGATCTTGGGCAGAAGCACAGAGAGGGGGAAAATCTTATAAACAAATGGCTGCTGGGCCTGCATCATCACCGCCTCAACCGGTACGGACAACTGGCGCTTACTGCCCGTGATGATGCGATTGCGCACGTATTGGCCCGTTTTCAGGCTGCCGGTCAAATTGGGGAAGGAGGCCTTGACCAGCACGGTGTTGGGGGCGTTCTGGGTGCCGCTGATGCCGAAGTAGGGCGAAATAAACACCACCGTGCCCGTGCCCTTCACCGGCGGGGTGCCTTGGGTGACGAGCTGAACCGGCTGACCAAGCTTGACGCTGCTGGATTGGGTTGCCGGCACATCCATCAGGGTCCAGAGCACACTGTTGTCGACGATGCCGGTGATCGCCTGGCCTTGGCGGATGTAATCACCAAGCTTGACCGAATCGAGGTCACCAATCTCACCGTTAATCGGCGAGGTCACGTATTTATACTGAAGGGTGGCCCGATTGGCCGTCACCTGGTCCCGGCTCTTGATGGCCTGGGTGATGTAATAATCGCGATCTTTGGTTGAAACTGCCCCTTGATTATTTAAGAAGACATAGCGCTCGGCGTTGAGATTATCCTTAAGGGATTCAGCCTTACTGGCATTCAAGGATGCCGTTTCCTGCACATTGTCGAGAACCAAAATTGGTTGGCCTGCTTTCACCCGCTGGCCCTGGGTGGCCAGGATCTTGACCACCCGACCATCGGCCTCGGGCCGCATGGCCACGTTGGAGGTGGATTCCAGCCGGCTCACCACCTCAATGCCAGGGCTGAAGGCGGCTTCGCCGATGCGCTCCACTTGAACCGAGAGGGGCTCCCGCTCAGGGGGCTTGGACCCACAGCCCCCGAGCGCAACCAGCCCGAGCAAGGCGATGAAGGGTCTTAAACGACGCACGGAAGTCATTCAACTTGCCAGCAAGTTACCGGACAAGCAGCGAGAGGGCTGCAGCCCAGGCGATGAAATGGGAAGGTTGTGATCCCAATGGGGGCCTGCCCCTGGCGCCGTGGCCGACCTGTTCAGCCATCACCGCGAGAGCCAGCTGGCCCAGCTGGCTCCCCTGGCCGACCGCATGCGGCCCCGCAGCTTGGAGGAGTTCCAAGGCCAGGAGGCGATCCTGGGGCCGGGGCGGCTGCTGCGCCGGGCGATCCAGGCCGATCGGGTCGGCAACCTGATCCTGCATGGGCCGCCGGGGGTGGGCAAAACCACCCTGGCCCGCATCATTGCCGCCACCACCCGCGCCCACTTCAGCAGCCTCAACGCCGTGCTGGCCGGGGTGAAGGATCTGCGTAGTGAGGTGGACGCGGCCAAGCGGCGCTTGGAGCACCACAGCCTGCGCACCCTGCTCTTTATCGATGAGGTGCACCGCTTCAACAGCGCCCAGCAGGATGCCCTGCTGCCCTGGGTCGAGAACGGCACCGTGACCCTGATCGGGGCCACCACCGAAAACCCCTATTTCGAGGTGAACAAGGCCCTGGTCAGCCGCTCACGGCTGTTCCGCATGGAAGCACTAGGGCCCACCCACCTGCAGGCCCTGCTGGAGCGGGCCCTGGCCGATCCGGAGCGGGGCTACGGCCGGCGTCGCGTCGAGATCACGGCCGAAGCAGCGGCCCATTTGGTCGATGTGGCCGGCGGCGATGCCCGCAGCCTGCTCAACGCCCTGGAGCTGGCGGTGGAAACCACCGCGCCGGTGCCCCTCGGCGAGGCCAATTCTGCGGAGGCCCTGGATCCAGCCGCATCAGCCGGCGAACCCAGCGGCCCTCGGGCGGCGCCGGCCGGCGTGATCCGCATCGACCTGGCCATTGCCGAGGAATCGATCCAGCAGCGGGCCGTGCTTTACGACAAGCAGGGCGATGCCCATTTCGACACGATCAGTGCCTTCATCAAGTCTCTGCGCGGCTCCGATGCCGATGCCGCCCTGTTCTGGCTGGCGCGCATGGTGGAGGCGGGCGAAAACCCCCGCTTCATCTTCCGCCGCATGCTGATCTCCGCCGGCGAGGACATCGGCCTGGCCGATCCCCAGGCGATGGTGGTGGTCGAAGCCTGCGCCGCGGCCTTCGAGCGGGTGGGATTGCCGGAGGGGCTCTATCCCCTAGCCCAGGCGGCCCTGTATTTAGCCAGCACCGAAAAAAGCAACAGCCTGCTCGGCTTCTTTGATGCCCTTAAAACCGTCAAGGCCAGCAACCGGCAGGACGTGCCCTCCCACCTGCGCGATGCCAACCGCGATGGCCAGGCCTTTGGCGATGGCGTGGGCTACCGCTATCCCCACGCCTACGCCGAGCACTGGGTCGCCCAGCAATACCTGCCCAGCGCCCTGCAGGGGGAGCTGTTTTGGCAGCCGGGCCAGCTGGGTTGGGAAGGGGAGCGGCGCTCCCGCCTGCAGCAACGGCGCGCCGCCCAGTTGGCCGCCGCCGCCGAACAGGACGCCGAGCAGGGCACCGTGCTCAGCGGCGGCCCCGAGGATCCGGTGCTGGCCCGCTGGCTGCAACGGCAACTGGGTAGCGAGGGCCAACGGCTCGATCGGCTGCGCCAGCGCCTCTGGCAGGACACGGCACCGCGGCGCCAGGACCGGGTGTTGATCCTCGAAGCCCGCTCCCTGCTCTGGGCCCTCGATCCCCTGGCCGCCTGCCCCGAAGGGGGCGTGGTGATCCAGCTGGCCCAGGGCAGCGACCGGGAGCGGCTGCAGGCCCAGCTCCAGGTGCTCGACAGCCTCAGACAGCCCTACCTGGTGGTTCCCCAGGAGCCCCAATCCCTGGAGCCAGTTCCCAACCCAACTTCAGGCCCAGCGGCAGAGCCGCAGACACCAACGGATCCAGCCGGTCTCCAGGCCCTCGGCCGCCAGCTCGAAGCCGGCCAGCAGTTCGAGTGGATCGCCGGCCGCCATCCCTTCCGGCCACTGGGGGGCGAGGCCCTGGTGACGGCCGTTGCCGATCTCGATCAGCTGGCGGCCCGCCGCTGCCAGCTGCGGCTGCTGTTCTCCAGCCCCGCCCTGGGGCCGGCCGGAGCGTTGCTGGCGGGCGGGCGGAGCTTCAAGGGCAGAGAAACCAGCCTGATCCAGGCCGCTGCCGCCATTGAAGGGGCCGCCTTCAGCGCCCTAGCCGGCGGCCCGAACCTGGACGACTTGGAGCGGGCCCTGCGGGCGCGCGGCTGGACGGTGGCCTGGCAGCGCTGGCCCGAACCCCTGGATCTGGAGATCGGCGAACCCCTGCTGGCGCGCTGGTTTGGTCCCCAGGCCGCCTATCGCCAGCAGCTGCAAACCAGCCTGCCCGCCGCGGAGGTCGACGCCCTAGCCCAGCTGCTGCGGGGGCTGCTGGGCCAGCGGCTGCCCCAGCGCCTGCAGCACCAGCTGCTGATCGCCCAACGCCGGACCTGCGATTAGGGCATCGAAGCCCTGGGCCCAGCGTTGCTAAGGCTTCGGCGACCTGGCCGGGGGGGCCACCCCGGCGGGAGCGGGCTGGCGGGCCTGGTTGGCCTGCAGGCAGGCGGGCAGGAACACATACCAGGACAACAAGGAGGTGCACTGGGCCTCGCCGACACACTTGCCAGCGGCGCAAACACCCGGGCGGGCGCCGCCATGGCCGCAGGCCTGGACGGTGCTGAAGTCGGTGGGTAGGTGGTCCATGATCGCCAGGGCCGAGATCTGGCCGCCCGCCGCCGCGGCGATGATCGCCGAGCGCAGGGCTTCAACCGCATAGGTGGTCGGGGTGCTTGACGGCCCGTAACCGCGCGTCTGGGTGCGCAGGAAGGCCAGGCCATCGCTGGCATAGAGGAAGCGGGCCAGGGCCACCACATCGACGCTGTAGGGCTTGGCCAGGCCTAGGCGCAACTCCTCGGGGCTCCAGCCGGAGCGGTCGATGGCGCTGGCTAAGGAGCGGTCACTGACCAGGCCGGTGTCAACAAAGCGGCGAATCGCCTGCGGCTGGAGCGACCAGACCCCAGCCCCGCTGGTCCAGCGCACCGGGATCACCTGGCGGCCGATTTGGCCCCCACCAGACCTGCTGACAACCGCGCCAGCCTGGGGCGTTTGGCTCGCCAGCCCGGGGGCAAACGCCTGGGCGCGGGCCCCGAGGGGCGCCAAAGCGATCAGGGCCCCCGGGCCCACCGCGCTGGCGAGACCCGCCAGGAGCACCGAAGCGAACCTGGAGCCAAGTCGGCCTGGCCTCGTGGCCTGGGAGGCGGGCAGCATCGCTGAGCCTGGCATCTGCATGGGCCTGATCATCGCTGGCCAGGGCGAACCGGCCCACCCCAAAGCCCCCCGGTGCCACCCCATCGCCGGGGGGCGGCCCCTAGCGACAGGCTTGACGCCAGATCGATCCAGCCGCGAGCCGGTAGGGGCCGGCAAGCCAAGCTCAGCGGCGCGGCAGCTGGACAGACAACTCCTGCCAACCCGGCGGACAGAGCAAACGGTCGCCCCGAAACAAAAAGCCGCCCACCGGCCCGCCGCCGCGGCACGCGACCCCATGGGCAACGCTGCCGAGGGCCACGACCCGGGCCAGATAACGCTCCTGGCCCTGGTGGGGAGTGAGCTCCAGTTGCACGGCTTGGCCAGCGAGGTTGGCCGGGACAGTCAGGTTCACGGCCATGTCTTCGGGAGGCTCGAGGCCGAGACCATCGAGAGAGCCCCCCAACCCACCCCATAAAAAGCGGGTGATTGCAGCACCAACAAAACGTCTTAAGAACACGGTGGCCTGCTGGCGGGCCTCCTGGAGGGCCTCCTGGCGATCGAGGTTGGCCAGCAGATCGGCATCAGCGGCTAGCGGCCCTAGGTCCGCCGAGGCAGGAGCGGCGGCGGGTGCGGCTGAGGCCGCTGTTGAGGCAGCTCTTGAGGCTGCTGTTGAGGGGGCGCCTGGCTGGCTGGCAGGGAGGCGGGCGAGGGGCGGCCCTAACGGCAACTGGACCAGTCCCGCCAGGCCAAGGCCCAACAACGACCCGATCACCGCCAAACGCAGGGCCAGCCCCCCAGGGGCAGGGGTCAACAGAACAGGTCCAGCCACAGGTCGACCCTAGGGAGCCTGGCCCTCCCGCCCTAGGGACGCGGCGCCAGGACCCGCAGCCGATTCGCGCTGCCGTTCCGACTTGCAACCGGGGCCACCGGCCCAATAACAAGATCCCGCCAGGGTTCCCAAGCGGGAGCTGGGAGCCAAAACCCAAACGGGCTGGCGCCCATCGGCAGCGGAACGGGCGCACCAGGGTGGCCTGGCTGGACCCTGATCCCGACGGCGCCTGCAGGGCATCCCCAAAGCCATTAGGCCTAGGCTGCATAACCGTTCAGAGTTCGCGCCATGGCCCTCCAGATCGGCGACCCAGCCCCCGATTTCACCCTGCCCGACCAGGACGGCAATCCGGTCAGCCTGGCGTCCTTCCAGGGCCAGCGGGTGGTGATCTACTTCTATCCCAAGGATGACACCCCTGGCTGCACCAAGGAAGCCTGCAACTTTCGCGACCAGTGGGCTGCCATTGAAGACAAGAGCATGGTTGTGCTCGGCATCAGCAAAGACGGCGCCACAAGCCATAGCAAATTCATCAAAAAATACAACCTTCCCTTTAGCCTTTTGAGCGACGCCGAACCCTGCCCGGTGGCCGCGTCCTACGAAAGCTATGGCCTTAAAAAATTCATGGGCAAGGAATACATGGGCATGATGCGCCACACCTTTGTGGTCGATCAGATCGGCAACCTGGAGCTGATCTACCTCAAGGTGAAGGCCGAAACCATGGCCGACCAGATTCTCAAGGACCTGAAGCTGGCTTGATCCTGCCCCAGGCCAGGGCCGCCAGGCTTTCCAGGGCCAGGTTGGGGGCCGCCGTGAACGGCACCCCCTCGGCCGCCAGCAGGGGCGCCATCGCCTCCCCATCCCCGCCGGTGAGCCAGAGCTGGCAGGCCCCAGGCGACCCCCCTGGACCGCAGGCCTGCCGCCAGGCCTGGGCGATCGTCGCGGCCCCGGCCTCCAGGCAACCCCGCACCATGGCGGCCCGGGTCTCCAGCGGCCAGGGCCCTGGACTGGGCTCCTGCCACCAGGCCTGATCGAGCTCGGGCAACAGGGCCGTGCCCCCCGCTAGAGCCCGCAATTGCAAGGCCACCCCCGCCGCCAGCCGGCCGCCGCAGAAACGGCCGTCCCGATCCACCAGGGTGAGGCTCAAGGCCGTGCCGGCATCGGCCACTAACACCGAAGCCGCTGAGCTGATCAGGCTTTGGCGCCGCCAGGCCCCCCAGCCGACCAGGGCCCGATCGATGCCCAGCCAGGGGGGCACCGCTCCCAGGGGCACCTGCTCCAAGCCCAGGCGCCGCCCGGCGGGCAGATCCCAACCCAAGGGCAACTCCCCAACCGATGCCCAGGCCAGCCAACGGGCCGGCGGAATCGGCAGGGGCTGGGGCGCCTTAGGGCTGTGGAAGCAGCGCAAGGAAGCGGCGGCAAAGGGGCCCTCCCAATTGGTGGTGGGTCCAGTAGCAGCGGCCCAATCCCAGGCCCCAAGCTCAGCCCAGTGCCAGCGGCTATTGCCCAGCAACAGCACGGCCCCCGGGCCCGGGCCCGTCCAGGCCGCGCCGGGGGCCATCCCCACCTAAATGCCCTCGCCCATCACCCCGGGCAGGTGGATGCCACATTCCTGCTTGAGGCCGCCAAAGCGGGTGGCCCGGCCCGAGTTGGTGCCGTCATCGGGGCCGCTGGAATGCCAGTCGCCCACGGTGGAATAGCCCTGTTCAAACAGGGGGTGCTGGGGCAGGTTGTGCTCCTGCATGTAATAAAAAACGTCCTTGGAGGTCCAATCGAGCAGGGGCCGGAGCGACCAGCGCTGGCGCACCTTCGCCAGGGGTTCCATCGCCTGGCGATGGTCGGTCTGGCCGCCCCTCACGCCACTAGCCCAGCAGCGAACGCCGAGGGATTCCATCGCCCGGTCCAGGGGCTCCACCTTGCGCAGACGCAAATAGAGCTCCATATCCTCGAGCGTTCCTGTGCTCCAGAGCTGGCCATGGAGGGCCTCCATCCGGGCCGGGCTGAGCTCGGCCTGGGCAATGGTCAAGCGCAGGTCGAGCCGGGAGGTGAGGGTTTCGGCGTAGCGATAGGTCTCGGGGGGGAGGTAACCCGTGTCCACCCAGATCACGGGCACGGGCCGATCCAGGCGGCTGATCTGGTGCAGCAACACCGCCGATTGGATGCCGAAGCTGGTTGTTAGCACAAAGCTGGAGCCAAAGGTCTCCAGCCCCCAGCGCAGGCGACTAGCCGCATCGCCCTGGGCCAGCTCCTGGCAGATCCGCTGGGGATTAATAGCCGGATCGTCAGCCGGACCCAGAGCCGGATCGAGGTCCGGTTCGCAACGCTGCTCCAAATCAGCAAAGGTGCTTGTCATGGCCCCATCTTCCCGCGCCGGCGGCCCTTCTTCTCGCACCGGCGGCCCGTCTTTTCGCGCCGACAGCCCGTCTTCTCGCGCCTGCGGCCCTGGTTAGGGTTTGTCAAACCACCCCATGGAGACGGCTGCGCCAATGGTGCCGACCCCCAAGCCCGCTCCCGTGGTGATTGCCGGTGGCGGTTTCGGTGGCCTGACCACGGCCCTGGCCCTGGCGGCCCAAAAGCAGCATCCACCGATCCTGTTAATCGAGCCCCAGGAACGCTTCCTGTTCCTGCCCCTGCTCTACGAATTGCTCAGCGGTGAACTGCGCCGCTGGGAGGTGGCCCCCCGCTACGACGCCCTGCTGGCCGGCCGGGGCGTGGCCTGGTTGCGCGATCGGGTTAGCCATATCGACAGCGACAGCCACAGCCTGCGCACCGACTCTGGTCGCCAAATCGCCTATGGCCGGCTGGTGCTAGCCACCGGCGGCCGCAGCGACGACTTCGGCATTCCTGGCGTGGCCGAGCACGGCCTCGACTTCCGCAGCCTGGCCGACGTCGAGCGGCTGCAGGCCCTACTCCAACAGCTCAAGCAACGCCAACGCCCCCTGCAACGGCTGGTGGTGGTCGGGGCAGGCCCGAGCGGCGTTGAGCTGATCTGCAAACTGGCCGACCTGCTGGAGGGCAGCACGATCCTGGAGCTGGTGGAACAGGGGCCCGAGCTCCTGCCCAACGGCCGCTCCTTCAACCGGGACCAGGCCCGCAGCGCCCTGCTGCGCCGCGATATCCACCTGCGCACGGGCACCCGGGTGGAGCGCATCGATGCGACCGGCCTGGAGCTGGTGCGGGGCGGAGTCACCCCGATAGCGGCTGCCGATGGGTCGCCAGATCGCCAGGCCCTGCCGCCCCAACGGGAACGGCTGCCGGCCGATGCGGTGATCTGGACCGCCGGCATGGCGGCCAACCTGCCTCCGATCAGCCCGGCCCCCGAGCGCGATCGCCGCGGGCGGGTGCTCTGCGGCGGCGACCTGCAGGTCAAGGGCCTCAGCCACGTCTTTTCCCTGGGGGATGGGGCCGTCTGCGGCGACGACCAGCCTCCCCTACCGGCCACGGCCCAGGTGGCCTACCAGCAGGCCCAACAGCTGGCCGCCAACCTGCTGCTCTCCCTGGCCGATCAACCGCTCCAACCCTTCCAATGGAATGACTTAGGCGAAATGATCGGCCTGGGCATCGGCCAGGCTAGCCTCACGGGCCTGGGCCTTACCCTGGCCGGTCCGGCCGCCTTCCAAATCCGCCAGCTGGCCTACCTGGCCCGCATGCCGGGGCTGTCCCACCAGCTGCGAGTTGCCGCCGGCTGGCTAGCGGACTGGCGATGAGCGTCCAATCGTTGGCAAAGGTCCCAGGGTCCAAGGCCATTGCCCTACCCAATGCCGTGGCCCTGCCCAAGGCAATGGCCCTGCCCCAGGGAGTGGCCCTGGCGCCGCCCCAGGGCCTGCTGCTCGATGCCATGGGCACCCTGATCGGCCTGCGCCAGTCCGTGGGCCACACCTACGCCGCCCTAGCCGCCGACCACGGCCTCAGCGTCGAGGCCGCGGCCATCGATGCCGTGTTCCCCCGGATCCATCGCCAGGCGTCGCCCCTGGCCTTCCCAGGGCTCGATGGCGCCGCCCTGGAGGCCGCCGAGCGGCAGTGGTGGGCCGAACGCATCGCCGCGGCCCTAGCCGCCGCCGGCCTGGAGGAGCCGCTGCCGCCCGCCCTGGCCGATGCCTTATTTGATCGTTTTGCCCAAGCCGATCTTTGGCGGGTCTACGACGACGTGGCCGCCGCCCTAGAGCGCTGGCACCGCCGCGGCCTGCTGCTGGCGGTGGTCAGCAATTTCGATGGGCGCCTGGTCGGCCTGTTGCGGAACCTGGGGCTGGCCGACTGGATCTCGGTGGTGGTGGTCTCGAGTGCCGCCGGGGCCGCCAAACCCGATCCGGCCCCCTTTGCCCTGGCCCTATTCCAACTGGGCCTGAGCCCCAGCCAGGCCTGGCATGTGGGCGACAGCCCGGAAGATGAGCTCGGGGCTCGAGCGGCAGGCCTGGCCTGTGTGCGGATCCGCCGACCTTGAAACAGGCCGTCCTGCTCGGGCGCACCGCCGGCCTGCGCCCCTCGGTGGAACGTCGCCTGGAGCGCATCGCCCAGCGCCGCCATCCCGAATCCCACGGCGCCGACCTGCTCAGCCTGCAGCGCCTGGCCCAGGAAAGCCTGGAGTTGGAGCTGCCCCTCAGCCTGGTGATCGATGGCCGCGGCCTCTGTCGCCTGCTCTGGATCGGCCCGCTCGAGCACTCCGGCCGGCTGCTGGAGCGCCTGCCCGGCTCGGCCCGGCGCCATGGCCCCGGCCTGCGTCTGGTCACCTGCAGCACCCGGGCGCGCCAACTCGAACCCCAGGGGAGTGAGGCGGTGGTGGGGCTCGATCTGGATCCCAGCCAGTGGCTCCGTTACGCCCAGCAGCCCCAGGCGGGCGGCCACTGGCCAGCCGGGCTTTATGGCCTGGGCGAATCGAGCTCGGGGCGTGCCAGCGCCGGCCAGGACGGCAACCAGCCCTGGCAGGTCCTGGCCGAAGGCTCCCTGGACGATCTCTGCGCCCTTGACCTGGGCAGCGGTCCAGGGACGGAGCGGGGCACCTTGCCCGCCGCCACCCCCTCGGGCCGGGAGCGGGTGCTGCTGCTGGCCCTCAGCAGCAGCGATCGCCAGGCCAGCCAGCGCCAGATCGCCGAACTGGAGGGGCTGGTGCGCAGCGCCGGCG
>Ga0164294_10003152_pt1 | contig 14697 bp, 9 predicted proteins | sample GEODES005metaG_FD_111479 | JGI IMG/M metagenome (GOLD analysis project Ga0164294, IMG submission 111479) | Oligotrophic lake water microbial communities from Sparkling Lake, Wisconsin, USA - GEODES005 metaG | ecosystem: Environmental > Aquatic > Freshwater > Lake | place: USA: Sparkling Lake...
AGATGATCAATACCAACCCCCACTTAAGAGCCCTCAGCCCCTTCAATGCACAATCCAAAGCCCACGCGTCAGCGTGTCCCGCAGCCGCGGGGAAAAATCCAAAATCAAAAATCCAATTCGCGTCCCTTGGCCTGCGAAACCTCAGCGAAGCAGGCTCAGCGCGATAAAATTCTTTTGCGCGAGGCATCATTTTCACCTCGGTTCAGAACCGAATCGTGACCGTCCCCATGATCGACATTGAGGGGACCGATTGGCCTGTGATCGAATTCAAATAGCGAAACTGGACATCTACCATGAGGTCGGGCTCTCCAGGGTTAATCTGAATCCCTCCAAACCCTTGATACGCAGCCAAGGTCTGGCTTTCGGTATAATTTTCCGGAGTTCCAGTGACAAAGACCTGGCGAAAAATGCCCCCCATGCCACCCCCCGCGACCAGGCGAATCCGGGTGGCTCCGAGGGGATCGGTACGGAAAATGAAATTCCCCATCATGGGAACCTGGAAAAGCTGAACATTGGTAATCTGCGACATATTGGTCGCTGTGATATTTCCTGCCTGATTGGAATAAACGGTGTTGTATAGAAGGCCTCCTTCGATCTCAAAGGCGATGTTGTCGTGGAACTGTGTGCCCAGCATCACCCCCGTCGCAAACCCAGGGGCCATTGTAACATCACTCGTTATGCCAAAATCTGGATAATCAACATTAGTAACAAAGCTAAGCCCGACTCCTGTCCGAACGTAAAAAGGGGACAATTCCTGCGAATCCGCCCCCGCTGGGACAACTCCATCGGCACTCTTTTGTCCTGAGATTGGGGCGTCCGTCAGCTCCTTGGATGGATCACTTCCGTAGGCTGGGGGTAGGGAATAGGGATTCGGCCCCATCGCGTCTTGGACAGCCGTGTCAGTTCCCCAAGCTTTTGTACCAAGTGGGGGCTTTTCCTGAGCGTAAAAGTTTTCGCACCCAAATAGAACCAGCCCTACTACCATTAGAATAAAATACAAACCCCTAGCCATGACCGAATCCTGTATAGCGACGGAATTGGTTCAAACAGTTGTTGCTCAGAAAATTAACAACTTGTGAAAAGTCATTGAACTGTCACCACAACTTATTGGACCTGAGTTCACAAGATATAGTATTGCAAACGAAGTTGGCCTTTGGTTCTGCCAGAATGAATTCAAAAAAGAGCAGTGCTCATAAGAACTACTTTTAGCCAGACCTTTGCCCACTTCCTTGCCCTCTTTTTTGCAGTTGTAATCAACTCTCAATCTTGGGGGCAGGGATTTGGGGGCATTCGCGGTCAGGTGGTTGATTCCGATTTCGGTCAACCCATTGCACGTTCCTCCGTCGTACTCCTAGATACGCCGTTCGGAGCCATGACGGATGACCAGGGAAACTTTACCATCAGCGGGGTTCCCCCTGGGGCCTACACTATCAGTGTTCGAAGCTCTGGATATCTTCCAAAGCTAGTTCCTGGCATGACCGTTTCTACGGGCACTTTCAGTGATGTCCGGGTTGAAACGATTGCTGAAGTCGAGGAGATGGAGGAGCTGGTGGTTCCGGGAGAGTTGGAGAAGACTTCAGAAGTTGGACTTTTGGCCGAGCGCCAAGAGGCGACCGCAGTGATGGATACGATTGGTGCTGACCTGATTTCTAGGTTGGGAGCATCTACGGCTGGGCAGGCTCTCAAGTCCATGGTCGGCACTTCTGTGGTGGACGGAAAGTACGTGGTGATTCGAGGTCTGAGTGACCGGTACGTTAATACGCTCCTGAATGGGGGAAGGTTGCCTACCTCCGATCCCGATAAACGGGCCGTTAACGTCGATCTTTTTCCTGGATCTGTTCTGCAGAGCATCAACACCTCGAAAACATTCACCCCTGATCAAGCGGGGGACTTTACTGGAGGTAGTGTCGACATTCGAACAAAGCAGTTCCCTGAAAAGCCTTCCCTGGGAGTCTCCGTCGGTATCGAATATAACAGTCAGGCGACTTTCAACCCCGATTATCCCACCTACGCTGGTGGTGGCACCGGCCCATTTGGATTCCAAGCCAACGGACGCGAAATTCCGGAAAGTGTTTTGAACGACCCAGTTCTATCATCTGCTGCCGCGGGAGATCCCTCCTCTTTGAATATTAACAATCCGGGAGACCTTGAGACTGCGGAAAACATCAATAGTGCCATGCAACAGATGGATCCCGTTGCCAGTGCCACCCGCAAGGCGCCTGGTCCTAACTACAGTTTTAATCTTCAGGGAGGAGACTCGGTTGAAATTGGGCCCGACCAGACGTTCGGAGCCTTCGGGGCCTTTAGCTACCGGCATAAGTATAGCTACTACCCTCAGGCTACTCGTGCTAACTACAATACCCAACTGAGTGGGGGGAGCTTTAAGCTCGTGGATGATTTCTCGCTATCGGATGATAAGGGTTCGGAGGATGTGCTATGGGGAAGCCTTGTGGGCCTCGGTTATCAACCAGAAAAGGATCAAAAAATTTCTGTAAACTTCCTCTATAACGAACAAGCCACCGACACAACCGACATTCAGCAAAGCACCTCGTACGAAACCCAATCCATTACCCCTGACGAAGTTCTGCAGTATACCAGCATGCAATATTCTGAGCGGCGGCTCGCGTATTTTCAGGTAACGGGAGAAAATCTGGTTAAGAATATGAGAAATTTAAAGATCGACTATGTTGGCAGTGTCGGTCGTGCGAACCTCGATGAGCCCGATCAGCGCCTCTTTCAAAGCCGTTATGACACCGCCACCGGGAAATACGCCCCCCTCTTGACGGATGATCCCGCCCCCTCGGATAACATCTCGCCCTTGCAGAGATACTCCCGCGATCTAACGGAAAACTCCTACAACGGTATTATCAACTTCTCCATTCCCTTCTTTGATGATCCAGCTGACAAGGGAAACCCCAGTAAGTTCAAGACCGGTTTCTATATCGATAATTCAAGCCGCGCTTATGACCAATCTCTCTTTCAGTATGTTTACGGTAATGCAGGGCCCGACCGGTACCGTACTTTCGGCGGCCCTGGGGACCCCACGGGGGGGCTCACCTGGGGCGACGTTTTTCTTAATCAAGATCGCTCTGGTCTTGTGAATCCTGCGGGTGCGCCACCTTATACCAACAATCAACCCCTGTCTTGGTCGGTCAACAACATCTCTGGCACGGCTAACTTCTATAATGCAGAGCAACAGGTCATCGCCTCCTACGCCATGGCCGAACTAAAACTTTTCCCCCAGCTCACCCTCACGGGAGGAGCTCGTTTCGAAAATACTAATCTTCAGGTCAAGGGGGGTGAGTCCGCTCTTTTTCCGGACCCAAATTCGGATATTCAACAGCTGGATCTTCTTCCTGCTGCTGCTGCCACATTCCAGCTGATCCCTGAGGTCAACCTACGTTTTGCTTGGTCTCAAACTCTCGCTCGTCCTTCCTTCAAGGAAATGGGGCCTGTTGTCACACAGGATTTTTCCGATTCCCAAATCTTTATCGGCAACCCCAACCTTACTTTATCTTCGATAAACAACTACGACTTTCGAGCCGAATATTTTCCCCGGGCTGGAGAGGTTCTGGCATTCAGTCTTTTTTATAAGGATATCCAGCAACCCATTGAGCAAACCATTGCTCAGTCAGGGAACACTCAGTTCTTCCAGTACATCAACAACCCCAATGGCACCCTCTGGGGGGCGGAGTTTGAGGCACGCAAACGGCTGGATCAGTGTCACGAATACCTAAAAAACTTCGCGATCAACTTTAATTTTACCTATATTCAATCCGCAGTAGCTCTCACCGCCGAGCAGATCCGCAACAATGAGGCCGTCGGCATTGGGGAAACGACTCGTCCTATGCAGGGTCAACCGACCTATATTATTAACTCCGGCCTCAGCTATGATGACCAAGAGCGTGGCTTCTATGCCGGTCTTTTTTATAACGTCACCGGACCCCTCCTATACGCCGCGGGACTGCAACTCCCCGACCTCTACGAACAGCCCGCTCCCAGCCTAGACTTCAACATCACTCAATCCTTTGCCGACCAGTGGAGCCTAACTTTCCGCGGGAAAAATCTTTTGAACCCGATCTTTAGGCAGACAATGACTTATGCTGGGCAAGAAGTCACGTACTTGGCCTACACCAAGGGCTTTGACCTTTCTATGTCTGTGAACTATAGCTTCTAATCTTAGACTCGCCAGTTTCAGCGGGAAGCAGGGATCGAAAAATTTGGGTCAGCCTTTACCTTGTGGATCCAAAAAGCTCGGTTGGGGGGAAAAAGTTGCAGCTCGTTCACGTCGGTTGGATAGGAAGATGTGGAACAAACCCAGCCTTGCCCGGTGGAACCAAGATAAAAAGTTTCCATTCGGGTTCCCAACATAAAGGAAATTCTGTCGGCTAAATTCGGACTCAGCCCAGCCTGAAATTGCGTGGGCGGGTTGCCTACGAGATCCGTCATCCGAAACGATCCCACATGCCCCAAGGACACGAAATTTGAACCCGCACGCAATGGCAGTCGGAAAGCAGAGTTACGGGCTTCGCCCGAAAGTGAAAATACAAGGGGCCCCTTCGCATGAATCAATAATCCCGAGCCCGGCAAAATAAGAACATTGCCTTGTTCGGGGCCTTGGCGATTTCGGCTGAGTCGCCATCCTCTCGCGATCGGGTCGTTCGATAGAAAAAAGCCCTCCAGATTTCCTGAGAGAGGTTGAGCCAACTGCACTTCATCTGCAGAGGAAGTGCTTCTGCCTGGGCGGACAAAGGGCCGAGCCGACGTTCCAAACACATTCGCTAAAGTCCAATGGGGGCGAACAGAATAGGCAGCCCCGACGAGACCCGCCGGTAGGTCCCGTCGGGTATTGGACACAGCGACCTTCAAGCGAATCCAACCTTGGTTCGAACTGGGGTTCGAGCTTACGTCGACTTCGTATCGTTCCCCAATTAGTTTTGGGTCCGCAGGCGAGCTAGAGATTTCCAGATAGGCGGGAACAGTTTCCCACTGCTGAGGGCTACTCAGAGAGGCAACGGGAATATTCTTATCTTGGAGTCTTAGTCCTGTGGCATCGACCGCCCCGATCGTGCCTTTTAGCCAAGCGGGTTTTACTAGGGCTATTCCCACAGCGTTTGCACCAGCAGTTAAAGCGAACGACTGGATCTCTCCTCGCACGTTGCAAAAAGTGGTTCCCGACAGGATCGTTGCTAAAAAGATGATTTTGGGGTTCATGGTAATGGTAGGATCGTAATCGTTAACGTCGTGGTGGTGTATCCTTTAGGATTCTGCATGTAGACTTTAACTGGGTAGATGCCACCCTTGGTGGGCGTTCCCGTAATCAGCCCCTGCTGCCTCGCTGCGGCATTGCCAAAAGTTAATCCGGCTGGAAGCCCAATCGCGTTAAAATAAACGGGATCATTCACATTACGAGCCGCACCCGTTAGGTAGGCGGAAAAAGGTACACCAACCCGACCGGTTCCTGGGGGGGTTATTCCGACCGAACTTGCCGTTGGCTTGGAGTCGTAAACTGTGATCACCAACGTTTCTGTGTCTCGCTGCGCCCCTCCTGTCCGTCCCGTATTGAAAGCGGACACCGTCAATTCGTGTCGTCCAACTCCCGTTGGCTGTCCTGAAATCCGGGTCTTGACCACACCTGTGTCTGTGAAAGTGGTTACGGAGGAGACCCATGCGGGCCGGTTTTCGACAATATAGGAGGTGGGGCTGTTTGCTGCGGTAAGCACATAGGTAAAGGGAGTGTAAGTTCCGGCAAAGGCAATCAGAGAGGAATCAATCGCTGGGGCTGCGACCTCTACCGTAATCGTTAGGTTGAAGGTGAGGCTGTTCCCGCCCCCTTGCGCCCCACTGTTGTTCGCGAATAACCCCACCGTGAAAATGCCCTCCGTGTTAGGTGTGCCCGAAATCACCCCCGAGCTGGTATTGAGGGTCAATCCTGGGGCGAGTGTCCCGCTCACAATCCCAAAGGAGGTCGGTGCGGCCACCGAGGCGGAAGGCGCTGTCGTGATCTGATAGTTGCCTGAGCCCGCAGCTAGGCTTGTTCCCTTGGTTGCCGAAAAAGTCGATGCGCTATTAATCGTCGCCAATGCCGTGTTCACCGTCACGGTGATCGTTCCGTCCGCCGTAACCCCAGCGCTTGTGCCACGGATCGTTAGGGTAGATGTCGCCGTCTGTGTAGGCGTTCCAGAGATTCTTCCAGTGCCGGCGTCCAGGGTAAGTCCCGCTGGTACTGTCCCACTTTGAAGGGTATAAATAATCGGCACAAAGCCCGTCGTGGGCGAGGGCGCAGCCGTAGTATCGGCAGTTTGTAAGGTAAAAGCTTTGTTGGAGAAAGTCAGGGTAGGGGCACCCACCGTCAAGTTGAACTGGCTGGAGCCTGACCCAGAGCCATTGGTAGCGGTGATCGTCACCGTGAAAGTGCCTGTCTGGGCGGCGGTACCGCTGATCACCCCCGTGTTCGTGTCGACGATTAAACCAGTCGGAAGACCACTGGCGCCGTAGGAGGTTGGAGAGTCACTCCCTGTGATCGTGTAGCTCGGAAACACTACCCCCGCGGTAGCGGTCTGGGCTGCCGTGCTGGAGGTGATTGTGGGGACCCCACCAGCGGGGTTTTGCAGGGTTAGCGTCAGTGCAGCCAGGACCGTATCGCTCGCGCCGGTCGCCCGAATGGTGATAGAATAGTTCCCAGCGGCCGCCGTAGGCCTGCCGGAAATCACACCAGTGCTAGGATCAACGTTCAGCCCGGTGGGGAGGTCGGTGGCGGAGTAGGACGTAGGCCCATTGTTGGCGGTAATCGCGTAAGAAAAGGCGTTGTTACGGGTGGCCGTGGCGGTTAAGGCACTGGTGATGCCGTAGGCTTGGTTCAAAGCTCCCAGCTGATACGTTCCGTCTCCAGGATTTTGGAAGTTTCCGAACATCGTTTCCAAAAAGACTGGGCTGAACTCGAGATCTGAACTCTGAGTGTTGTCGGAGGCAAAGCGGTATACGCGTTGCCCTGAGTTTGGGTCTACAATGCCTCGGAAAAGACCAACCTGCGTGGCGGAGCCCGCCATCGCGTTGTTGAAGATCATCACATAAATATCTTTGTCCCCATAAGTGGCTTGGGCACCAGGAGTCGTGTCGTAATTCAGTTCCACCGCTTCGGTCGGATCAAAAAAGATCTGCCCGTCGGTCAAAGTGCCCGAGCCGAAAAGGGAGAAGTTTCTCTCAAGGTTGGTCCGTGTTGTTGCCGCGTCAGCCGTGAAGTAAGAGCGAATAGTAGTATCTGTTTGCGCCCCAAATGTTCCCACCCGCACCAGCACCCCGTCAGCGAGGACGGTGAGACCAGCGTCCTGCACTGTGCTCACACCAAAAATTGCAACCGTAGCTGCACGGCTATTGGATGGAGTTTGGGATAGGGTAAAGGCGAATAGCGTAATAAGAGCAGCTAGCCTAAAAACTTTACGACCTGAAGATAGAAGAAGAGAGGAGAGGGTGGGTAAAAAAGGAAGTTTATCAAAGCCGGTCCAAGAAAAGCAGGAAGAAGAGGCGGCAGTAAATCCCTGTTCACCACTCAACCGGAGCTTAGAGTAGGTAAGTTTTCTAATCCCGTTTGCTGGGTTTCTTAACACAGCAACAACCTGCTTCCATCCAACGCGATTTTCAATAGACAACTTATCTGACGTCGAATTGTTACACAGAGAGAGATCGGGGCACTTCGCAAATCATGCCAAGTGCTGTTTTCCTGATTCATAAATATGACACTTTCGCGTCGAAAACATACCACCTTACATAAAGCTCTACCCATCAACATGGGAAGCAATTGATCAACGCCTTTTCGTCACACAATTGTAACAATAAACCCGTTGCGGAAAAAAAATGCTGCACTAGAAATTCTATATGCGGTCATTCAACTTTCAGAAAAAAAACCAAAGGAGAAGTTAAACAAATGAAAAAAACATACGCTATCGCAACCCTACTCGTTACAACGCTTTCATCTTTCTTGCATGCTGCCCCTAATACAACCGAAATTACTGGAGATCTCGCGGCAGTTTATCTTAACCAGCCTGTCCCAGTCGTCGCGGCCACCCCCATTTTGATTGGCTGCTCATTGGCACGCCCAGCAGTGCTCAAAGGTGAAGTTGACGCAACAGTGTCATCGGGTGCCACTACCTTTACCGCATTTGGCACTAACGTTTTCGATGGCTTAGCTCTTGCAGGTGGGACCGAGGCAGAACCTACCTCAGACAACCACTTTATCGTCGAATTCACGAGCGGTGCTTACACCGGACTGGTGAAACAAGTTACGGCTTTTTCCGGTAGTACGGTGACTGTCGCTGGTGGACTGCCTGTTATCGACAAGGGAACTCGCTTCGTACTCCGCAAAGATCATACCCTGGGATCACTCTTCGGTAATGCTGATTCAGCCAATCTCGTCACGAAGTCAGGTCTCACATCCGGTTCCACTGCTGGAAGTTCGGATGTTGTTTCGGTCCTTAACAGCGCAGGTCAGTGGGTAAAATACTTCTACCGCTCCGGAACAGGCTGGAAGCTCACCACCTTACGTAGTGGCTCTGATCGCCAGCACGTTCGCGTTTCGCTGGGAACTGGGGTTCTTTTGTCTCCTATATCCACTAAAACGATTGGACTCTCAGGTGAATATCGTGGCGCTCGCGCCCGTGTCACTCTCGTAAATGCCGCTACTATCCTTGCTAACCCGTATCCGGTTTCTACCACTCTCGGCCAGACCGATTTGGCCTCCACATTGACCAAAGGCTCCACAGCATCCAGTTCTGACGAAATCCGGGTTTTGGAATCCAGTAAATTTGTCAACTACTTCGCACGCAGCGGGACAGGTGCAACATCCCCTGGGGCAGTGGCTTATACCGGATTCAGACCATCACTCAATAGAGGTGGAGCGAATGTGGACGAGACAATCAGCATTCCTGCCGGTGGAGCAGTGCTGGTGAAGCGTGTGGGTGACGTGCACGATTTAACCCTCCGCCCTCAGTACTTGGCTCAGTAAATCACATCAAAAAAAAAGAAATTGCTAACCAAAAGGATATAAAAAAATGAAAAAATCAATCGTAAATAAATTGGCTCCAGCGCTTCTCGCTTTGTTGTTGGTGTCGCAGGCAAAGGCAGCTGTGGTACAAATTGGATTTGATCAGCTGAGCAACGTCTTCGTCAATAGCTCCCTGAGCCAAAGTCTGGCCAGTGGATCCTACTTTGCCTTTGGAAGCTTCTCTAGCGATGCTCTCGCTGGGGGAATTACTCAAGCGAATATCCTTAGCAACCTCCGGAATCCCACAACTTGGTTTAAATCGTTCGAGACTTCGTTTGTCAACAGCGACGACCATTCATATGATATCCCCGCCACGGCATCTATCGCCACCGATATATCCCCCAGGCAATTCGCATATGCGATTTATATAAACGATACACTCTCGAACGTGCAGGCGGCCTTGTCTGGTTCGGCCACTGGTATTACGAAGGAGTTCGGTGTGTTTACCTACAGCAACAGCAACGCTGCTTTGCGGGCGGCTCTACCTAGGGATCCTGCTGACTTTCCTGCGGATGCTTCTGGATTTTCAACAGAAACAGGGTTGGCAGCTGGTTTAAGTAATTTTACCGCCGTAGCTGGGCTTGGAAATGTTGCCGCCGGTGGCATTAGCCTGATTCCTGAACCAACTTCAGTCTCACTTCTCCTACTCGGACTCGGCTGTGTAGCCGTAGCCCGAAGGAAATCTGTCTAAACGACTAATTCAACACGATAACACTCATCCATTAACCAATAGGAAATAAACAAATGAACAAACAAATACTAACTTGGGTCGCCGTAGCTACCCTAAGCGTAAATCTCCAAGTTTCCCGTGCAGCCGACATGTCTCTTAGCCTTTACCAAGAATATGCGCTCTTCGGCGCAGGTTCTTCTGGAACTCTCTGGCTCGGCAATTTCGGGACCAACGGGGGTTCGCTGCTGTCTTCTTCGCAGGTCAACAGTCTCCTCGCAAATGATAAAGAAGCCCTCTTTAGCCTGTTCAGGCCAGTAGCCACTTCCTTCAACTTTACCAATGGTAGGATTGACGGTCTTACTGCGGATGGGCTAACAACACTTATCTCCGTTGGAACTGCCCTTGGCTACACAGATGAGCAGGGCTCCCAAGGTGTATCTCCAGATACGGCTACCCAGTTTGCCGGTCAAAACCTGTACTTGCTTGCAAACAACCGCGCTGGGGCCACAGCGAACAGTTGGTATAATGAAACCCTGATCCTATTTAAGGCAGCTGCTAATTTTGGATCGGGCGACGCAGCGGATGGGCCTCTGAATTCACCTGAAGTTGAAATTTCGACGGGTGGTGGTTCCCTCCTGCTAGGATCTCAGACTGGTACAGCTAGCGACAACTTGGCCTCTGGCACAATCGTTGGAGTAGCGGTTCCTGAGCCCTCTTCGATTTCAATGCTGGTCCTTGGTGCGACGGCTCTGGCCGCTCTTCGCCTTCGCCGGAAACAAGCATAAATTTAAAACAAACAAATAGAAATACTCAAAGGAAATTATAAAAATGAAAAATAAACTCATCCTCAGCTGCATGGTGGCGATTCTTGGGGCTTTCAGCGTTAATGCCGCACCCAAATTTCAGAACGTCCACTTGATCCCCGGCAACACTGCGATCGGCGGCAAAGTTACCCTCATTCAAAATAGTCAGCGTTGGACGTCCGACACCGTCTACATCATTGATCGGCTGACTTTCGTGGAGGCCCCTGCGCGCCTCGAGATTGAGCAAGGCACCGTTGTTCGGATGGAGCAGAAAACCACCGGTGGTACCTCGGTTACCGACCCGGCCGACGTGGGAACCCTGATTATCTGTCGCGGCGCCCAAATCACGGCGATCGGCACTGCAGAGTCCCCGATCTGCTTTACCAATATCGACGATCCATTCGTCCTTGGCGGCGAGCTCACCATTCCTAACCAGGATAACGGTGTTACTGATAATTCTACCTATCGTTCTTATGACACAGCGAATTCGGCGAATAACACTTTTACCAAGAGAGACTACTCCGGAAACAATCGCTTCACCTATGACGCAACTTGCGGTGGGGTAATAATCCTCGGAAGGACCCCTGTGGCTTTCGGTAATCCTGGCGTTGGCGGTGGAATCACCGTGTCGTTAAATGCAGGAGGCACGGGCTACACTTCACGTCCGACCGTTGGCTTTACTGGTGGCGGGGGAACTGGTGCTGCATTCACAGCGGTTCTCAACCCCTCTACCGTTGCAACTGGAACTGCTAACATAACCGCAACGACCAAAGGTGTTTATCCGAGTTCAACTGGTCCAACGATTACTATCGCAACTGACGCAGGAAGTCGTGCTACCGCCACTGCCATAATGGCTTTAATTAATGGGGGAGCTGGTGTTGATAACATCTCTGGAAATGCTGACGACGGAACATATGAAATTAGTGCCGTCAACGTAACGGGTGGTGGGACTTTTTATACAACTGCACCTGCTGTCACTGTAACTCAGCCCAGCTCTCCTAATGCTCCGACCACCGCTGGTGTTTTATCGTCTCCTGCAAAATTAGTGCCAACCAGTGTGGTTCAACTTACTGTTTCAAACCCCGGCACTGGCTTTACCTCAGCGCCAACAGTAACCCTTACAGGTGGTGGTGGTTCTGGTGCTACTGCATCAGCAACCTTAGCGGGTGCCTTTACTAACCCTTCCGCTTCACCTCTTACTTCTGGTGTGGGCGCAAACTTTATTGAGGGCTTCCAAACGATCGACGGTGCCACCCTTGGCAACGCTTCGGCCTTCAGCGGCTCGATCTATGGTGGAGATAACGATAACGATAACAGCGGGACGATGAGATTCGTATCCATCTGCTACGGTGGCTTTGTTCTCTCCCCGAACAACGAGATCAATGGACTTACTTGCGGCGCAGTGGGCCGTGGTACTTCGTTTGAGTTCCTCGAGATCGCCAACAATGCCGACGACGATATTGAGCACTTCGCTGGCTCGGTTGATATGAAGTACGTAGCGGGCCTCTTCGGTGGAGACGACGGTCTCGATCTTGACCAAGGCTATCGCGGGCGTGTTCAGTTTGCCTGCCAGGTTCAGAATAATACTGGGTTCGGTCGCAACACTGGTAACATTGGTGACGCTTTGGGTGAGTGGGACGGGGGCGAGTCTCCTGTAACCAGCCGCCCTTTCACCGTTCACACCCTGTTCAATTTCACCGGAATTGGTACAGGTAGCGGAGCGTCTGCGGGCAAGGGATTGAATTACAAGGAGAATTCTGGTGGCAAAGTGTTCAATTCCATCTTTGCTGATGCAAGGACGGGTCTCGTCCTAGAGTCTGGTTCTAATGCAGCGACATCCGCTACTGACGGAACCACTGCTGGACATCGGTTCGCGTTTACGCGCACGGATGGCGGTGTATACAACTTACTCGGGGCCACGGGTAGTGCAGGTGAGCCTGATGCCTCCCTGCAGTATACAACGTTCATGAAAATTGGTACACAAACCGCCTTGAACTCTACTGTTTTAAGCGGAATCAATACCGCAACTGGGCAGTATGGTGATGCTTTATTGAACTCCAAAAACAACAGTTATGCCAGCACGACTGGAGATATCCGCAGTATTGCTCGCGTATCTACAACCGGACAGTTGGATCCTCGTTTGACGGCGGCCTCCACGATTCGCAACAACGGCGTGCTCCCTAGCGCCTCTGGCGGCGTTCGTGCAACCGATACGTTCTACACTCAGACTAAAGTGCGCGGTGCGTTCCGCGACTTAAACTGGTTGTCCGGTTGGTCCCATGCGAGCGAATGGGGATTGCTGAGCGATGCCAACGTAGACATCCCCGCAGTCAGGCTCACCCGCGGCTCTGGTATCTTGACGGTGAACTTCACTGCGACTCCAGGTGTTGAGTACTCCATTGAAACCTCTACAGATGGTAAGAAGTATACCCCCTTCAAGTCTATCACCCCTACGTCAACAGACGTAAGTGAGCCGCTAGGTGCTGGAAGTGCTAACGCGCTATTGTTTGTCCGCGTCATGCCTATCTAAGCCTGAGATTCTGAACCTTACAATCGGGGGGCTGGGTTATACCCAGCCCCCCGGTTTTATTTGAAGGGAATTCACTATGTTTTACGTCATCACCGCTGCTATCTGTGCGCTTTTTCTTGGTGGATGTTCATCGGGTCCTAGGGCTGACTTGCCAATGCCTGTGTCTCTCATGGATTCCCTTTCATTTCTTCCGCTCATTCGCGAAGACTCGAATTTGCACGACGAGATGGCTCAGCGTTTGGCTCTCGTGATGGCGGATCGTGGCGCTCCGTGTGAAGCAATGGCGGTAGCTACCAATATGGTCACGCCGCTGAAGGTTGCGACCCTCTATCGGCTCTCAATTATTGCTGAAGGTTCTGGGGACCACAGTTCCGCCCTCCGGGCTTTTCTTGCAGGTGAAAAAGGCATGGATGCCTATCCATTAAATGCTCCACGTGTTCCTGATATTTATCGGGCGGAAGCCTACGTTTTTCTGAAAAACCCAGCGAAAGCGCGTGAAAGGGTCCAGAAGCTTGGGAACGATTTTGACCGACATGAAGCCTTGGCTAAAATCCTGGCACAGGAGATCCTTCACTCCTCCGATCCACTCTCTCTTCCAAATCCACCTGTGGTTACACAGGAGGTAGCATCAGCCTGGTGTGATCGGGCTGTCAAAGCAGGGGCGGCTCAGTCCACGCCTTATATGGAGAAAGCCTTGGCCATCGCGCGTGATGGTTTTCCTGTGTTCCGTCCACGAATGTTGATCGATTGTGCTAAGGCCCAAGGCAAATTGGGTAAGAAAGATTCCCAGGAGATACTACTTCGGGAAGCGTCGAGCATTGCCTCAATCTTGGGAGACCGAACGGAGACTGGATCTATAGAACGTGCCAGGGTTGGTATCGCCATGGCCCAAGCGGGCATGCTGGATACGGCCCGGGAAGTGCTCGAGCAAGCAGCCGTGGCCAGCCGGCTTTGTGCTTCATATTTTCAACCTCCAGCCATGGTGATGGTGGCAGAGGGGTGGTGGGAGCTGGGAGAAAAGGAGAAGGCCAATGCGATGTGGCTAGAGGCGGCTAAGGTGGCTTTGGTGCATCCCCATCCGAATGCTCGGCCGGTGAATGCAATCTATGTGCTGATGAGCATCTCTAAGTATCAGCCTGAAATTTTTCCAGAACTTGCGGTAATCTTGGAAAGAATCAAGCGTGGCGAAGGTGGAGGGGGAAGCGTGAATATTACGCTTTCTCCTGAGATTCAAGATGCCATTTCCAGAACCCAGAAAGCATTGTATCAGGATGCCCTTGAAAAAGATAAATTGAATGGCGTTGGAAACACTTCTAAGAATTCAAAAACTAAAAAACAGAAGTAAATTTCACCTTTGTACCACCACCTACGACCCTATTGACGGGGATTGCTCACACAAAGCCCCGACGCGGGTCGGAGTAAAGCCGCAAACCCTACTACGTCCCGCATGCGCGGGACTTCGAAGGGCGCCCGCAGCGGGCGAGTGGTGGTTTTTGGGTGGATCCCGCAGTTTGGGAACGCAGACGCGCTTCCACGTGAAGGTGGATTTTCTTTGAATGGGTTGTGGTTGCGATCCATCTTTAGTTGATGAGTGATTTAGGGAGTGGTGTGACCGGAAAGCCCGCTTTGGCGGTGGATGGGTTAAAGATTATCG
>Ga0164294_10003155_pt1 | contig 14685 bp, 7 predicted proteins | sample GEODES005metaG_FD_111479 | JGI IMG/M metagenome (GOLD analysis project Ga0164294, IMG submission 111479) | Oligotrophic lake water microbial communities from Sparkling Lake, Wisconsin, USA - GEODES005 metaG | ecosystem: Environmental > Aquatic > Freshwater > Lake | place: USA: Sparkling Lake...
AAATATCCAATTTTGGCTAAATGGTTATTTTTAATAATCTTGATACTTAGTTTTTCTTCCTGGATATATTTGATTTTTAATCCGCAATTATTGATAAATATTTTTTCTCAAAATTGGTGTAAAGATTTTGAGTTAAATGACAATTTATCTTGTGGAGAAGAAAGTCTCTTTACAAAAAATAAATTTCCATTGTTTCAACAAGGTAACTTTAAAAAAGCTGTTGATTTTTTTACTGAACAGAGACTTAATAATCAAAATAATCCAGAAATTTTAATCTACCTCAACAATGCCAAATTGATGCAACAAGGCAAAAAAAGTTACACTATTGCTATTGTTATTCCTATTAATCAGGATGCTAGAGGTATAGCAGAAGCCTTGTTAAGAGGTGTAGCACAAGTTCAAGAAGATTTCAACAAAGATCCTAAAAATCCAGGTTTAAAAATTCTGGTTGTTAACGATGAAAATAAACCTGACACAGTTGATAAATTAGCTGAACATCTGCTTTCTAAAAATGATGTAATCGCAGTCATTGGACATTATACATCTGAAGTAACTAAAGCAGCTTTACCTGTTTATCAACAGAACAAAGTTGTTGTTATTGCTCCTGCTACGGCTGCTAGAAAAAGTCTTTTTTCCGGTAAGAAAGTTTTACCAAACTTCTTATTTCGGACTATCGCCAGTGTGAAACTTCAGATTCCTAAATTAATTGAGCAATTGCAATTATCACAATTAGCTATTAAAGAAAAAGTAGCTGTTTTTTACAATCCAAACAGCACTTTTAGTCAATCTGCTTTTGAAGAATTTCGTAACCAATTAGGTGCAAGTAAGATAATTGAACAAGATATATCTATATCTAAATTTATGCCCCGTAAAATCTTAAATGAAGTTAAGCAGCAAGGGGCAAAAGCACTGATTCTCATTCCTGATGGTAAAGTTAATCATTATAGTTTTAAAAATACTTTAAACCTGATAGATGTCAATGAAGATCAACTGCCAATGGCAGGATACTTGACTCTATATGATGAGACTATACTCTATAAACAGAATGTCAAAAAACTTTTAATAGTCGTTCCTTGGCATCCTTTATCTAGTCCTAATAAAGAGATGATTCAAAGAGCTAAACAACTTTGGGGAACTGCTAACATAGGTGTTCAAACCGGAATATCTTATGATGCTACTTTGGTTTTGACAAAAGCTCTAGAAAAAGTATCTATATCTGATAGTTTGCCAAACCAAAGATTGGCTATACAGCAGCAATTAAACAATATAAAACAGGTAACAGGAGGAGCTTCAGGAACTATCTCTTTTGATAATGATGGAGATATGATAGAAAACACTTCTCAAATAGTTCGTGTTATCCCTACTAAATGTGCCATATCTGGGGCAATATTTGTCCCAATGAACTATGATTTGACAAAGTTAGATTGTCAACAAATGATCAAGGATAATAAAATAAATAAGTAGTTGATTAACCCAAAAGAGAGAAAGCTATGATTGAACCTGGAGATATTATCCATAATCGTTATCATGTTCTGCAAGAATTAGGAGATGGTGGTTTTGGTAAAACTTTTGAAGTAGAAGATACGTTCATGAATGATCATAAAGTTATTAAAATTTTAACCCAATCAAGTGATAAAGTCTTGGGACTTTTTAAACAAGAGTTTAATGTATTACAACAATTAAATAATCCGGGAATTCCCCGCGTAGAAGTGGATGCTTACATTAAATTTAAATGTCCTCACACCCTGGAAGCTTTACATGGTTTAGTCATGGAGAAAATTGCTGGACAGGATTTGGGTAAATGGTTGGAACAAAATTACAAAATTCCTAATAGCCAACAAGCTATCGAATGGCTAGAACAATTGACCCTGATCCTATCTCATGTTCATAGTCAGAATTATTTACATCGAGATATTAAGCCAAATAACATAATGTTAAAACCTGATGGTCAATTAGTATTAATTGATTTTGGTATTGTTAAAGAATTTATCCAAAAAATTCAAAAGCAAACTATTCCGGCTACAATGGTGGGATCATTAGGCTATTGTTCACCAGAACAAGAAGCTGGTAAAGAGGTAGATTATACATCTGATTTTTTCTCCTTAGGGCGGACATTTCTGCACTTACTCACAGGAACTTATCCTGGATACGATAACTTTCAAAGAGATAGACAAACCGGAAAGTTATTATGGCAAGATAAAGCCCCAGAAATTTCTGAAGAATTTAAAGATTTAATTGATTATTTAATGGAGCATGATCCAAAAAATAGACCACAAAATACACAAAAAATTTTGCGGTTAATCCAAAAAATTAAAGCTGGTCAAAAACAAGTTATCCTCCCTATCCCAATTGTTTTCTTCAGCTTTGCTCTCAATTTTGTTCTTCTGACTTTACTAGCTATGGAAGTTACATTAGGTATAGGCTTGAAAGTTCTCTTCGTCGTTGTTCTATGTGTAATTGGCGGGTTTCTCTTTTTACCTTTGATTAAATATCTATTATGACATGGACACCCCTCCACGCCCAAATACATCGGACTATCCGCGCCCGTAATCTATTTGAGCGCAATCAAAAGCTATTAGTCGCAGTATCGGGTGGACAAGATTCCCTATGCTTAATTAAATTACTATTAGATCTACAACCCAAATGGGAGTGGAACATAGCCATAGCCCATTGTGATCATTGTTGGCGCGAAGACTCCCAAGCTAATGCTCACCACGTCGCCAATTTAGCGAAAACTTGGCACACACCTTTCTATTTAGAAACAGCTAATCAACCTGTTAACAGTGAAGCCACAGCCAGAAATTGGCGATATCAGGCTTTAACAAAAATCGCCCAATGTTATAACTATCAATATATTATTACGGGACATACTGCCAGCGATCGCGCGGAAACCTTACTATACAATTTAATGCGTGGTACTGGTGCCGATGGTTTACAAGCTTTAACTTGGCAACGTCCCCTAACTGACAATATCATGTTAGTGCGTCCATTATTAGAAGTTAACCGTTCCCAAACAGAGCAATTTTGTCAAGAGTATAATTTACCAATTTGGGAAGATTCCACCAATCAAAATTTACAATATGCGCGAAACCGCATTCGTCAAGAATTAATCCCCTATTTAAAAGCGAATTTCAATCCCCAAGTAGAAGCAAATTTAGCGCAAACAGCCGAACTTCTACAAGCAGAGGTAGAGTATTTGGAACAAAAAGCCCATCAGTTGCGGCTAGAAGCCTCAGTACAGGGCGAGAAAGGTAATTTAAAGGTAAACCGCTGTTTATTAAAAAAAGTACCCCTAGCTTTACAACGTCGGGTCATGCGTCAGCTACTTCAAGAAATACTTCCTGATGCCCCTAATTTTGAACACATTGAAAAAATCACAGCCTTAATCACAGCCCCCAATCGTTCCCGAACAGATCCTTTTCCTGGAGATTGGACAGCAATAGTCCAAGGTGACTGGATTTATATATACTCAAAACGGTTGGGACATGGACTTTTGTAAAATCACGAAAAACCTATATCCGTAGGGGTTTAGCAATGCTAAACCCCTACCCGCTTAAATCAAATAATTAAGCCGTGTTGAGTATAACTTAATCAAAAAGAAGAAGGATCTGTATCCGTAGCATCCATTAAGAAAAATGATCAAATAAAACTCTGGAGAGTTTGACGCATCTGGGTAACAATCAGAAATTGAGAATTACCACTTGTTTGGACTTGAGTTAAAGATTCAGAAATATTTTGTAATTGATCCCGTAAACCATCAAGAGCATCCTGAATAGGTTGCAGAGCTTCTTGATAAAGATTAACTCTCCCCCAGCATTCAGCAGTTGCTGTTCGTAAATTTAGTAATTGCTCCTCTAGGGAGTTGACTTCCTGACGATTTGCTTCTACTTCCTGGGTTTGATGATCAATTGTCTCTTGATCTGCGGCGATAGTAGTCAGCATCTGCACCATATCACCCTCTAGCTTCTGGATTTGGGTAGATTTTTGCTGTTTTTGGGCTTCAAGTTGCAAAACCATTGATTCTAGATTACTAGATTCACTTTCTCTGACAACCGCAATCCCTTGTCTTTGCCACAATACAACTTGTTTTTGCTGGAGAGTTTTTTGCTGTCCGATCAAATTGCGTCTTTGCCCAACTAAACTTTCGTTTAGCATCTGGCAAAGATCCCGTTCATCAGCTAATTCTAATTCTAAATTTACCCGTTCTTCCCCAGTGGAATGGACAATTTTTTCCTGAAGTTCTTCTATAAATTTTTGCTTGTATTGAAGTTCCTGTTCTTGTTCTTGCACAAAATCAGAATCGCTGTCTAACTTCTCCTGCCAGTTTTGCACCATTTGCTCCAATTCCTTCAGAGGCATTTTCTGCAAGGCTGCTACATCAATTCCCCGTTTAGGAACTTCAGTTTCAGTGTTAGCTGCCAAATAATGTAGCTTTTGGTAAAACTCCTCCTCCGTTCCTAGATGCTGTTTGAGTATCGTAGTTAATTCCTGTTTACTATTAACTATTGTTGTTTTCAATTGCACCTGAGTAATTTGTTGTGCTAGGGAATTTTGTACCTGTTGCAATTCGTTTTGGCAACCAAACAGCTTTTGCATCAGTTCCTCTTCCTCCTTTTGCTGCTGATTAGCTGAATGACTTTGGATTTCCAACTTTTGCCAATGTAGATTTAAAGCATCCTGTTGCTGATCGGCAAATTCAAAAGCATAATTAAGATTTTCCTTAACTGTGTCAATGGGAGTAGTTTGACTCGATAACCGATCAAGTAAGTCACTCAAGACTCGATTGCGCTCTTGATCTACAGATTTAGACTGTTGATAATTTAAACTTATCTCCTCCAAGCGACTCTGTTCAAATCGTAAATGCTCCCAAGCCCCTTCTAAATCCCGGTGATTACTTTCAACCTCTGTCCGTAATTGATCAATCTCTGTACGAGATGTATCAACTGAATGTTTCTGTGTATCTATCCGTTTAGAGTCATGCTCCAATCTTTGTACTTGCTTCCAACGGAATTCCATCTCGGTTTCTCGACGATTCAGTTCCTGAGCCTGGATCATCAGCGACTGTTTCCACTGATCAATTTCCTCTTCTTTGAGTTTAAATTTTTCCACTTGTCGGGAAAAATTCTGCAAAATATTTACCAATGGACGACGTGCATCTTGAATCTGCTGTACTCGACGATTCGGACTCAATTCCACCAGTACCAATGCACGATCATTTAATTTACTTGCTTCATCAGCAATAATCATTTCGTCCGGTATTGGACTCCAATTTTGGTCATTATGTTGACAAGCGATTAGTTTTAGTTCGCTTTTGCCACTACCAAGTAAGCCACTCTTCTGTTTTTGTACTTCTGCTAAATACAGCACACCGTCAGTCCTTTTGATGTACGTTGTCTCCCTATTCGTAAATATACCGCATAGTCAAATTGTCTATTGCCAAGCATGTGACAGTAATCTTAACGGGTGACAAGGCGGTTGAAAATGAGGTGTAAAGAAAAGTAAAATCGCCCAAACCCTCTTTACTCTTGCATGAGTGCCTCTTGCCTCAAGCATAGTGCCATAACGACAATTTTTAATGCTAACCTACTTACACTAGTATATCACGGCGTAAATAAAGCAACCATATTCAATCGCCAAAAAGCCTACTGTATATTAGCTTTGACTTTTGACTTTTGACTTCCGCCCTGCGGTACTAGTGATTTGTGAGACGATAGAATCAATCCTAAAATTACAAGGTTATGAAGCAATTTCTATCACCAACCCCTTGCAAGCCCTGAGTCTCGTCTTTCAACTTCAGCCAGATTTAATTCTCTGCGACATTACGATGCCGGAATTAGATGGTTATGAGATTTGTGCCATGCTGCGGCATTCCACAGTCTTTCGGGTTGTACCAATTATTATGCTGACTGGCAAGGATTAACCCCAGTATACTACGTTATTTCGAGATTAGAGAGTTAGACTAAACCCTTTCCAGATCAAGAATTGCTAATGCTGATAGAGCAATATCTCAATTTAGATTATTGTTCAGGTGTACAAATAGGATACAAGACTTGTTGATTGGGTGCAAGATGGGCTAAAAGATGTTATCACAAGAATAAAATAGTTGTCTAACCAACTTCCATCTACGGTAAAGTAGTGAAACAATAAACTTAATTTATACAGTTAATTTTTGTCATGAGAGCAAATTATTTTCCTCAGGGAAAGTCTAAATCAGGAGGTAAATAGACATTTATGAGCACAATTCTAATTGTTGAAGACAGTATCGTCCAAAGAGAGATGATGACAGACCTTCTGAAAGCTAGTGGCTTAAAAGTTACTCATGCAAGCGATGGCGCAGAAGCTTTAGAAGCCATTCGCAAAGCACCTCCCGATTTGGTGGTTTTGGATATTGTCATGCCCCGCATGAATGGCTATGAACTCTGTCGGCGCTTAAAATCTGATCCTAAAACCCAAAATGTTCCTGTAGTCATCTGTTCTTCTAAAGGTGAAGAATTCGATCGCTATTGGGGGATGAAACAAGGGGCAGATGCCTATATAGCTAAACCCTTTCAACCAATCGAGTTGGTAGAAATAGTCAAACAACTGCTGCGAGGACAAGGATGAAAATAATATGGTTAACAAACCAGATTTTTTAAATGGAAGTGGGCAAGATCAATTCCGTCCCGAATTACAACTAGAAAGTCCCCAAGGTGAGTTGCATTTGCGGTTTTATCTGCCCTCACGTCAGGAATTTGCATTACAAGCTATGGGAATTCGGGAAGTAATTGAACTTAGTCCTGATCGGATTACACCAATTCCTAATACATCTCCCTTACTTTTAGGGACGCTAAATTTACGGGGACGCTTGATTTGGGTGGCTGATTTGGGGCAATTTCTCGGTGAAACAACCCCATTAAACACGGATTGCTCAGAAATCCCTGTCATTGCCATTGAAGATCAAGATACGATAGTAGGCTTAGGAGTAGAAGAAATTTGTGGGTTGGACTGGCTTGATGTACAGTATCTAAAGCCACAAAATAACGTACCAGATGCTATGGCTCCGTTTTTGCGGGGAGAGTGGTTATTTGATACAGAAAAAGAAAAAAAATATTTACGACTACTGGATCAAATAGCAATTTTGCGAAGTGCGCGGTGGGCAGGGTGAACTTAGGCAGAATGAACTAGGGAGGGAGAACATGGAAGCACGTACAGATAATCAAGAGCTAACTTATAATCGGGCAAAAATAGCTTATGAGCAACAAGACTATGAATTAGCCGCGGTATTGATTGATAAGTTGGTGCAAAATTCACCAACTGACCCTAACTTACATTTGTTAAAGGGACATACATATTATATGTTGCAACAATACGATGTAGCTAAAGATAGCTACCAAAGCGTATTGTATTTAACAAGCGAAGAAGAAGTTATTGGTCTTGTTAATAACTGTCTTGCAACGATAGATCAGTATATAGAGCCTTTTAGTGATTATGAATCTCCATCTCATGGTCTGGTGACAACAGCAGAATCTTTGGATTTAGGGATGATGGGGAATTTGCATAGCCGCAGTTTAGAAATGAACTCCTTTGCAGAATATGAACCACCCCTAGATCCTCTAGAACATAATCCGTTCGCAAGTCATCCAGATAGTATGGAATTTGACAGCAATTCATTAGATGGTGTCATGAGTGATGATCCCTTTGGTTTACCTACCGAATATCTCACCAGTGATCCAATATCAGGTCAATTAGAGTTACCACCTTTTTGGCAAGAAGATATTTCTGGCGGTGATAATCAGGCTGTTGTTAATCACAATTTAGCTCATGAAACTTCAGCAATTAGTGATGATTCCAGCAGCTATTCACCTTTTGCAGCAACTAAATTATCCCTTGATTATGACTCTGAAAATCAGACTGAGATATTGATGGGGGAAGATATAGACGACTTAATGGATGATAACTTTGGAGACTTAACCCTCAGCGAAAACGATACATACTTAGAGATTAACGAACAGGCAATCAACAACAATCAAGATCAACCAATATCGGCATCATTTACCAACAATTCTGCGCCACCACAACGGCAGTTTAATTTCAACTCTTCATCAGCAAAAAATAACTTTGATGATGATAGTTTTGACTTAGATGCGTTTGAATCTGCCTTTGGGGCAGAGAATGAAGCAGATTTAGGTGCTGAAACCTTTATTTCCACTAAAGATACTAGTAATATCTCCAGTGGAGGCAGTAATAAGAATAATATAGAGTTTTTAAACGACTTTGATGAATTCGACGATCTCGGTGATATACCAGGATTTGATCTCACTGAAGATAGCAGTTTTGGCGATGGGGAAATGCTGTCAGAATCTCTAGATAGTCGGGGAAATTCGCTAAATCAATTTGTTGATGACTCACTCAATGATCAAGAAAGCGATGCTTATAAAGATCGCAGTTATCGTGATCAAGAACTATTCACAATTACTGGCGCTCAAGAAGCAGTTCCTGTTTTTACCCAATCAGAGGTGGCGAAGACAGTACCCAATGTAGCCTTTGACCAAGGCCTATTTGGACTCTTTGAAAACGCCTCCCTAGAGAAAAAACAATGGTGGATAGCCGGAACTGTCGGCTTAGTATCACTAGTGGGTGTAGCTATTGTGAGCGCGGTGGCAATTTCAATTTCACCGGCTCAACAACGGGAATCCGTGAAAAATACGGGTTTGTTAATGGCCTTAGCCGCAGGAGCTACAGGTGCAGCTACCGCTGGGTTTATGAGTAATCTCACTCTCAAACAAATTCGCCGGACTACTAAGGATCTGCAAAGTCAGTTTGATTCTGTCCGTCAAGGCAATATGAATGTGGAAGCAACAGTCTATTCACAAGATGAATTAGGCTATTTAGCCACTGGCTTTAATGATCTGGCTAGGGTAATTTTCACAACTACGAATGAAGCCCAACGCAAAGCCATGGAGATGGAAGAAGCTAAAGAAAACCTGCAACGTCAGGTAATTCGCCTTCTGGATGACGTAGAAGGAGCAGCCAGAGGAGATTTGACAGTTCAAGCCGAAGTCACAGCCGACGGACTGGGAGCGGTTGCTGATGCCTTTAACCTGACAATTCAAAACCTGCGAGATATTGTTCAACAGGTAAAAGTGGCGGCACGGGATGTGACCAAAGGTTCAACTAATTCAGAAACCTTTGCTAGAGCCTTAGCTGGGGATGCTTTACGACAAGCAGAAGAGTTAGCTGTGACTTTGAAATCTGTACAGGTAATGACATATTCCATCCAACGGGTAGCAGAAGCAGCCAAGGAAGCGGAAACTGTAGCCCGTGAAGCCAGTAAAATCGCTCAGAAAGGGGGAGAAGCGGTAGGAAATACGGTGGCAGGGATTTTGGAAATTCGGGAAACAGTGGCAGAAACTACCCGAAAAGTGAAACGATTGGCGGAATCTTCCCAAGAAATTAACTCTATTGTTGCCATAGTTTCACAAATTGCTTCCCGTACCAATTTGTTAGCTCTTAATGCCAGTATTGAAGCGGCAAGAGCGGGAGAAGCAGGTAGAGGATTCGCTATTGTAGCTGATGAAGTGCGACAGTTGGCAGATCGATCTGCTAAGTCCTTAAAAGAAATTGAGCAAATCGTGATGCAAATTCAAAGCGAAACTAGCTCAGTTATGACAGCGATGGAAGAAGGGACACAACAGGTAATTCATCAAACTACATTAGCAGAAGAAGCCAAGCGATCGCTAGACAATATTATCCAAGTAGCCGATCATATTGATATTTTGGTAAGATCAATTACCAGTGACACCGTAGAACAAACGGAAACTTCTCGTGCTGTGGCACAAGTAATGCAATCTGTGGAACTAACGGCACAAGAAACCTCTCAAGAAGCACAGCGGGTTTCTGGAGCATTGCAACATTTAGTGGGAGTATCCCGCGACTTGATTGCCTCTGTGGAACGTTTCCGAGTGGAAACTATTGAATCGAGGTGAAAGGGAATAGGGAACAGGGAATAGGTAATTGGTAATTGGTAATTGGTAATACAGAATCTTACCTCTGGCAACCGACAACTGACAACTGACAACTGACAACTAACAACTGACAACTAACAACCCTATTTAACTAACTATGCAGCCGGAACAACAACAACGGATTTTAGGTTACTTTCTCGAAGAAGCCAGGGAACACCTAAACACTATTGAACAGGGATTGCTGAATCTCCAAAGTACCCTGGAAGATTCAGAAATGATTAATGAAGTCTTCCGTGCAGCCCACTCTATCAAAGGTGGTGCGGCTATGTTGGGTCTAAGTAGTATTCAGCAAACATCCCACCGACTTGAGGATTGCTTCAAGATTCTGAAAGAGCATCCTATTCAAGTAGACCAAAGGTTAGAATCTTTACTACTGGATGTCTGTGATACATTAAAAGCGCTGATAGACAGTCTTGGCAATCCCTTTGGTTTATCAGCAGAAAAAGCTCAAGCTTTGATGCTTAAAACTGAACCAGTCATGCAATGGCTGAATGAGCATATAGAAACACTGTTAAAGCAAGGAAATAATCGAGTAAACAACCTTAATCACAATCATCTCCAACCACCAATATCTGTTATTCCCCAGATCCAGAAATCACCTGTAACAACCAGACAAAATCAGGATTGGACAGAGTTTCAAGGGCAGGTATTAGAAATTCTGCGGGAAATGCTGCAACAGTTTAAACAAACTAACTTAGGGCGTTCCCGCGAAAATTTGCAAGAATGCTGTCATCAATTAGTAAAAATTGGTAGAGACTTAAATTTATCAAATTGGTGTAGTTTGTGTGAATCGGCAGCCCTTGCCATATCCAATCCTGATCATAGTTATCTGACTTTAGCCAAAATTATTATTACTGAAATTAAACAGGCTCAAGAATTAGTTCTTCAAAATCAAGATGCAAAAATTGCGATTAGTCAACAGCTAGAAACTCTGTTTCCTCTTCCACAACTGGAGTTATTGGAATTTGAGGAAACGGAAGCTGAGGAAACTTTATTTACAGACACAACAGAACTAAATACCACTAACACAACTGGATTTATTAATCAATCGTTGTTTAATCATCATCAGTCAATCTTTACTCACAATCCTCCAGAGATAGGACTTTCTGAGTTAAACAGTCTTGCTGATTTATTTGAAAGTGATACACCTGATTTAGATGATAATTGGCAACAAGAAGAAATATTAGAAGATATCACTAACTATCAACTACTAATTACTAATAGTGAAGTTGAAGGGAATCATCACGATTTAGCTGATGTACTCTTCTTTGAAGATGACGATAAACATGAAACAACTGCCAACAATGGAGATGATTTAACTCTCTTATTTGATGACAACTTATTAGAAACAGACAATATCTCTTTGTCAAATCTGCAATCGGAAACAGTTGATTCTCAATCGATAGAATTTGGTAATCTGTTGGACAATAGTCCAGATTTACAATTCCCATCAGATGATGTTCTCACAGAATTAATCTCAATTTCTAGAGAATATCGCCAGCTTGATCCTGAAAATGAGGCAACTAATACTAATAAGTTAGAAGAATTATTGACATTCACTGAAGACGATGAATTGTCGGTTATAGTTGAAATAACTGAAGCAGAAAATATTGCCCTCTCAGAAATAGCCAGTGCCTCTGAAATCAGTTTTGATAATTTGTTATTAGAGGAGGATAAATACGCAAAAGATCAGGCAAATGAAAATGCTAATTCTTCCGCAAAAATTATTCCTACAACCATAAAAACATCAAAAATAAAACCATCAGCACCAGAAACTTTATCATTAGATAATCTGTTTGTAGAAGTAGCAAAAAATCCACCACCGCTAACAAATGAAATTGATGACTTATTTGGGACATCAGAAATTACAACTAATCTTGCTAATTCAATAGATAATTTAGATAACTTCTGGGATGATCTGGACACAACAGACTCAAAAATTACTACTTCAGTCAATCAAGATATAGCTAAAGAATTAGAGGAAAGTTTATTTAGGGCATCAGTTGAGATTGTTCCCAAAAATCAGCAGTCAGCTACAAATAATAGTTTAGATAGAAAAGAGTTTGATCTGATTTCCCAAGCACAAGAACAATCTTTTGATTTATTTTTCACATCAGATACTGATAGCCAGACGCAAGAGCCAGATAATTTATTTGGTGATTTTGGAGATGTAACCTCTAGCACTGTTCCCATCGTTGAGTTTAACGAATTATTTTGGCCACAAGTTAATGATTTTCCTCAATCTCCAGAAGAAAGTACCCGTCAGGAATCTATTCAAGATGAAGATTTTGCAGTATTAGAAGCATTGCTGAGTGAGAATGAAGATAATGGACTAAAGATTAGTTCACAGCCACCAATAATTATTCAACCTACTGTAGTTAAGTCTCAAAATACTTTTTTGACCCTTCGACAAGCTCAGGACAACGTCTTGGGACTAGAAGATGAATTTAGTGAATTAGAAAACTTGCTAGAACAGGCTGATAAAAAAATATCTAACTCATCAGCAACATCAAGAAAAACTTCTACAGGTAAAATCCCCCGTCCCATGACTCGACGGACGATAAAAGAAGAAAGCATGAAAATTCCAGTTAAACAACTGGATGATATGAGTAACTTGGTTGGGGAGTTGGTGGTAAATCGCAACACCTTAGAGCAGGATCATGAACGTCTGCGACAGGCACTAGATAGCCTATTGCTTCAGGTGCAGCACCTCTCCGATGTGGGAATGAGGATGCAGGAATACTACGAGCGATCGCTCTTAGAATCCTCTCTTCTCTCCACTCGCCGCTCTAGAGAATATGATGATTCATCGGGCAATTCCCATAATCGTGGGTTCAGCGACATCGAAATGGATCGATTTACGCCTTTTCATATCCTGGCGCAAGAAATGATTGAGTTCATCGTGGGAGTCCGGGAGTCAGCCAGTGATATTGACTTTATTACCGAAGAAACAGAACAGGTATCCCGACAGTTACGCCAAGCAACTAACCAGCTACAAGCAGGACTAACAAAAGCCCGAATGGTGCCATTTGCCCAAGCTGTTGATCGCTTACGGCGAGGAGTGCGGGATAATGCCATTAGATATGGCAAACAGGTAGAGTTAGTCACAGAAGGTGTTGATACCCTGGTTGACAAGATGATTTTAGATCATCTGACAGATCCTTTGACTCACATGGTCAATAATGCGATCGCCCACGGCATTGAAACCCCAGAAATCCGGCAAGCAGCGGGTAAATCACCCACAGGTATCATTAATATTCGCGCCTTACAACAAGGAAACCAAACCATTATTTCTGTCAGTGACGATGGCGCTGGTATTGATCATCAAAAAGTTAAAAACAAGGCAGTTAAAAAAGGTATCCTGACCCCTGAACAGGCACAAACCATGTCTCGGATAGATGCCTATGAACTTTTATTCCTCCCTAGCTTCAGTACCGCCGATGAAGTAGACGATATCAAAGGCAGGGGTATGGGCATGAATGTCGTCCAAAACAATATCAGCGAAATTCGTGGGACAGTTGGGACTGACTCCACACTAGGTAAAGGAACTAGCTTTACAATTCGTCTGCCACTGACTCTGAGTATTTGTAAAGCCCTATTCTGCATCTGTGATCGCACCAGAATCGCTTTTCCCATGGATGGTGTAGAGGATACTCTAAGTATCGCAGCCAAAAACATTCAGCAAGATGATGATGGACAATCATTTATTGTTTGGAGAGATATTAACCTCCCCTTCCAACCTTTAAAAGACATCTTAGTTTTTAATCGTCAGCTTACCCGTGAAAACGTCTATGGGACTAAAAAAGATGATGATCTGATTTCTGTAATCATTGTCCGCTCAGGGAATACAATGATTGCTTTACAAATTGATCAAATTCTGAGTGAACAGGAAATTGTAATTAAGCAATTTGAAGGTCCAGCACCTAAACCCAGTGGTATAACTGGTGCTACAGTTCTCGGCGATGGTATGATTATGCCTATCGCTGACGTATTGGAAATTATTGATATCTTCCAAGGTAAGATGTCTAAACATATCGGTGGCAATTGGCAGCACTCAGGTTTATCCTCAATAGATATCCCACTCGCTGATAAGGTAGAAATAACAGTATTAATTGTTGATGACTCGATCACAGTTAGAGAACTTTTATCTCTGACCTTTACAAAAGCTGGTTATCGTGTAGAACAAGCCCGTGATGGACAAGAAGCCTGGGATAAACTTCGTTCCGGTTTACCTTGCGATATGGTTTTCTGTGACATCGAAATGCCTCGTTGTGATGGACTAGAATTTCTCTCACGGATTCAAAAAGATAGTTCTTTTGACCAGCTACCTATTGCTATGCTTACCTCTCGTGGTGCTGATAAACATAGACAAATGGCGCTACAACTTGGGGCTAGTGGCTACTTTACTAAACCCTATTTAGAAGAAGCACTTTTAGAAGCAGCTTCGCGGATGCTCAAAGGAGAAAAACTCGTAATTGCTTAACCCTTTTTCCTGGATTTCTCGCAAGAGGTATTTTGTCAATAAGATTTAGATGCGTTTCCCCTGCATATATAGCGGGCAAGATGCCCGCACTACATAAGTTTTCTGTTCTCATATTTATGGATATACAACAATTTGCTCAATTAATTATCAACGGTATTGCTGTAGGCAGCATTATCGCCCTAGCAGCAGTTGGACTGA